>VOFG01001349.1_pt1 | contig 16000 bp, 17 predicted proteins | sample 5384171 | NCBI WGS metagenome assembly VOFG01 (sample SAMN12384726, study PRJNA508395) | human gut metagenome | isolation source: healthy gut F | host: Homo sapiens
ATACGATTGCCATTGACGACGGTATCGCTATGGGACACGACGGTATGCTTTATTCCCTGCCTTCAAGAGAAATCATTGCCGATAGTGTGGAGTATATGGTAAATGCCCATAAGGCAGATGCTATGGTTTGCATCAGTAACTGTGACAAGATTACTCCGGGGATGCTGATGGCGGCTATGAGGCTGAATATACCGACTGTGTTTGTTTCAGGCGGTCCGATGGAAGCCGGGGAATGGAACGGACAGCATTTGGATTTGATTGATGCCATGATTAAATCTGCTGATGACAGTGTGTGCGATAAAGAGGTGGCACAGATTGAGCAACATGCCTGTCCCACTTGCGGATGCTGCTCAGGCATGTTTACCGCTAATTCCATGAATTGCTTGAATGAAGCGATTGGATTGGCACTGCCCGGTAACGGCACGATTGTAGCCACTCACGAAAATCGCAAGAAACTGTTTGAGGATGCAGCCAGGTTGATTGTAGAGAATGCCTTTAGATATTATGAAGAAGGGGATGAGAGTGTACTCCCGCGCAGTATTGCTACCCGCGAGGCATTTTTGAATGCCATGACGCTGGATATTGCGATGGGCGGTTCCACTAATACGGTACTTCATTTGTTGGCTGTGGCTCACGAAGCCGGAGCGGATTTTAAGATGGACGACATTGACATGCTCTCCCGCAAGACCCCCTGCTTATGCAAGGTGGCTCCCAATACCCAAAAGTATCATGTACAAGACGTTAACCGTGCCGGTGGCATCATTGCCATCATGGATGAGCTAGCCAAGGGCGGATTGGTCGATACGAATGTCCGCCGTGTGGATGGAATGACGTTGGCAGAGGCAATCGACCGGTATAGTATTACCAGCTCTAATGTATGTAAAGAGGCAATCAAGAAATACTCCAGTGCGGCAGCCGGAAAGTTCAATCTGGTACTCGGCTCACAAAATGCGTCTTATAAGGAACTCGATACGGACCGTGCGACCGGTTGTATCCGTGATTTGGAACATGCATACAGCAAGGATGGCGGTCTGGCGGTTTTGAAGGGAAATATAGCTCAGGACGGTTGCGTTGTCAAGACTGCCGGTGTAGACGAGAGTATCTGGAAATTTACGGGGCCGGCGAAAGTCTTCGACTCACAAGATGCGGCTTGCGACGGTATTCTGGGTGGAAAGGTGGTCAGTGGAGACGTCGTCGTCATCACTCACGAAGGGCCGAAAGGTGGACCGGGTATGCAAGAGATGCTTTATCTACTTCTTATATCAAATCCCGCCATCTGGGTAAGGAGTGTGCATTGATTACCGACGGGCGTTTCAGTGGTGGTACTTCCGGACTAAGCATCGGACATGTTTCTCCCGAAGCGGCTGCCGGTGGTAATATCGGCAAGATTAAGGATGGGGACATTATCAGCATTGATGCGCTCTCTGGAGCATCAGGGGAGTAAAGACCATTTTCGGTTATCCGGGAGGGAGCATCATGCCGGTATTCGATGCCTTATACGACCACCGGAAGGAATTGAACCACATCTTGGTTCGCCATGAACAAGGAGCAACCCATGCGGCACAAGGCTTTGCACGTGTATCAGGCGAGGTTGGCGTTTGTCTGGTTACCAGTGGACCGGGTGCTACCAATACTATCACGGGCATTGCAGATGCCATGATTGACAGTACGCCTATCGTTGTCATTGCCGGCCAGGTAGGGACGAACTTTTTGGGTACGGATGCATTTCAGGAAGTGGACTTGGTAGGCATTACTCAGCCTATCACGAAATGGAGTTACCAGATTCGTCGTGCAGAAGATGTGGCCTGGGCAGTGGCACGTGCTTTCTATGTGGCAAAGAGCGGACGTCCGGGACCGGTCGTGCTGGATTTTGCTAAAAACGCCCAAGTGGAGAAAAACAGAATATGCGTCTATAAGGTGGACTATGTCCGTAGCTATCTTCCCGTTCCCGAAATGGAGCCGGAGGCCATACGGAAGGCTGCTGAATTAATAAATGGTGCGGAACGGCCTTTGGTGCTGGTAGGACAAGGCGTGGAGCTGGGAGAAGCCCAGCAAGAGCTTCGTGCTTTCATTGAGAAAGCCGGAATGCCTGCCGGATGCACTTTATTGGGACTTTCCGCATTACCTACGAACCATCCGTTGAACAAAGGAATGCTTGGTATGCACGGTAACCTGGGGCCCAATATCAATACCAATAAATGTGATGTCCTTATCGCCGTAGGCATGCGCTTTGATGACCGTGTGACGGGTAAATTGGAAACATATGCCAAGCAGGCGAAGATTATCCACTTTGATATTGACCCTGCCGAAATAGATAAGAATGTAAAGACCGATGTTGCTGTCCTGGGAGATTGCAAAGAGACACTGGCTGCCGTTACCCAATTGCTGGAACCCGCCAACCATCAGGAATGGATTGACAGTTTCCGGCAATACGAGGAAGTGGAAGAGGAAAAGGTAATCCGTCCGGAATTACATCCGGCAGGAAAAGCGCTAAGCATGGGTGAGGTGGTGCGTGCTGTGAGTGAGGCTACCCATAACGAGGCGATATTGGTGACTGATGTCGGCCAGAATCAGATGATGTCCGCCCGTTATTTCAAATACACCAAGGAACGTAGCATTGTTACTTCCGGTGGCCTGGGTACTATGGGCTTCGGCCTTCCGGCAGCTATCGGTGCCACTTTTGGACGTCCGGACCGCACGGTATGCGTATTCATGGGAGACGGCGGCTTGCAGATGAACCTGCAGGAACTGGGTACCATCATGGAACAAAAGGCTCCGGTGAAGATGATTCTGTTGAACAATAACTTCCTGGGCAATGTTCGTCAATGGCAGGCGATGTTCTTCAATCGTCGTTATTCGTTTACTCCGATGATGAATCCGGATTATATGAAGATTGCTTCGGCATATGATATTCTGGCAAAAGCGATTGACGAGATGATAGCAACCGACGGACCGTTCCTGCTCGAAGCTTGTGTGGAGGAAGAAGGAAATGTAATGCCGATGACACCTCCGGGCGGTTCGGTCAATCAGATGTTGTTGGAATGCTGAAGTCATGCGAAATTAAAGAATTTACTCTATCTATGGATAAAAAAACTATATACTATCATTGTTCATTCGGAAAACTTTGCCGGTTTGCTGAATCAGGTGACGGCTGTGTTTACCCGCCGGCAGATAAACATCGAGAGTTTGAATGTATCGGCCTCCTCCATCAAGGGGGTACATAAATATACCATTACCGCTTGGACGGACAAGGATACCATTGAAAAGGTGACCAAGCAGATTACCAAGAAAATAGATGTGCTGCAAGCCCATTATTTTACGGATGATGAAATCTATCAGCACGAGATTGCCTCTATAAAATAACGACCCCTACGCTGGAAGAAACCGGAGGTGTCCAAAGTAATCCGTAAGTACAATGCCCGTATTGTGGAGGTGAATGCTGTATTTGCCATTGTTGAGAAGAATGGCATGAGTGAGGAAATAACCAATCTTTATGAGGAGTTGCGCCAGTTGGATTGCGTACTTCAGTTCGTCCGTTCGGGTCGCGTAGCCATTACGACCAGCTGCTTTGAGCGTGTCAATGAATATCTGGCGGACCGTGAAGCAAAATATCGTCAAAGTAAACACCAAGAATCATGATGAGCGAGAACAATAAGATAGGTACCTACAAGTTTGTTGCCGAACCGTTTCATGTCGACTTTACCGGACGGCTGACAATGGGAGTATTAGGCAACCATTTGTTGAATTGTGCGGGTTTCCATGCCAGCGACCGCGGTTTTGGCATCGCGACTCTAAACGAGGACAATTATACGTGGGTATTGTCCCGTCTGGCTGTCGAACTGGATGAAATGCCTTATCAGTACGAAGATTTCTCCATTCAGATTGGGTGGAGAATGTCTATCGCCTTTTACAGACCGTAATTTCGCTATCATCGATAAGGAGGGTAAGAAGATTGGGTATGCACGTTCCGTTTGGGCGATGATTAGCATGAATACCCGTAAGCCGGCAGATTTGCTGGCTCTTCATAGTGGCAGCATTGTAGATTATGTTTGCGATGAGCCTTGTCCGATAGAAAAACCTTCGCGGATAAAGGTGGCCTCAAAGGAACCGGTTGCTGCTTTGGTAGCCAAATACAGTGATATTGACATTAACGGGCATGTGAACAGCATCCGTTACATCGAGCATATCCTTGATTTGTTCCCGATAGAGATGTATAAGGAGAAGCGCATCCGTCGTTTTGAGATGGCATATGTAGCCGAAAGCTATTATGGGGATGAGTTGACTTTGTTCATGGATGATGCCGGTGAGGGCGTTTACGATGTGGAGGTGAAAAAGAATGGCAGCGAAGTGGTCTGTCGCTCTAAAGTGATATTTACAGAGAAATAAATAAATTTATCAACGTTGGCGTAAGCCACAAATAAAAATTAAAACAAAAAATGGCACAATTGAATTTTGGCGGTGTTATTGAGAATGTAATGACCCGCGAAGAATTTCCTTTGGAAAAAGCACGTGAGATTTTGAAAGATGAAACAATTGCAGTAATTGGTTATGGCGTACAAGGCCCGGGCCAGGCTTGCAACCTGCGTGATAACGGTTTCAATGTGATTGTAGGACAACGTAGGTTCCGGTACTTCACTTCGTACCATGTTCCTCGAAGGGTCGTGGCTTGAACTCATCATATGCCGTCTATCAGGATGCTACGGGTAAGGCTTTTGACAAGACGATTGCACTGGGTATCGGCATCGGTTCGGGATATTTGTTCGAGACAACTTTCATCCGTGAAGCCACTTCCGACTTGACCGGTGAACGTGGTTCCTTGATGGGTGCTATCCAGGGATTACTGTTGGCTCAGTATGAGGTATTGCGCGAAAACGGCCATACTCCTTCTGAAGCATTCAATGAAACAGTGGAAGAGTTGACTCAATCTTTGATGCCATTGTTTGCCAAGAATGGTATGGACTGGATGTATGCCAACTGTTCTACTACGGCACAGCGTGGTGCGCTGGATTGGATGACCCCGTTCCATGATGCCATCAAGCCGGTTGTACAGAAATTGTATGCAAGTGTGAAGTCGGGTAACGAAGCTCAGATTTCTATCGACAGTAACTCCAAACCCGATTATCGTGAGAAGCTGAATGCAGAATTGAAAGCCTTGCGTGAAAGCGAAATGTGGCAGACAGCTGTTACGGTTCGTAAACTTCGTCCGGAAAACAATTAATCAGCTTTATATAAATAGGTGAAATACCCTCTTCGGTGTTACGCACTTCGGGAGCGGCTTCCAACTCGCCATTATAAAACCATTGGGAAGGAAATTTCATGATTTCCTCGTGCATGCGGTATTGCACTTTCAGCAAAGAGACAACGGCAGGTTTGTTGGACACCACTTTCTCCATCAATGTTCGTTCCAGACCTCCACGGGCAGCTTCGTAGCATTTTATAGTGGGCGGAAGTTGGCAGTGGTCACCCGCCAATACCACGCGGTCTGCTTTTCGGATAGCTATCCAGCAGGCAGCCTCTAAGGCCTGGGCTGCTTCATCAATGAAAAGGGTGCCGAAACGGCGTCCGTTCAGCAGCCGGTGATTGCTGCTTACCAGCGTGGAGGCTATGACGTGTGCCCCATCAAAAAGCTCTGCATTGATTTGTATTTCCAATGCGGTGGCGCGGTCGCGCAGGCGGCTCATACGGCTGCGTACTCCTTCGCGTTCGTCATAGCTGCCACGGCGGGCACGGCTGCCCAGTTCACGGAGATTTTTCCGGATGCTCCACAGCTCCGGATAAAGCGGATGGTTCTCGAAACGACGCTCGTAGGTAAAGGAAAGCATCTTGTCGTTGACACGGGTCGGATTGCCGATACGCAGGACATTGACGCCACGGTCCACAAGTTTTTCCGAAATCCAGTCGACGGCAGTATTGCTTTGGGCACATACCAGTACCTGCGGTTCCCGATGCAGGGTTTCGTAGATGGCTTCCACTAAGGTGGTCGTTTTTCCGGTTCCCGGAGGACCGTGTACAATGGCCACGTCGCGGGCACACAGCACTTTGTTTACAGCTGTTTCCTGCGTGGAGTTCAGCCAGGGAAACCGTACGGGATAGAGCTCTCGGAAACCGGCTTTCGAGGTTCCCAGCAATATGTCCCGCAATTCGGCCAGGCGGTTGCCTTTGGAGCGTAACGTATCTTCCAAGGCTTCGAACATGGTCCGATAGGATGTTTCGTCGAAATAAAGTTGCACGCCGAGGTTGTCCGTTTCCTGCACTTCCATAACGGCACCGGCTCCGGGCATTATCGCTACCATCCGTGTCTCGTCGGCATAGCTTACGGTAGCGGTGAAGTTCATATAGGTTATTTTTCCATCGGCAGACTGGCGGAAAAAACATACGGGACGGCCGAACTCAAAATTATGTTCTATATCGGTATTTTCTGTGTGTGTAATTTCTATTACTAATTGATTCAGTGAATTATAGTAACTTCGTCCCGGAGTGGCAGGATACCAGCAAAGTCCCCGTTTCACTTTCCGGGCAACTCCCATGTTTTCGGTTTGGCGTTTGAATTCCTCTTTTTCGTATTCGTATTCCATGCGCAGCAAAAAGTTGTTGCTGCTGGAGGTGAATAATAGGACTATTTGAATCTTGTTCCTTCATGGTTGCAAAGGTAATCATTCTTCGCTTCCGACGGAAAAAATGCTTTATTTTGTTAAACTATTCAGCCTTTTTATTTGTTTATGATATTAATTTGTAATCTTTACAATAATGAAAAACTAAAAAATAGTGGTTATGGTATATGATTTAACGATGCTCAAAACGTTTTATGCTGCTTATTCGGAGAAGATAGAACGCGTACGGAACGTACTGCGGCGTCCGATGACTTTAGCGGAGAAAATTTTGTATGCTCATTTGTATGATGGGGATAAAGTGAAGAACTACAGACGGGGAGAAGACTATGTGAATTTCCGTCCCGACCGTGTGGCCATGCAGGATGCAACGGCTCAAATGGCCTCATTGCAATTTATGAATGCAGGCCGTGAGCAGGTTGCCGTGCCTTCCACTGTAAGAAGATGTTGCGACTGCTACGAAGACCAACGAGGAGGTCTATAATTTTCTCCGTGATGTTTCTTCCCGCTATGGCATAGGTTTTTGGCAGCCGGGAGCAGGCATTATTCACCAGGTGGTATTGGAGAACTACGCATTTCCGGGTGGAATGATGGTAGGCACGGACTCTCATACGCCCAATGCCGGAGGTTTGGGCATGGTGGCCATTGGTGTGGGTGGTGCCGATGCGGTGGATGTGATGACCGGCATGGAATGGGAACTGAAAATGCCGCGTCTGATAGGCGTACACTTGAAGGGTAAATTGAGTGGCTGGGTAGCTCCCAAAGACGTTATTCTGAAGTTGGCGGGTATTCTTACTGTAAAAGGGGGAACCAATGCCATCATTGAATATTTTGGACCGGGAACCGCTTCATTGTCTGCCACTGGAAAGGCTACCATCTGCAATATGGGGGCAGAGGTGGGGGCGACTACCTCCCTTTTCCCTTACGATGAGCGCATGGGTACCTACTTGAAAGCTACCGGACGTGAAGAAGTGGCAAAATGGCTGCTTCCGTAGCTGTCGACCTTCGCGCCGACGACGAAGTGCTGGCAAATCCGGAAAAATATTACGACCGCATCATTGAAATAGACCTCTCGTTATTGGAACCGTATATCAACGGGCCCTTTACGCCGGATGCAGCAACACCGATATCGAAATTTGCCGAGGTAGTGATAACCAATAACTATCCCCGCCGGATGGAAGTCGGCTGATAGGGTCGTGCACCAATTCGTCCTATCAGGATTTGAGCCGTGCAGCCTCCCTTGCCCGGCAGGTAAAGGAAAAGAATTTGAAGGTTGCTTCCTCGCTGATTGTCAACCCCGGCTCGGAGCAGATACGTGCCACTGCTGAACGCGACGGCATGATTGCCGCTTTCGAAGATATTGGCGCAACGATAATGGCGAATGCCTGCGGACCTTGTATTGGCCAGTGGAAGCGCCATACTGATGACCCCGAACGCAAAAATTCCATCGTCACCTCTTTTAACCGTAATTTTGCCAAACGTGCCGATGGAAATCCCAACACTTTTGCTTACGTCGCTTCCCCGGAGATAACGATGGCGCTGACCATTGCCGGTGACCTTTGTTTCGACCCCTTGCGGGATACGCTGGTCAATGCCAAAGGAGAGGTTGTGAAACTGTCCGAACCAGTCGGTGAGGAATTGCCGGCACACGGATTCATCGGAGGACAAAAAGGATATATTGCTCCAAACAAGGGACAGACGGAAATTACGGTCAATCCTCATTCACAGCGCTTGCAACTGCTGACTCCCTTCCCTGCCTGGGATGGCATGGACTTGCTGAATATGCCTTTATTGATTAAAGTGCAAGGGAAATGTACCACCGACCACATCTCTATGGCGGGGCCATGGCTCCGTTTCCGGGGACATTTGGAGAATATTTCGGACAATATGCTGATGGGGGCTGTCAATGCTTTCAATGGAGAGACGAACAAGGTTTGGAACCGCTCCACCAATACCTATGGAACAGTGTCAGGCACTGCGAAGCTGTATAAATCAGAAGGCATCCCTTCCATTGTCGTTGCCGAAGAGAATTATGGTGAAGGTTCCAGCCGTGAGCATGCTGCCATGGAACCACGCTTCCTGAATGTACGCGCCATTTTGGCGAAAAGCTTTGCCCGTATCCATGAGACGAATTTAAAGAAACAAGGCATGTTGGCGCTGACCTTTACGGATAAGGCCGATTATGACAAGATTCGGGAACGCGACCTGATTTCTGTCATGGGGTTGAAAGATTTTGCTTCGGGACGTACGTTGAAGGTGGTTCTTCATCACGAGGACGGGAGTAAAGAAAGTTTTGAAGTACAACATACGTATAACGAACAGCAGATAGCCTGGTTCCGGGCCGGTTCTGCACTTAATGCAAGATAGAATATGGAAAAAATTACTGTACCTTTTATTACCGGCGATGGAGTGGGAGCAGAAGTGACCCCATCCATGCAGGCTGTCGTGAATGCCGCTGTCAAGAAATCCTATGGTGACCGGCGTGGCATTGAATGGAAAGAAGTGCTGGCAGGAGAACGTGCCTTTCACGAAACCGGTTCCTGGTTGCCGGACGAAACCATGGAAGCCTTCCGCACCTATAAGGTGGGCATCAAAGGTCCTTTGACAACTCCCGTCGGCAGAGGTATCCGTTCCTTGAACGTAGCCTTGCGTCAGACGCTCGATTTGTATGTCTGCCAACGTCCGGTACGTTGGTATAAGGGCATTGTTTCTCCACTCAAAGAGCCGCAGAAGGTGGATATGTGCGTATTCCGTGAGAATACCGAGGATATTTATGCAGGCATCGAATGGGAAGCCGGAACTCCGGAGGCTGAAAAAGTTCTATCGATTTCTCCATGATGACATGGGGGTGACAAAAGTCCGTTTTCCCGAAACCTCCTCGTTTGGCGTGAAGCCCGTTTCAAGAGAAGGAACAGAGCGCTTGGTGCGTGCCGCCTGCCAATACGCGCTTGAGCATCATCTGCCTTCCGTGACCTTGGTACACAAAGGAAACATCATGAAATTTACGGAAGGCGGTTTCAAGAAGTGGGGGTACGAGCTGGCAGAATGTGAGTTTGGTAAAGAACTGGCAGAAGGGCGTCTGGTCATCAAGGACTGCATTGCCGATGCATTCTTGCAGAACACGTTGCTTATCCCCGAAGAATATTCCGTGATTGCCACGTTGAATCTGAACGGCGATTATGTGTCCGACCAACTGGCTGCCATGGTAGGCGGCATCGGCATTGCACCGGGTGCGAATATCAACTATAAAACGGGGCATGCCATTTTTGAGGCTACTCACGGGACGGCTCCGAACATTGCCGGGAAAGACATTGTGAATCCCTGTTCCATCATCCTTTCCGCTGTGATGATGCTTGAATATCTGGGTTGGAAGGAAGCAGCCTCTCTTATAGAGAACGCCTTGGAGGAAAGTTTCACAGAAGCCCGTGCTACTGCCGACTTGGCCCGTTTTATGCCGGGTGGCGTCTCGCTGTCCACTTCGACTTTCACCCGGGAGATTGTAAGGAGAATAGAAAATGGGAATAACGAATAAAACGAAACGATTATGAAGAAGGAGTACCTGATTTACAAGCTTTCCGAAGATTTGAAGGAAGCTACCCGGATTGAGAATGAACTGTTCAGGAAGTTTGATGTGAAGCGCGGTTTGCGTAATGAGGACGGCACGGGAGTCTTGGTGGGGTTGACCAAAATAGGCAATGTGGTCGGCTATGAACGCATCCCCGGTGGAGGGCTGAAGCCTATTCCCGGCAAATTGTTCTACCGCGGTTATGATGTGGATGACTTGGCACACGCCATCATCAAAGAGAAGCGTTTCGGTTTTGAGGAAATTGCCTACTTGTTGCTTTCCGGTCGCCTGCCCGACAAGGAAGAACTCTCTTCTTTCCGTGAACTCATCAACGACAACATGCCGCTGGAGCAGAAGACCAAGATGAATATCATTGAACTCGAAGGAAACAACATTATGAACATCCTGGCGCGCAGCGTGCTCGAGATGTATCGTTTTGACCCTGATGCAGATGACACTTCCCGCGATAATCTGATGCGGCAGAGCATTGAGCTTATTTCGAAATTCCCGACCATCATTGCGTATGCCTATAACATGCTTCGCCATGCCACCCATGGCCGTTCACTGCATATCCGCCATCCGCAGGAAAACCTTTCCATTGCCGAGAATTTCCTCTATATGCTGAAGAAGGACTACACGGAGCTGGATGCCCGCACGCTCGACCTGCTGCTGGTTCTTCAGGCCGAGCACGGTGGTGGTAACAACTCCACTTTTACCGTACGTGTCACTTCTTCTACCGGGACGGATACTTACTCTTCGATAGCGGCAGGTATCGGTTCCTTGAAAGGGCCGCTTCATGGAGGTGCCAATATCCAGGTTGCCGATATGTTCCACCATCTGCAGGAAAACATTCAGGACTGGACGAATGTGGATGAGATTGATACTTACTTCACCCGCATGCTCAACAAGGAAGCCTATAACAAGACCGGCTTGATATATGGTATCGGACATGCCGTCTATACCATTTCCGACCCGCGCGCCATTCTGCTGAAAGAGCTTGCCCGCGACCTTGCCCGCGAAAAAGGGAAAGAACGCGAGTTCGCTTTCCTTGAACTGCTCGAGGAGCGCGCCATTGATGTGTTTGGCCGTGTGAAGAATAATGGAAAGACGGTTTCGAGCAATGTGGATTTCTATTCGGGCTTTGTCTACGAGATGATTGGGCTGCCGCAGGAAATCTTCACGCCTTTGTTTGCCATGGCACGTATTGTCGGTTGGTGTGCACATCGCAATGAAGAATTGAATTTCGAAGGCAAGCGTATTATCCGTCCTGCCTATAAGAATGTTTTGGATGAGGTGGCTTATGTGCCCATTAAGAAACGGTAAGGATTAGACTTGTATCTTTTAAATCGTTCCATCACGGGGAAAAAATCGTTCCACCATGGTGGAACGATTTTTTCTCCATGGTGGAATGAAATTTACTCCATGATGGAACGATTAGATTTTCGTATCTCTACTGCTTAATCTTCTCAGTAAAAAACACTGGTTTTTGCATGAAAAAACAATTATCCGGGGAAAACGATTTGTTTGTTGTGAGTTTTCTTTATCTTTGCTTCGCATAAATAAAGAACTATGAATCAGGAAACTTTTCAGATATTTCTGTGGGTAATGAGTGCTGTGGCATTGGTCGTCTTTATTGCGCTCTATTTTGTCAAAGCGGGTTATGGCATGTTCCGTACTGCCTCGTGGGGAATCTCCATCAATAATAAACTGGCGTGGGTGCTTATGGAAGCGCCGGTATTCATCGTTATGTTTGGGTTGTGGGGGAAGAGTGGAGCGGGATTTGCCGTGCCGGTATATTTCTTTTTCCTGCTGTTTCAGTTGCACTATCTTCAGCGGGCCTTTATTTTTCCGTTCCTGCTGAAAGGTAAAAGCCGGATGCCGGTAGCTATTATGGCGATGGGTATCGTCTTCAACCTTTTGAACGGGATGATGCAGGCGGGCGGTTTGTTCTATTTCGCTCCCGAAGGCTTGTATGCCGATGGCTGGGCCTATTTGCTGAAACCTCATGCCTTGTTGGGAATCATTCTGTTTTTTGCGGGTATGTTCGTCAATTTGCATTCCGACTATGTGATACGTCATCTGCGCAAGCCGGGTGATACGAAGCATTATCTTCCCGGAAAAGGGCTTTACCGATACGTAACTTCTGCCAATTACTTCGGTGAGCTGGTGGAATGGACGGGGTTTGCCATACTCACAGCCTCTCCCGCTGCGTGGGTGTTCGTCTGGTGGACGTTTGCCAACCTTGTTCCCCGTGCCGATGCCATTCACCGCCGTTATCGGGAGGAGTTTGGTGATGAGGTGGTAGGAAAGCGCAAACGCATCATTCCATTTCTTTATTAATGGAAAATGGAGAGTTGAAAATGGAAAATGAATAATTCATAACTTATAACTCATAACTCATAACGATGGAATCCAAGTTATTCACACCCGTCACTTTCGGACCGTTGACCTTGCGTAACCGTACCATTCGTTCGGCTGCTTTCGAGAGCACGTGTCCCGGAAACGCTCCGTCGGACATGTTGCTCGACTATCATCGGTCGGTAGCGGCGGGAGGTATAGGTATGACTACTGTTGCTTATGCGGCAGTTACTCAGAGCGGCCTGTCTTTTGACCGCCAGTTGTGGATGCGTCCGAGATTATCCCCGGACTCCGTAGGCTGACTGATGCCATACATGCGGAAGGGGCTGCGGCAGGCATCCAGTTGGGACACTGTGGCAACATGTCCCATAAAAGTATTTGCGGTTGTATGCCCGTCGGCGCATCTTCCGGTTTCAATCTTTACTCTCCTACCTTTGTGCGCGGACTGCGTGCCGATGAGCTGCCGGAGATGGCGCGTGCTTACGGGCGTTCGGTGAATCTGGCACGGGAGGCCGGATTTGATTCTGTAGAGATTCATGCAGGGCATGGTTATCTCATCAGCCAGTTCTTGTCCCCGTCCACCAATCATCGGAAAGACGAATTCGGGGGCTCGTTGCAGAACCGTATGCGGTTTATGGATATGGTGATGGAAGAAGTGATGAAGGCTGCCGGCAGTGATATGGCTGTGCTGGTGAAGATGAACATGCGCGACGGTTTCCGTGGAGGGATGGAGCTGGACGAGACGATGCAGGTGGCGCGCAGGCTGGAGCAGTCGGGAGCACATGCGCTGGTCTTGAGCGGTGGGTTCGTCAGTAAGGCGCCGATGTATGTCATGCGGGGCGAAATGCCTATCCGCAGCATGACGCATTACATGACCTGCTGGTGGTTGAAATACGGTGTACGCATGGTAGGCAAATGGATGATACCGAGCGTACCGTTTAAGGAAGCTTATTTCCTGGAAGATGCCTTGAAATTCCGTGCCGCCTTGAAGATACCGTTGGTTTATGTGGGTGGCCTGGTTTCCAGGGACAAGATAGATGAGGTGCTGGATGACGGCTTCGAGGCTGTGCAAATGGCACGCGCTCTGCTCAATGAGCCGGGGTTTGTCAACCGCCTGCGTGCCGAAGAGAATGCACGTTGCAACTGCCGGCATAGTAATTATTGCATTGCCCGGATGTATTCCATCGAGATGGCATGCCATCAGCATTTGAAGGAGGAGCTTCCACCTTGTCTGAAAAGGGAGATAGAGAAAATCGAAGCGAAAGGCTGATTTTTAGTTTTTAATTTTCAATTTTTAATTATTAAAGTGAATTTAGCTGTTATAACCGGGGCAGACGGTGGCATGGGCATGGAAATTACCCGCGCAGTGGCAACTGCCGGCTATCAGGTCATCATGGCATGCCGTGACCCCCAAGCTGCCGAACCCAAGCGGCAACTGCTGATGCGTGAAACCGGTAATCCGCGTATTGAGACTGCTCCCGTTGATTTGGCATCTCTGGCTTCAGTGGCCGCATTTGCAGAGCATCTGTTGAAGCGGGGAGAGCCGTTGGCGTTGTTGATGAACAATGCCGGAACCATGGAAACGGAACGCCGCATTACCGAAGACGGACTGGAACGGACGGTGAGTGTCAATTATGTAGGGCCTTACCTGCTGACCCGCAAGCTGCTGCCGTTGATGGGAGAGGGGAGCCGTATTGTCAATATGGTATCTTGTACGTATGCCATCGGCCGTCTTGACTTCCCGGATTTTTTCCTCCGGGGCAGGAAGGGCGACTTTTGGCGCATTCCTATATATAGCAACACGAAGCTGGCATTGACTCTGTTCACCATCGACTTGGCCAGTCGCGTCAAGCACAAAGGTATTGTTGTGAATGCGGCCGATATTGCTGGATGAGGACGCCGGTAAACGTACGGGTACATTGAATGCCAGTTGCCGTCCCAAGTCTCTTTCGGAGAAGTATACCCGGCATGTACAGATGGAAGAACTGTGGGAGAGGACGGAAAATATAGTGAAGAAATGGTTGTAAAAAACAGAGAAGGCGCATATGTCGCCTTCTCTGTTTATGGGGTATCTGAACTGTCTGTCATCAGATCGACAGTTCTCTCAATACATTTACAAGGTCTTTTTTGATGGGTTTGTCATTTTTGATGGCTTTCGTGAAAGGAACGTATACCACTTCATCGTGGTCAATGCCTATCATGACATTGCGCTGTCCTTCCATGATGGCGTCGATGGCGGCTGCACCCAGACGGCTGGCAAGGATACGGTCGTGTGCCGTAGGGCTACCACCGCGTTGCAAGTGACCGAGGATGGTTACGCGTACGTCATATTGGGGGTATTCGTTCTTTACACGCTCTGCATAGTGCATTGCACCGCCGGTCAGTTCACTCTCGGCTACCAGTACGATACTGCTGTTCTTGGATTTCCGGAAACCGTTCTTGATGAATTCTTCCAGTTGGTCCACTTCCGGACTGAATTCCGGGATAATGGCTGCTTCTGCTCCGGAGGCGATGGCGCCGTTCAGAGCGAGGAAACCGGCATCGCGTCCCATGACTTCTACGAAAAACAAGCGCTCATGGGAAGTGGCTGTATCACGGATTTTGTCCACAGCATCCAGGATCGTGTTCAGCGCGGTGTCGTAGCCGATAGTGGTATCTGTTCCATAAAGGTCATTGTCGATAGTTCCCGGCAGCCCGATACAAGGCACGTCAAACTCTTGTGCAAAGATACGAGCACCGGTCAGCGAACCGTCGCCTCCGATAATCACTAAGGCGTCAATGCCTTCTTTCTTCATGTTGTCGTAAGCAATTTGGCGGCCCTCGGGAGTCGTGAACTCTTTGCAGCGGGCTGTCTTCAGGATTGTACCACCCAGCTGGATGATGTTGCTGACATTTTGGCTTTTGAATTCTTTGATTTCGCCGGTTACCAGACCTTTGTAACCTCTATATATACCTTTAACTGAAAGTCCGTTGTAAATAGCCGAACGTGTCACGGCACGTATGGCTGCGTTCATTCCCGGAGCATCACCTCCTGATGTCAAGATACCAATGCACTTAACTGTTCCCATAACAATCTTTTTGTTTAGTATTAATAATCATGATGAAAAATAGATTTGGACTATTTTTTCATGACCTGCAAAACAGAAAATTTCAATATTTCATTTAAAATTCTTGCCAAAGATACGGTATTTTTAAAATATCTCGTTACATTTGTGGCACAAAAGCACATGGAGGTTTTTGAAGGATTAAAAAATGAAAATGGAGCGCCTATTGTGTAAAAAAAAACAGCAGAGCGTGAACATTCTTTGGGAAAAGTACTATATTTGCCCCAAATGAGAAACACTAAAATTATATTATAAATTATGGAAATTAAGAAATCACCTAAGGCAGACCTGGAGAGTAAGAAGTCGACTTGGCTGCTTGTCGGTTATGTAATCGTGCTCGCTTTCATGTTTGTTGCGTTCGAGTG
>VOFG01001353.1_pt1 | contig 16000 bp, 18 predicted proteins | sample 5384171 | NCBI WGS metagenome assembly VOFG01 (sample SAMN12384726, study PRJNA508395) | human gut metagenome | isolation source: healthy gut F | host: Homo sapiens
CCCCCGGTGTATCTCGACACCATCGAGAACTACGGCGTGCCGTCGGACGTGTGTCCCTGCCGTCGGCGGAGGCGGGCGTTGCCGTCGAGGGGGACTACCCCATCTTCGGCAAGTGCTTCATCTCGTGCAACATGCCCTGCGACGGCAGTGTCATGACGAGCGCGTATCAGGACCGCTATTTCAGGCTGCCCACGTATGAGCTGGGCGTGCCGCTGAGATATAACGACGATGTGGACGCGCAGGACTACGCCGTGGAGGAAATACTCGGCTGCATCCGCTTCATTGAGGAGCAGACCGGTGAGAAATTTGACTGGGACGCATTCTTCACCGGGCTTGAAAAATACAACAAGGTCACGCGCTTTCATCTTGAGCTGTGGGAGATAAACCGCACGCGCTATCCGCAGGTCACGGGTCCCACGCCGTGGCTGTACAGGATGTACTCATTCCACCTGCACGGCGGCATGGACGAGCGCTTCATCCGCGCAGACGACAAGGTGCGCCGCATCATGCAGGCTGGCTATGAAAAGCGCCTCCCCTGCTCGCGCGAAATGCGCCACAAGGCGCTGGTGTGGTCATGCCCCGCGAATTATTACACGAGCTTTGCCAACTGGCTGGAGCTGTGCTGGGGCATCGTGTGCGTGATGGACATGGAAACGCATATCTCCCAGCAGATAATCGATACCTCCTCCCCGCGCAGGGCGCTGGAGGGTCTTGCGCTCACGTTCGAGCGCACCACCATGCGCAAGCACACAAAGGGCGGGTACAAAAACGCCGTGGACGAGCTGTGGCGCGTCGCGGAGGAATACGATGTCGACACCATCATCATGTACGACCAGATTTCCTGCAAGGGCATGGACGGTCTTCAGGGCATATTCGACGATCAGGCGCGCGAGCGGAATTATAATTTCATCTGGGTACGGCAGGATCTCATGGACTGCCGCACCATCTCCCGCGCGGACATGCGCGCACAGGTGAACGCCTACATGACCTCCGTTCTGCGCGAGGAACCGCTCGACCCCACGCTCGTAGACTTTGACGACAGCGAAGCGTGGTGACAGCATGAACACTGTGACCGCTGTGAAAATACGAATACTGCGTCTATGCGATGAGCGCGGGCTGAGCATCAACCGGCTCGCCACGATATGCGCGCTGCCGCCGTCAAGCATCAAGAATATTCTGTACGGGAAAAGCCAGAATCCAAAGCTTCTTACGATAAAAATGATATGCGACGGTCTGGATATAACTTTGGGTGAGTTCTTCTCCACGCCTGAGTTTGACGCGCTTGAGCAGGAAATAAAATAATATACACAGCAGAAATCGCCACTTCAGCAAATGAAGTGACGATTTCTTTATATCATGTTCTTATTTACTCCGGCGCGGTCGAGCGCGTACCCAAGCGCACGGCGCGCGGCGGCGAGCAGCCTTAATCGCTGGGCAAGCGTATGCTCATCCGCCGAGAAGTACCCATGCAGCGCATAGACTGCGTAAAACCCATCCGCAAGGCGGAGGGCATAGCCGCAGAGCGCCGCGGCATCGCGCCGTTCCCCGGCGCACGCGCAACCCCCCGGCAGCGCGGCGACCAGCTTTATAAGCGCGCGCTCCGCCGGGTGCGAAAGACGCGCGGCATACGCCGTCTCCGCCGGGTACACCGGGCGCGCGGCGGCAGCATAGTTTTCAATGACCGCGCCCATGCGCGCATACGCATACCGCACACAGTACACGCCGTTTGCCATGTCGCCGCGCCGTGAAAGCTCCTCCACCGGCACGACATCTGTGCGCGGGAAGAGCCGTAGCTCATCCGCCGCCGTCTTAGGCGCGGCAAGGGCAGTCGGCGGCGGGGCAAGGCGCGCCGCTTCATCCAGCACCGCGCCATACCACGCATCACTGAGCATGAAGTTCAAAAACCCCGCGCCCGCCGCGTCCACTGCGGCAAAGCAGCTTCCGTCAAGGTCCATATTCCGCGCGAGCCGCCGCGCAAGCTCCGCCGGCGGCAGACCCAGCGCCGCCGCGCCAATAAGCGCGTGGTTCGCCGTGAGGTCGCCATGCTCCGCGCGGCGCGGCAGTGTCACCGTGCCGTCAGGCGCGCCCTGTGGATTCTCCGGCACGGCGCGCCCAAACGCCGCGGCTATGAGCGTCTGCGCGCTCTCCGCCGCGGCTTGCAGCAGGTCGTTCACTGCGCGGCAGGCTGCTGCTCGCGCAGACGCACGTAAAACTTGTTGCGCGTGATGCACGTGTGCTCCATATCCACGACATAATCCAGTGTGAGCTCCCCGCCGTGCTCGTCAAAGCGTTTGGTGATGCTGCGGGTGCTGAGGTTGAACGTGGCGCTTCCGTAAGGCGTTGTATAGAGAAAGCGGTTCTTCTCCCGCTCGCGCAGGATCATGCGGCTGGTCATCATGCCGTCGCGGTCGACCACGACCTCATCCGGGCGGACGAAAACGCTTGTGCGCGTCCCAGGCAGACCCGTTATCTCGGTCTCAAGATACGTGAAGCAGTAGGTGTCGCCGTCGATGAAGTATTCGCCGTCCGTGCTGAACTCCATCACGTCGTCCTCGCCCTCGTCACTGTTGTGGACGCTGCGCATCCATATCACAACATCTTTTATCATTTTGCTTTTCCCTCCGCGCTCGCCGTGTGCACATGCCCGGCAATGTTCTGTCCCAGCAGCGCCCCGGCGTTTGCCGTGAAGCTCTCCGCGCTGCCGCTGGTGTAATACTCCGTCGTGCCGCCCGCTCCCAGAAGGTCATGTTCTCTGAGATAGCCGCACATGCTCTGCGCGGCACAGCCGGACGCGCTGACGATGCGCACATCGCGCCCGATGTAGTTTTTTATCGCGTGCTCCGCAAAGTCAAAATGCGTGCACCCGAGGAGCAGCGCGCACACGCCGCGCGCCTTGAGCGGTGCGAGATACCCCTCCACCGCCGCGATGAGCTCCGCGTCGTTTTCATCCGTGTGTCCGTGCTCGATAAGGCGCACAAAGTCCTGGCACGCGGCGTCCACGATCTCCCGTCCTGGGCAGAGCGCCTGCAGGCGGCGCTTGAACGCGCCGTTTTTGATGCTCGCGCTCGTCGCGATGACGCCGAGCGGCGCATCCCCCGGCACGGCCGCCAGCGCGGCGACGCTCGCGTCTATCACATTGAACACCGGCAGGCGGAACGAGGCAAGCACATCCGGCGCGGTGCTGGACACCGTGCCGCACGCGGCGATGATCGCCTTTGCGCCGAAGCTGGCGGCAAGCTCCATATCCTCCCGCGCCATGCGCCGAAGCTCCTCCGGACTGCGCACGCCGTAGGGGTTGCGCCCGGTGTCGCCGAAATATACAATGTTCTCCTCCGGCAGAAGCTGTCTGAGCACGCGCAGTGCCGACAGGCCGCCAAGCCCGGAATCGAATATACCAACGGGTCTATTGTTCATGCTGATCCTCTTATACCTAAAATACAAATACCTGAAATCTGACTGACGGTTTATTTTACCTCAACACGCGCGCCAATACAAGCAAAATTTGTTTGACATGATATGTGGAATTATAGCTTGCTTAGTGCTATAATAGGAATACCGACAGTGATCAAGGAGGCGAACACGCATTATGAATATAGAGCTTTCCGACAAGGAGTTCCGGCGGCTGCTGGATATGGTGTATATTGGTAACTGGATATTGAACTCCACACGCGGCGACGACCGGTTTGAGGATTACGACCTGATGCAGGAGAAGCTGTTCTCCATGTGCCCGGCAAACGGGATGCGCTCGCTCGTGCAGATGTGGCACGGGCATATTTTCCCGTCGAAGGCGTATGAGGACGGCGGCATCCACGAGGCTATCGCCGACTATGAGGACGCGGTATTCTACAACATACTGGCGGAGGAGCTGGCGCGGCGGGATCTCGGGCTGGAGGACACCGACCCCGAGAGCTTTGACGAGCTGACCGCGAGGATGGACGATTACCTCAACGAATTTGAGCGCAACGGGCTAGACACCGTGAGCGTGGACATTGACGATTAACATCAAAGAGGCGCAATTATGCACGACGAACTAACAAAGCAGGACATAAAAAAGATGAAGGAGGAGCTTGACTACCGTCGGCTTGAGCTTATGCCTGAGCTGATAGAGGAGGTCAAGCGCACGCGCGCCTTCGGCGATCTGAGCGAGAACTTTGAATACAAGGCGGCAAAGCAGGCGCAGAACAAAAACCGCAGCCGCATCCGCTACCTCGAGGGCATGATAAAGACCGCGACCGTAATAAGCGACCGCTCCGGCGGGGACGAGGTCGGGCTTTTCGACAAGGTGGAGATATACATGCCGGAGGACGACGAGGTCGACACCATTCAGGTCGTCACAACGGTGCGCTGTGACCCACGGCGCGGACTTATAAGCAAGGAATCCCCCTTCGGGCAGCAGGTGCTCGGCAAAAAGGTGGGCGACCGCTTCACCGTCAAGGTCGACGACAGCTACAGCTATGAAGCGGAGATACGCTCCATCACCAAGTGCGACGACGACGGCTCCGCACCGCTGCTGGAATACTGACGCACCCATATATCCACAACATCCACATATCGGCTCACGCACCGCTTGGGCAAGTCCCGGGCGGTGTTTTTCGCTTTACAGCAGGAAAAATTTATTATATAATTTCTATATAAACATCCTTTTATATAGGAGTGCTTATCATGAAAAAATTTTTTTGCATATTTCTCTCCGCGCTCGTTCTGCTGCTCGCGGGGTGCGGCGGCGCTGACGCGCCCGCACCGGCGGCAGTCGGCGGCGACGCTGAGCCGGACATCGCGGCCGAACCCGCGGACACGGAGGACGCCCTGCCGGAGAGCTGCCGAATCTACTATGACGCCGCGGAGACCGGCGGCGCGGAGGATGGGGACGACTTTCCCCTCTCGCCTCGCGCCTATGAGGGCGTGGGCGAGGTCTACGCTGTGCGCATGCCGGACGGCAGCTATACAGACCTTGTGACAAGTCAGTTCGGCGAAGGCGTGACGTTGGAGGACTTCTCCGGCGGCGGGGCGGAGCGCGTCGCCTCCACCCACGCGCTCGCGTGGAACGGTGAGACATACTACGCCTTCTCCATCGCCGCGGATAACTGCGCCATCCCTAACATCCGCCCGGACGCGGGCGGCATACTGCGCCTTGAGATAAGCGGCGACTGCTGGGTCGATGGCGGCGGCGAGGAGTACTCGACATTTGAAAATTTCGACTGCGTGCTCATCTCCGGCAGCGGAACGCTCTTAATCCGCGACACGAGCGCCGTGGAGACCGGCGGGCGGAGCCTGCCCGTCCCGGCGTTTATCATCGACGGCGATGTTGACGTCTATGTGGATTCTCTCTCCTGCGCGCCGAACGAGGGCTGCGCCGTCAGCGCGGCGGTGCTGCGCGGCGCGCTGCACACAGGAAGGCTCGATGCCGCAGGCGGCGACGTACTGACGGCGGACGGGCTGCTGCTCGCGCGGCAGGTCTCTGGCTGCGCGAAGCTCGTGTTCCGCGGCGGCACGGCGCTCATCGACAGCGTTGACGGCGATGCGCCCACCGTCATACTCAGCGGCAGCGAGGCGTACATTGCCGAGGATATTCCCGGCGGCACGGTCGTTGAGGCCGGGGCGGGCACGCTCGCCGCGGGGAACATCGCGGGCGCGCAGGTGAATGACTACGGCGCTTCTGTGCTAGACCGCGACGCAGACGGCAGCCGGTACTATGCCACGACGTACAGCACCGAGTGGGCATATGAAAACGAAACTGTCTGGATCCCGCTGAGCGCCGAGTGCGTCAACGAACGGTACTGGTTCGCCGGGACGCTGGGGCTTGAAAACAACGAGTTTTCCTCCCTCTCGCCGTGGGGCGCGGCGCACATCACGCTCTCCGGCGCGAACCGCGTCACGAACGACCTCGGCGGGGCAAGCCTCCTCTTCACGGGCGGCGGCTCGCTGACCGTGGAGCAGCAGTGCGGTGTCTGGGGCTGGGGCGCGGTGCATGAGCCAGTGTTCGCCGTGACGGACGGCGCGGAAGTAACGGTGCGGTGCGACGAATTTGCCATGGGCAGCGAGGCCGGCGGCGAGGGGCTGTTACTCGTTGACGGCGGCGGCTTCACCGCCGAGCATGACCTCTGGCTGCAAAACGCGGTGCTAGAGGTGCGCAGCGGGACGGTGCACGTGATGGGCGGCATCGCCATTGAGCGCGGCGGGATAAACATCTCCGGCGGGACGCTGATCGTCGACGGGTCGCTGTGGCTGGGCGAGGGCAACATCAACGTCACAGGCGGCGAGCTTATCATCCCCGGCGGCGAGGATGCGCTCGCTCTTGACGCGGGCGAGATCTTTGTCTCCGGCGGCGCGATACGCGAGCCGTAATCTCTCTGATACACGCATATATACACAAAATCCCTGCGGAGCTTTTCCGCAGGGATTTTGTTGCTTTGTCTGTATAGTAAGGAGAAAACGAGAGATTTACTTTGCAGCTTCCATACCGGCGATAAGAGCCTTCTTGTTGCCTTCGAGGAAGCGGAGCTTGCGCTCGCCAAGCTCAATGCGGATGGCCTCGGTCATCTTGTCGACAGAAACAACGGGCATCTTCTCCAGCAGCGCGCCCAGAATGGCGACGTTCGCACCCTTGGGGTTGCCGACCTCTTCGGCGATCTTCATCGCGTCGCAGTAGACAACGGTGATGTCGTCGCGGGTGGACTTGCGGTCGATGATGGAGCTGTTGATGACGAGAACACCGCCGGGCTTGACGCTCTGCTCGAACTTGTCGAGAGAGGGCAGGTTCATCGCGACAACGGCATCAGCCTTGTCGATCAACGGGGAGGCGACGTCCTCATCGCTGACGATGACGGAGCAGTTTGCCGTGCCGCCGCGCATCTCGGGACCGTAGGAGGGAAGCCAGGAGACATGCTTGCCGTCGAGCATGCACGCCATTGCCATGAACTTACCGATGAGCAGCATACCCTGCCCGCCGAAACCGGCAAATATAAACTCTTTAGTCATAGTTATTCTGCCCCCTTATCTTTCTTCACACCCAGAGGATAGTAGGGGATCATATTCTCTTCAAGCCACTTCATAGCCTCGACCGGGCTGAGACCCCAGTTGGTGGGGCAGGTGGAGAGAACTTCGACCATGCAGAAGCCCTTGCCTTCCATCTGGTACTGGAACGCCTTCTTTATTGCCTTCTTGGTCTTGAGGATATTCGCGTTGTTGTTGACAGCGCAGCGCTCGATATAGTAGGAATCGGGAACCTGCGCGAGCATCTCGCTCATTCTGATAGGTGCGCCGCACCAGTCCTCATCACGCCCGTTGGGGGAGGTGGTGGTCTTCTGACCGATGAGGGTGGTCGGAGCCATCTGGCCGCCGGTCATGCCGTAAATGGCGTTGTTGACGAAGATGGTGCAGATCTTCTCGCCGCGGTGGGCAGCGTGGACGATCTCGGCGGTACCGATGGAGGCAAGGTCGCCGTCGCCCTGATAGGTGAAAACAAGGGCGTCGGGCTTTGCGCGCTTCACGCCGGTGGCGACTGCGGGGGCGCGGCCATGCGCGGCCTCGAGCATATCGACGTTGAAGTAGTCATAAGCGAAAACGGAGCAGCCGACCGGCGCGACACCGACGATGTTGCCACCCATACCGGACTCCTCGAGGCACTCGGCGACGAGGCGGTGGATAATGCCGTGGTTGCAGCCCGGGCAGTAGTGGAACTGCTTGTCGGTCAGGTAACTGGTTTTTTCAAATACGACGGACATTTATTTACCCTCCTTCATTTTGAGGATCTTTGCCTTTATCTCCTCGGTGGTAGGCATCTGGCTGCCGCAGTAGCCGAAGTAGTCAACAGGCAGAGCGCCGTTGACGGCGAGACGGACGTCCTCCATCATCTGACCCTCGTTGACCTCGACGTCGAGGATGGCCTTCGCGCCCTTGACGGCGTCGGCAAGCTCGGCATACGGGAAGGGCCACACGGTGATGGGGCGGAAGAGACCGACCTTGATGCCCTGCTCGCGCAGGTCATTGATGGCGGACTTTGCGATACGGGCGACGGTGCCGAACGCGGTGATGACGATGTCGGCATCCTCGGTCTTGTAGCACTCGTACTCGACCTCGTTCTTCTCGATCTCGCGGTAGATCGCCTGGAGGTTGTTGTTGTGAACGGTGAGCTCCTCAGTGTTGATGTACAGGGAGTTGATGACCGCGCGCTTTGCGGGGTCGTCGCCGGGCTTCCAGCCGGTGGCTGCCCAGGGCTTCTTCTCCGGGTCGACCTTGTATTCGACCATCTCCGGCATCTCGACCGGCTCCATCATCTGCGCCATGATGCCGTCTGCCAGCATCATAACGGGCACTCTGTACTTCTCGGCCTTGTCATAGGCATAGCCGAGGATGTTGATCGCTTCCTGAATGGAGGCGGGAGCGTATGTAATGAGGTGGTAGTCGCCGTTGCCGCCGCCTTTGGTCGCCTGGAAATAGTCGCCCTGGGAGGCCTGGATGCTGCCGAGGCCGGGGCCGCCGCGCATGACGTTGAGAATGACGCACGGGAGCTGAGCGCCGGCGCAGTAGGATATACCCTCCTGCTTGAGGCTGACGCCGGGGCTGGAGGAGGAGGTGATGACGCGCGCGCCGGTGGAGGCAGCGCCGTACACCATGTTTATCGCCGCGACCTCGCTCTCGGCCTGCAGGAAGCAACCGCCGATCTCGGGCATACGTGCGGACATATATTCGGGGATCTCAGTCTGCGGGGTGATAGGATAGCCGAAGAAGAAGCGCGCGCCGGCACGAATGGCGGCTTCAGCGATCGCCTCGCTACCCTTCATAAGAGTCAATGCCATTTTTCTTTCCTCCTTAATCCTTCTCTATCCTGATCGCTACATCGGGGCAGGTGCGCGCGCAGGACGCGCAGCCGATGCAGGCTGCCTGGTCGACTACCTCTGCGGGATGGTAGCCCTTTGCGTTGAGCTTCGTCTTGGAGAGAGCAAGAACATTCTTCGGGCACGCTCTCACACAGAGGCCGCAGCCTTTACAGACCAGCTCGCTGATAGTTACTTTTACCATTGTACAACCTCTTTTCTTATATGATTTGCCATTGCTTGAACAATAATATAAAAACCGCTTTCGCGGGGTCGCGCCTATTCATCCAGCCCTCTTATCCAGCTGTCCCAGTCACGCTCCATATACGTGTCTATGGCGATGGGCGTGCCGATATATCTGGGGTCGTGTCCCTCGGCGAGGAACTTGTCCAGAAACTCCTTCTTGCCGGAGGTATAGAGCACCGGCGTCCCGGTGATCTCGGACACCTCGCGGATCATCTCGTACCCGTCGCGAAGCTCCGCCTCGGTGGTGGCGGTGGCGAGGTTGGTGTTATTTATCATGCCGGTGATCTTCAGACGGGAGTGTATTTCCATCTCCTGCTGGAGCTTCACGATCTTCTCCACCGTTCCGGCGAGCGGGCGGCGGATGTTCACGACGTTGAGCACCTCCAGCGCGCCGTCCTCAAGCTCCACAAAATCCTGATGGTAGCGCCCCAGCGCCGTGGAGCCGACAGCGTCCCCGCCCACGTCGAACACGACCGTGTCCCAGTCCATTGCGAACGCGGAGGCGACCTCCGCCGGGAGTGAGCGTTTCAATGCCGGAGCAGGAGTAGTTCGGCGAGACGAGGCGGATCTCTTTCATCCGCGCCATTCTGCCGCGCTCCGTCAGGCGGAAGTAGGTGTTGACCATGTCGAGGTCAAGAAGCTCCGTTCTCTCGCCGCGCGCGGCCGCCTGGAACGCGAAGTTGAGCGCCAGCTCCGTCTTGCCGCTGCCGTAGTTGCCTATGAGAACATACATTTTTTTCATGCTATCCACCGTCCGGAACATACTTCTTTACGTGTATTATTGTAACATTTGCCTGCACTTGCGTCAATGAACATATTGACGATAATCGCCGGGTCGGAAGTGTCAAAATGACGAAGATTTTTGTGATTTTCAGAAAATCAGGTGCGTTTTGTTCCATTTGGCCTTGTTTTGCATTTATATCAAAGCAATCGCAGCCTATCCCCTGCCGTCAGAGCCGCCCCGCGGCATTGTTATTTCTCTAACTTTTTGACGTATATCCTATCAGCCAGCTTGCATATTGAAGCGCTGCACGCAGATGTAGGCAGCAAGGCAGCGATGCCGACATAGGCGCTCATATCTTTGGCTCGCACAAATATATTTCTCCCGCGCGGCATATGCCGCACGGGAGAAATATCTTCAACAGGTGAGATGCCGAGTCGTGACTCAAATGACGTTGTGCGCCTTCAGCGTCTCAAGGTCACCTTCGGTCATGCCGAGCATTTCACCGTAAACTGCCTTGTTGTCCTGTCCAAGATCGGGTGCGCATCTGGTTATGTCGGGCTTCGTATCAAGAAGCTTGACGGGGTTGCCGGGAACGGTCATATCACCGATGACGGGGTGGTGCATATGCACGAACATCTCACGCGCCCCGGCGATGTGCTCGTCTTTGACAACGTCCCCGAGCATATTGATCGGTGCAACCGGAACGCCTGCCGCGTCGATGATCGCCACGCACTCGGCTATGGTATGCTGCGTGCTCCACTTCTCTATCTCGGGCTTGAGTGCGGCATGGTTCTCGCAGCGGTGAATGTTGGTGTCAAAGCGCGGATCGCTCAGCAGATCCTCTCGTGCAGAGAAGCGTAAAGAGCTTGTCGTTGCCGCAGCCGATAACAAAGCGTCCGTCGCTCGCCTGGAATGAGTCATAGGGGAACGCAGATGCGTAGCGGTTGCCGATGAGCTCGGGCTGCTTCTCGCCGCTGGCGAAGAAGCGCTGCCAGCCGACCTCAATGCTGGACACGACAGAATCAACGAGCGACACGTCCACGCGCTGACCGCGCCCGGTGACATTGCGGGCATTGATTGCCATGAGTATGCCGATGGTGAGGTTCATGCCGCCGAGTATGTCTCCCATCGCGTTGCCCACGCGCAGCGGCTGTCCGCCGGCTTCGCCGGTGATGCTCATCAGACCGGAGGTCGCCTGAGCAATGATATCGTAGCCGGGACGCTTGTACTTCGGGCCGTAGCAGCCGAAGCCGGAGACCGCGGCATAGATAATCTGATCGTTCACTTCTTTAAGCACGTCGTACCCCAGACCGAGCTTGTCCATGACGCCGGGGCGGTAGTTTTCGACAACGACATCTGCCTTTTTAACCATTTCGAGGGATATCTTTTTACCCTCTTCCTCCTTGAGGTTAAGCGTTATGCCCTTCTTGCCGCGGTTGACATAGGCATAGTACATGCTGTAATCGTTCATCTTCGGCCCCATTGCGCGGGTGTCGTCGCCCTTGCCGGGGACCTCGATCTTGATGACGTTCGCGCCATAGTCGGCGAGCATCATGGTGCAGTAGGGACCAGCGAGAACGCGGGTGAGGTCAAGAACGGTAATATTGCTTAAAGCCTTATCCATTTTATTTATCCTATTATGATCTTATTTTTTGTTGTTTTGTATCATCCGTTGTTCCGGCATCAGCCGTGCAGCAGCGCCGCAACGGGGTTGTAGAACACCGCGCAACAGATGGTCAGCGTAAGAAGCGCGATAGCCGCCATTACAAACAGCTGCACAAAGCGTCTGTTCTCCTCTTCTTTGCTGAGGTTGGGTATGGCCGTGCCGAGTGCCGCCATGGCAAGCGCGCCGCCGGTAGACAGCGGGGATATGCCGGCAAGAGAACCGCCCGCGCCGACTGCCGCCCAGAGCCACAGGATTTACACCGCCGACTTCCGCCGCGATGTCCGCGCACATGGGCATCATCGTCGGATAGACAACGCCAAGCGCAGAGCTGACAAAGCTCAGCAGACCCGCGGACATGCCCATGATGGGCGTTGCGGTGCTCTTTGTCATTATTGCGGACATTCCGGCGCTCAGCAGGTCAATGCCGCCCATCTCATCAACAATGTTGAGCATGGCGCCGACTGCGAGAACCATCACTATCGTGCTCCACGGCAGTGCCTTTATTGCTTTGCCGTCGTCCGAAATGCCTAAGAGGAACAGCAGACCTGCCACCGAGAACGCCGCAAGACCGATATTGACATCGAAGAATATCAGCAGAACCATCATCAGCACAATGCCGCCGAGCGCGATTATCTGCTTGTGATTGAATTTCTCAATAGCCGTTCTTTCTATCGGCTTGAGGGGCTTTTTGACCTTGTAGCCCTTGAAAACGAACCACATTATGAGCGAATAAATAATCGTGACCATCGTCTGGCACAGCAAAACCGTGCTCATGACATTGTCAATGCCAGCCTCGGACGCTGCCGCAGTTATGATCGCAGCCTCGGGCGTGATGGGCGTCATGCGCCCTGCCATAAGTCCGGCTTCACCGATGAGCACCAGCATGATGGGGTCAAAGCCCACCTCCACGGCAATGACCGCCGCCAGCGCGGGGATTATCGCAAGCGCCGGGATTGCGCCCGGACCTACGCCCGCCACAATGAAGCCCGCAATGTACACCGCGATTGGGATTATCCACATGCGGTTGCCAGCCATGGCTATAATCTTCCTCGCCAACAGATCAAGCGCGCCGGTCTGAGTGACGGCAGCAAAGAGCAGCGTGATGCCCACGAGGGTGGTGAACATCGACGCGCTTATGCCCGCGATGAGTGCCTTGTCATTCATGCCGAATACTCTGACCGCTATAACGCCTGCCGTGAGCGCGACTATGCCGACGTTGACCTTGCGGAAGAATGCGAGGAGTATGACAGCTATAAAGATAACCAAGGATATTATGTCGTATTCCAGAATTGCAGTTTCAATTTCTGTACTCTCTTTCTCTCAGTGTTTATCAGCAGCAGGGCGGGGTCTTGACGGATATGTTCTGCTGGTGTCCGCTGTAGATACCGTCGATAAAGCTCTTCTGATGCTTTGCGACCGCGAGGAGCTTGTCAAAGTCGATCCCGGTGTCGTAGCCCATGCGTTCGAGCATATAGACGAGATCCTCCGTCGCAGTGTTGCCGGATGCGCCGGGCGCGAACGGACAGCCGCCCAAGCCGCCAAGTGTGGACTGCACGGTCGTCACGCCGCACTCAATCGCGGCAAGCGTATTGACAAGACCCATGCCGCGGGTATCGTGGATGTGGATTTGGAAGTCACAGTCCGGCATGACATCAAGAACGGCTTTCATCGTCTCTCTCACCTGCTGGGGATCTGCGATGCCGATCGTGTCCGCCAAGCACATCGAGCGGATGCCCATGTTATATATACGCTTTGCGAAGTCGACCGTCTTCTGGATCGGAGCTATACCCTCGAACGGGCAGCCGAATGCAGTCGCCAAAGAAACACATATGTTCTCCTGCTGGTATGTATCCATTATCTTCTGCAGCTCTGCAATGGACTCCTCATGCGTTCTTCTTATGTTCGCCTTGTTATGGCTCTCGCTCACGGATATTACATAGGAGACGTTCTTGATGCCCGCGTTCACCGCGTTCTCCACACCTCTGAAGTTGGGTGCAAGCGCGTAGAACACTGTGTTGGGGGTGCTTTTTCTATGCAGGTTTTCGCAAGCTCTGCCGCGTCAGCCATCTGAGGGATTGCCTTGGGGCTGACAAACGATGTGACTTCCATCTCCTTCACACCCGCGTCAAGCATAGCGTCGATAAGCTCTACCTTCTGCTCGAAAGTAAGCATCTGCTTGAGATTCTGCCAACCGTCACGTGGTCCGACTTCCAGCACATTGATTCTTTTGCCCATTATTCGTTTCTCCTTTTTTTGCTTAATTTTTGCTTAACTTGCTTGTATTTAAGCCTTATTTGTATTTTATTCATAATTCAGTTTTTGTTAACCTGTTAATTGCATAAACGGCGTTTTGTCCAAAACCGGCCTATTTGTTTTGACGTTTCATCCATTATTCGCTTAATATTTTTGCCTTTAAGTTTGCTTAAATAATATATTGAGCAGGTATTGCTTTCTTCTCTGTCATGATATATAATGGCAATTGAGCAATTAACTGAATCTTAACACAGCGCAGGAGGTACATATATGAGCACGTTGAAGGACATCGCCGAAAAATGCGGCACATCTGTCGCCACGGTTTCATATGTTCTATCAGGGCGAGGCTCGGAAAAACGAATATCTCCGGAAATGCAGGCATATGTGCTCAGTGCCGCGGAGCAGCTGGATTATGTCCGCAAAGGTCGGAGTCGGACAGCGCTCACAAATCGCGTGACGGTCTATTTCCCGCTTAGCGACCTCAGGATGCTTTTGCCGACATTCTGGGATGGCTTCAACAGCGCCGTGAATGTGGAGACGACTAATATCGACATCATTCTTCGTCCATACGAGTTGAATAAGCTTCACCTCCAGCGAGAGCTCTGGACAGCGGCACCGCACTCCGCCGCCGTCATTATCTCGCCCAGCGGTATTGATCTTGCCAATCTCTCGGAGGTTCAGACCACCGTGCCAGTCATCCTGCTCAACCGTATGCTGCCCAATTACTCCTCCGTCAGCTTCGATCAGGTAGAGTCTGGGCAGATTGCCGCCCGGCACGCTATGAAGAAAGGTGACGGCGACATAATGCTCGTCTCGTCGAAGTCTCTCTTCGGCGTCACATGGCGCGGCAACGCCATAATTGACTACTGCCGCAGCAACGGTGTCAATCTTCAGAACAGTGTGTTCTATGCCGACACGAGCGTCGCAGCAGGTTATGAGCTCGGCAAAAAGCTCATCGCAAAAAACCATCTGGCAAAGGTGATTGTGTGCACATATGATATGACGGCGCTTGGCATCTCCTCCGCTATGACCGAAGCCGGCATAAGGGTCGGAAGGGATGTGCAGCTGATAACGACCAGTACGAGCAATGAGGAGCTTTTTTGCCTATTCCACCCCGCCTATGACGGTGGTCGATCTGCGCTTCAAGGACGTCTGTCAGATGGCATTGCACCTCGCAATGGACACCGCAACCGGGCGTGCAAGCTATCCCCAGGATATATCCATCCACCCTGTGATGATATACCGGCAATCCTGCCCGATGTAACGTCCATATATGGCAAAACCCGGCAGTGCGATGCACCGCCGGGTTTTGCTGTTTGTCATATGGAAAGAGCGCCGCTTGCCGCGGCGCTCTTATGCTATATATGCAATGTGATCATACGACTCGCGCGTCAGACGCGAGCACCGTGACGACATTCTCGGACACTTCGGCGATACCGCCGCCGACCTCGATGACAGCGCCGCTGTCCTCGCCCATGCCGCAGCGGATGCGGCCGCGGGCTATCGCGCACACCATGGGGGCGTGCCCCGTGAGTATGCCGACAGAGCCGGAGACCGTGGGCAGGTTGACATAGCTGACCGTCTCGTCAAAGACGGTGCTGTCCTGCGTCACAACGCAGAGATGCAGCTTCGTTTCCATGCCTAGCCCTCAAAACTGTCCGCGCTTCGCGTAGACCTCGTCTATGTCGCCGCACAGCAGGAACGCCTGCTCCGGCAGATCGTCGGCTTCGCCGCCGAGTATCGCCTCGAAGCTTCTGATGGTGTCTTCGAGCTTGACGTATCTGCCCTGCATGCCGCTCGTGACCGAGCCGTTGCGCGTGGAGGTGATGCGCTCCTGCAGCTTGCCCATCTCGGTGGCGAGCGTGGGCTGATAGCCGACGGCGGAGGGCATGCGCCCGAGCAGGGCCGACACCTCGCTGCCCGCCTGCGTGAAGCGGAAGATGTTGTCGATAAACAGCAGCACGTCCTGCCCGGACTCGTCGCGGAAGTTTTCCGCGATCGTCAGACCCGAGAGCGGCACGCGCAGACGCGCGCCGGGCGGCTCGTTCATCTGGCCGAAAACGAGCGCGGTCTTGCTGATGACGCCGGATTCGTTCATCTCGTTCCAGAGGTCGTTGCCCTCGCGCGAGCGCTCGCCCACGCCGGCAAAGACGGAGTAGCCGCCGTGCTCGTAGGCGATGTTGCGGATCAGCTCCATGATGAGCACGGTCTTGCCGACGCCCGCGCCGCCGAACAGGCCGATCTTGCCGCCCTTGGCGTAGGGCGCGAGCAGGTCGACGACCTTGATGCCGGTCT
>VOFG01001381.1_pt1 | contig 16000 bp, 17 predicted proteins | sample 5384171 | NCBI WGS metagenome assembly VOFG01 (sample SAMN12384726, study PRJNA508395) | human gut metagenome | isolation source: healthy gut F | host: Homo sapiens
CTTCAGGCTGCTTCGTGTAGGGGCTGTCCCTCTATGGCGCGGCTTTCCAGTGCGCTGCACTCACAGCCTTTCTTGCGATGGCGCGGTCCACAACCCCGACGATGCCGAGACAACGTCGGTTTGGGCTCTTCCCGGTCGCTCGCCACCACTGGGAATCATTCTTTATTTTTTTTCCTGCGGGTACTAAGATGTTTCAGTTCGAAAACGTTGCCTCCCCGCATCAGCGGGATAATATCTCTTCAAGATATTGGGTTGTCCCCATTCGGAGATCCGCGGTCATAACATTTGCGCTCACCGCGGCTTTTTTCAGAAGACATTATGTCCTTCATCGTCAAGAGCCAGGGGCATCCACCCGCCCTTTCATTACTTTCGCCTGTAAATTGTTCCTTCCCATCCGTCTCGCCCAGTGGCGGGACTATGGAAAAGGACGTACCTTTTTGCACATGTCTGCTTTACATATACCGTTCGCTTTCGTTTTGTTTGCTTTGACCGTTTTTTTGTCCAGCTTCGTGGAGTCGGGTTGCAGACTCAGTCCGAACAAGAGGGGTTTTTTGGCCGACCGTCACCGGACAGCGGCCCTCTGTACCCCATTGTAACACGTGTGGTGGCCCCGGACGTAAGGGCCGTGCTGATTTGACGTCATCCCCACCTTCCTCGCATCTTACGATGGCAGTGTCCCCAGAGGGCCCGGCATTACCCGATGGCAACTGGGGAGAAGGGGTTGCGCTCGTTATGGCACTTAAGCCGACACCTCACGGCACGAGCTGACGACAACCATGCAGCACCTTCACAGGAGTCCCGAAGGAAAGAGCCGTCTCCGACTCATGCACCTGCAATTCAAGCCCGGGTAAAGGTTCCTCGCGTATCATCGAATTAAACCATATGTTCCTCCGCTTGTGCGGGCCCCGTCAATTCCTTTGAGTTTCACCGTTGCCGGCGTACTCCCAGGTGGAATGCTTAACGCTTTCGCTTGGCCACGGACTATATATCGCCCATAGCGAGCATTCATCGTTTACCGTGCGGACTACCAGGGTATCTAATCCTGTTTGATACCCGCACTTTCGAGCCTCAGCGTCAGTGCTGCCCCGGCACAATGCCTTCGCGATCGGGTTCTTCGTGATATCTAAGCATTTCACCGCTACACCACGAATTCCATGTGCCCTGTGCAGACTCAAGGCTTGCAGTTTCAACGGCTGGCCACGGTTGAGCCGTGGCATTTGACCGCTGACTTAAAAAGCCCGCCTACGCTCCCTTTAAACCCAATAAATCCGGATAACGCGCTCGCATCTTCCGTATTACCGCGGCTGCTGGCACGGAATTAGCCGATGCTTATTCATAAGGTACATACAAAACACCACGCGTGGCGAACTTTATTCCCTTATAAAAGAAGTTTACAACCCGTAGGGCCGTCATCCTTCACGCTACTTGGCTGGTTCAGGCTCCCGCCCATTGACCAATATTCCTCACTGCTGCCTCCCGTAGGAGTTTGGACCGTGTCTCAGTTCCAATGTGGGGACCTTCCTCTCAGAACCCCTACCCATCGTCGCCTTGGTGGGCCGTTACCCCGCCAACAAGCTAATGGGACGCATCCCCATCCTTTACCAATCAACCTTTATTTGTCGCTCCCATGCGGAAAGACAACCACATCCGGTATTAAACTCCCTTTCAGGAGACTATCCCGGAGTAAAGGGCAGGTTGGATACGCGTTACTCACCCGTGCGCCGGTCGCCATCAAACCCAGCAAAGCTGAGCTCCATGCTGCCCCTCGACTTGCATGTGTTAAGCCTGTAGCTAGCGTTCATCCTGAGCCAGGATCAAACTCTTCATTGTAGAATATCTTTGGCCTTCACCCATAAGGGAAAGGCATCTGTTCTGTTTCCGGACTCCCTGGACTTACCCGTTTTCTCGTTTCTTTTCACACCCCCGTATATGGCCAGCATACACGGGAATCATGACGGTTCGTTTCTTTTTTACCCTTGGATGACCTCTAAGAAGAACAACGTCCTCCCCAAAAACCATCCAAGCTCTTGTACTACTTTCTCTCTTTATGTAAGACTTTCAATGAACTCTTTTTTCTTCCGCCCCCGTTCCGCGCGACCTCACAAGGCCTTGCTTCCCGAAAGCGAGTGCAAAGGTACAACCTTTACCGTAAACACCAAACGTTTTTGAATAAAAATCGAAAAATATTCACCAATAGCATTTTACACCTTATTTTATTATATAAAGAACAAAAAACATTCTCATTATTTTTTATTTCATATCGAATATAGTACCTTTGTAGTCAACAATCAATGTGTTATTATACAACAAATCCACAAACTATGATACAAATCTTACAAGTAGCTAAAGATACTACCAATGTAACCAAGGAAGTTGTTTCGGCTATTGCATCCGGACATACAGACCTCATTATTGAGAAATTGATAGATATGTGTATTTCCGCCGGAAAAACATTTTGATTGCTATTATCGTTTACATTGTAGGACGTTTTCTTATCTCACTTATCCAACGCGTAATGGGCAATATGCTATCACGCCGGAAAGTAGAAATCAGTATTCAAACTTTTCTCAAAAGTTTAGTTAGTATATTGCTCAATGTTTTATTGATCGTTTCTGTTGTAGGAGCATTAGGAATCAATACAACCTCATTTGCCGCACTATTGGCATCTGCCGGCGTAGCTATCGGTATGGCACTCTCTGGCAACTTGCAAAATTTTGCCGGAGGTCTTATCATTCTTTTCTTCAAACCTTATAAGGTAGGAGACTGGATTGAAGCACAAAACGTTTCGGGAAGTGTAACGGCCATACAAATCATGCATACTTTAGTCACTACGGCCGATAACAAAGTAGTCTACATCCCTAACGGAGCCATGAGTAGTGGCGTTATTACAAATTATAGCCGTTTGGACACAAGACGCGTAGAATGGATTGTGGGGGTTGATTACGGAGAAGACATCGACAAGGTGAAAAGTGTAGTAAACGAACTCATCCAAAAAGATAATCGCATCTTAAAAGAACCTGCTCCCGTCATTGCCTTACATGCGCTCGATTCCAGTAGTGTTAATGTAACAATAAGAGCATGGGTGGCAAACGGTGACTATTGGAATGTATATTTCGAGATGAACAAAAACATTTACGACGAATTCAACAGACAGGGGTATTGATTTCCCATTCCCGCAAATGACTATCCATCAGGCTTAATATATAAGAACAGAATGATTCAACAAGTAGAAATCATATTACGTGAACGACCGCGGGGTTTTCACCTCGTCACACGGGAGATTTCGGAACAGCTTCCGTCTTTGCCTCAAACCGGTTTGCTGAACCTGTTTATCAAGCACACGAGTTGTGCGCTCTCCATCAACGAAAACGCCGACCCGGACGTGCGTACCGACATGACCAAAATATACGACCGTCTCATCAAAGAAAACAAGCCTTATTACGACCATGTCCTCGAAGGTGCCGACGACATGCCGGCCCATGCCAAATGTAGCCTGACAGGCGTCAGCCTCAATATCCCCATATCCAAAGGCAAATTGAATTTGGGCACATGGCAGGAATCTATCTTTGTGAGTTCCGCGACTACGGCGGAAGACGCAAGCTCACAGCCACCATCATAGGAGAATGATCGAATGATAGACAGAGCTACGGTAGACCGGATTATGGATGCGGCCCAGATTGTGGATGTCGTATCAGATTTTGTGACTTTACGAAAAGCGGGGGTCAACTACAAAGGTCTATGTCCTTTCCACGACGACCGTACTCCTTCGTTCGTGGTATCCCCATCCAAAGGCCTCTGCAAATGTTTCGCATGTGGAAAAGGCGGCAATGCCGTACACTTCATCATGGAGCACGAACAACTGTCCTATCCCGATGCCCTACGTTATTTGGCTCGTAAATACAATATAGAAATCAAAGAACGGGAACTGACAGAAGAGGAAAAGCAGGCCCAGGATGAACGGGAAAGCATGTTCGTCGTCAACGAATGGGCATGCCAGTTTTTTCAAGACCAGCTCTACAACACAGTAGACGGACGAGCCATCGGAATGACCTATTTTCGTTCACGAGGCTTCCGGGACGATATCATAAAAAATTCCAGTTAGGATACAGTCCTTCGCAAAGAGACGCTTGTGCCCGCGAAGCGAAAGCCAAAGGTTACAAAGAAGAGTTCCTGCTCTCTACCGGCTTATGTTACAAACGTGACAACGGACAATTACAAGACCGCTTTTTCGGGCGTGTCATTTTTCCGGTACACACGTTGAGCGGGAAAGTAGTGGCTTTCGGAGGACGTGTATTAGACGCAGCCACCAAAGGAGTCAATGTCAAATACCAAAACTCTCCGGAATCCGCCATTTATTCCAAGAAAAAAGAGTTATATGGATTGTTTTTGGCCAAACAAGCTATCGTCAGGCATGACCTTTGCTTTTTAGTGGAAGGCTATACCGACGTCATTTCCATGCATCAGATGGGGGTGGAAAATGTGGTTTCTTCTTCCGGAACGGCACTCACCACCGAACAAATCCGTATGGTTCATCGTTTTACGGAAAACATCACCGTGCTTTACGACGGAGATGCCGCCGGCATCAAAGCTTCCGAACGAGGCATCGACATGCTATTGGCCGAGGGTATGAACGTCAAATTACTACTTCTTCCAGACGGAGACGACCCAGACAGTTTTGCCCGTAAACACAACGCCACCGAATATCAAGCTTATCTGAACGAACATCAGGTAGATTTCATTAAATATAAAACCGACTTATTACTGCATGAGGCACAAGGGGACCCTATCAAACTTTCCCGTCTCATCAGTAGTATCGTACATACCATTTCCGTCATTCCGGATGAAATTACACGTTCCGTATACACCCGGGAAACAGCAACTATGCTGAACATGGAAGAACGTATGTTGGTGGCAGCCATTTCAAAAGAGATGGCCCAAGCCAAAGAGGAAAAGCAAAAACAGCGTGAAAATGAACGAAACCGTAAAACGCACAGTTGCCATCCTCCGGACAAGCACTCTCTTCCTTAGATCAAGATAGTCTCCCTCCCCCAGCCCCATTCCCACCCTCTGAAAAAGGCATTCCCCTATTCCGGACGACGGAACGCCGACAGACACTCCTGTCCCCAATACTTCGTCCGGCAATAATCCGGCTATAACAGAGAATGTATCCACCCTCTCCTACATTCCCGGCAAGGGAGCCGAAGCCATGCTGTTCTACCGGAAAGAGCTGTTGTTAGTACAAGTCCTCATTCGTTACGGAGAGAAAATTATATGTTACGCCGAAAACGAACAAGGAGAAGAAGTCCCGGTCAGTGTGGCCGAGTTCATCGACTATGCGTTGCAAGAAGACGGTTTGTTATTCCACCACGCCCTTCATAAGCGTATCCTGCAAGAAGCCATCGACCATATACATGAGAAAGACTTCTCGTCAGAACGCTATTTTCTGAACCATCCGGACAATCATATCAGCATGCTGGCTTTTGAATTGAGTGGTGACAAATATCAACTGAGCAAATACCATTCCAAACATCAGAAAATCGCTAGCGATGAAGAGAGGTTGACCGAATTGGTCCCCCCACCTGATTTCCGACTTCAAACTGGCCATTGTAGACGAAGAACTGAAACAAATCCTCCTGAAATTGCGCCAACCCGATATTCTTTCACGCAAGGAAGAATATATGGAAATCATGAAGCATTATAAAGAGATGAAGGACATAGAACGTACCCTGGCACGGGAACGGGGCGACCGGGTCATCACTTAATACGGATAGCTTATGGTCATCTTGATTACGGGCGCAACCCATTGTGACAGAACTCCCTTCTATATAAAACTATTCAAAAAATTTACATTCAAAATCATTCTTATGAAACGTTTGACCCGATATTTATGGCCCATTGCCCCTTTGCATGTCAGTAGGTTTTTCCGCCTCACTATTTCAGCGGGAAGCCATCGCGGAATGGTATCCTTTCCTGAATAAACCCGTACTCACCCCTCCCAATGGAGCGTTCCCTATCGTATGGGGCATCCTTTACATCCTGATAGGAATCTCCTTAGGACGAATCTGGGGCAAAGGCCTGAAAGTATCCCAACGTGAATGGTGGATACAGTTGGCCCTGAACTTCTGCTGGAGCATCGCCTTCTTCTTTTGCGGGAACCCTTATGGGGCATGGGCATCATCCTGATACTCGATGTGGTGGTACTGGACTATATCCTTATCACATTCAAAAAGGACAAGTTTGCAGCCGCCTGTTTCATCCCCTATATCCTGTGGCTGTTATGGGCAACTTACCTGAACGCCTACATTTATATCTTCAATTAACGCAGCGAACGTCCGCAACGGTTTCCTCTTATCGTCACGTCCTTGCAATCCTCCGTACGGAAGAACGCATCCGGAGATACAGAACCGTCTCCAGCCACTGAGATATAATTATCCCGGATGATCAGGCCATCCGTAGCCCGGGCAGATACCGCCTCGCCCCCCTGGCGAATCACAAAACGATTGGCCTCTATACGGACATTACGATGGACGGCACCTTCGTAACGGTCATTTTCCGGCATCACGGCAATGACGGGAGAACCGCAGTCCATGAACAAGTTGCGGCGTATCGTGACATCGCGTACAGGACCGGATTCATACCACCCCCGCGCATCGTCCGAAACCAGTACCCCACTCATCGGGATGCGATAGAATACGTTATCTTCTATCACGACCTTCCGGCGTGTCGTCACCAGAATCCCCCGGGTAGGAATACGAGAGAAATAATTATTTCGTATTTCCACTTCGGGTGTGCATGTCACATTCTCCACCGACACATTCTCCCCCGTCTTTACATTGTCGTTCACAGCCCGATCCAACGTCAGCAGGATTTCATAATCGTCTATCCGTTCCACAGCCTTCACGCGTGCCGGTTGCAAGCAACGCAAAGAATGGGCATCCACGAACTCCACCTCATCCCCTTTATAAAAAGCCTCAAAACCGCATGACTGCCCGTGCATGAAACGCACCTTCACCTGCTTGTCCGAAACATATTCCATGAATTTCAGATGCGTGCCGTGTATATTGATCGGGTCATCATGCGCCCCTTCAAAATAAGAATCTAGAATACGTATTTTCCCTTTGCACCCGGACATCTGAACAAAATCGGCAAAACCGGCACAAGTACGTCCCGAGCCCCATTCCGGCGCACAATATAACTTCTCATAAGTCAGGTTTTCGGAATACTGCCCTACAATCCCGAAATTACCCAAGAAATGAAATTTGATATTTTCGAGCTTCACATCTTTGCTCTGATGTATAAAACCGCATGCTTCAGTCCGAAAAGAATGACGCATTTGGTAAACCTCTCCCGTTTTGAATCCGGGCGTACGGTCATAATTTAAACGCACCAGTCCCTCGTCCAGTTCTATGGCTTTCGTCACACCGGTCAATGGGGATTCGCACCGATTGGTCACGTTGGTTTGCGGATAGAACACCTGAGCGATACCTCCGCCGAAACGCCATCCCTCGCCTTTCCAATAAAACGTCCCGTCCTCTATCTCATAATTCGAGCCGGCAGTAACCCGGGCAGTGATGGAATTTACATCGGTTGAAACCACGGTCATTTTCAGGTACGGACGGATCGGCAGCCACCAATGAGAAATTCTTCATGGTGACATTCTCGCATCCGTCAATCACGAAAGGAGTCATTTCGCCATGGGTTACGAAACGGGCGCCTCCTCCATCTACCGTAATATTCTTCATGTCCTTGAGCCATATCCCTATATGTTTTGTCGGGTCAGGATTCTCTTCCGCCGAAGCCGTATTGGATATATAATATAGGTAAGGAGAAGAGGAGGTACGATAAATATGGTAATCTCCTTGTTGCAACCGAATCAATACCGCCCGTCCTTTATAAGAAGAAGCTTGTTCTATGGCTCTTCGCAACACTGGTGTCGCATCCCCTTCCGGCACAGGCACATCCAATACCACGGGAGCAGCCATCCCCGTCATAACAAAACAACAAACACTCAGGATCATCAAAAGCTTTCTCATGGTTCTTTCCACATTAAATTAGTTTATGACAAAGTTAGTCTGTTTCATTCCCAACATCAATGTAGAATTGAGGCAAAAATATAACAAAATTAACGCAAATATATCCTTTTTTCTTTTTACCTTTGCACTTAACATTACCTACATCAATTCAAACCAATGAAAATCATGACACGACTTAAAAACCAAGTTATCCGCCCTTCTTCCCTTCATCGGGCTTCTTTGCGCCCAAGCACAACGCGACATGAAAACCATCAACGACGGTTGGTTTTTCAGAAAAGCTTCCACAGAAAACTGGCAACCCGTAAATGTTCCCCATACGTATAACCTGGATGCCTATTCGCAAAGGAACTATTATATGGGGAAAGCATTTTACCGGAAATCGTTCGTCTTACCGGAAGTTCCGCAAGGCAAGCGTTGTTTTCTAAAAATAGATGCAGCCAGCAAAGCGGCAGACCTTACGCTGAACGGACAAAAAATAGGCAGCCATGCAGGCGGGTACAGTGCTTTTACATTCGATATCACCCCCTATATCCAGAAGAACAACACGATAGAAATCACGGTAGACAACAGCCGGAAAGATATTACTCCCATATCGGCCGACTTCACATTCTGGGGTGGCATATACCGTGATGTATGGCTTATCACTACCTCCGAACAACATTTCAATCTTTTGAATCATGGTTCCGATGGTATCTTCATCAGTACCCCGCATGTAGATGAGAAGGAAGCTACGATAGAAATACGTAGTGAAATCACGAACGATGCCACAGAAAAGGCTACCCTCGAAGTAATCCATCAAATCTATGACCCGCAGGGTAAATTGCAACAAACCCTGAAACAACGACTTTCCGTCAAAGCCGGCGAAACCCAAACGGTACGTAAAACCTCCGCCATCGGGCAACCCCAATTATGGAGTCCGGAAAGTCCGCAATTATACGAAATCGTCACCACACTTCGCAACCCCAAGACGGGCATGGAACTGGACAGAAGTACGCATAAGACAGGATTCCGCTGGTTCAGTTTCGATGGTGAAAAAAGGATTCAGCCTGAACGGAAAACCTTATAAATTACGCGGAGTCAACCGCCACCAAGACCAAGCACCGGTAGGCGTGGCACTGGACGATGAAGCACACCGGAGAGACATACGGCTCATCAAAGAAATGGGGTGTAACTTCATTCGCATCGCCCACTATCCGCAGGATGATGCGTTAGTGGAGGCTTGTGACGAAATGGGATTGCTGGCCTGGGAGGAAATCCCTATCATCAATATCGTACCCGACACACCGGGATATGACGACAACTGTGAAACCAATCTGACCGAAATGATCCGTCAGCATTACAACCATCCCAGCATCATCGCTTGGGGTTACATGAACGAAATCCTGCTCACGGCTCCCGGTCCCGACCGTCCGGAATGGCCTGCCTGTAGGGAACGTACGGTAAAACTGGCACAAAGACTCGAAAAGACATTAAAACAAGAAGACCCATACCGGGCCAGTGTCATGGCTTTCAACATGACGAACTTATATAATGAAATCGGCCTGAACCTCGTGGACGTATCCGGATGGAACCTTTACCACGGTTGGTATGTAGGACAGTTAAACGACTTTAACCGATGGATGGAAGACCAACACGCGCGTTACCCGAAACGCCCCACCATCATTAGCGAATGGGGAGCAGGTTCCGACCGCCGCCTTCATTCCAAGCACCCGAAAGCCTTCGACTTCAGCATAGAATACCAACAAACGTACGTAGAACACTACTTGCCTTTCATCGAAGGCACAGAATATATCAGCGGATGCACTTATTGGAATTTCATAGACTTCAATGTAGCTGCCCGACAAGAATCCATGCCGAGGGTAAACAACAAGGGACTGTCCTACAACGACCGTACACCCAAAGACGTGTCTTACTATTTTAAAGCCATGTGGCGTAAGGACACGCCCGTATTGCACATTGCCAGCCGGGACTGGCCCGTACTGACAGGAGACAAAAACGAAAAGCATCCCGTCAAAATCTATACGAACCTGGACGAAGTGGAACTCATCATTAACGGAAAATCCATCGGAAAGCAGCGTCCCGCCAACTGCCATACGGTCTTCAACGTGACATTGCCCTACGGGACATCTACCCTCAAAGCACAAGGAGACAAAAACGGACAGATGGTGGAGGACGTCATGGTCCTGCGCCTGGATGCGATGCCCGACTTGGCAAAGGAGATGAGCTGGCCATCAATGTAGGGAGCGACTGTACCTTTACTTCGGATGTCAGCGGACTTACATGGCTGCCAGACCAACCATACTCCAAAGGCAGTTGGGGATACATAGAAGGAAAGGCACGCAGTACGACTTCCGAAATAGAGAATACCACAGACGGACCTTTGTACCAAACATGGCGCGAAAACCTACGTGCCTATCAAATCGACGCACCGTCCGGCACATACGAGGTGGAACTGCTCATGGCAGACGTGAGCCGTTCACGGCCGCAATTGGCCAACTTGTTAGGACGGGGGAAGACGACGGACAGGCCATAGCCGACAGCCGGTTCAACATCACCATCTGCGGTCGTCGGGTAGAAACCGACTTTTTTCACCTGCCGACGGCGGACATTACCGTCAGGCTTTCCGCCGACGTTATATCATTCAGAACAAGGAAAACAAAATCGATGTGCTTTTCGAAACCCTGAAAGGCAAATGCCATCTGGCCGGAATAAAAATAAGAAAGCTGTAAGCACTATCAAACCGTCATGACCTTATACATACAGAAGACCTCTCCCATCTGCAAGAACGGGAGAGGTCTTCTATAATAAAATCCAAAACAAAGAATCTCATTCCATGCTGACCGCCGTACCGCTACATGTCACCATCAGCATACTACCGCTTGCCCCTACCGTTTCATAATCCAAATCGATTCCAATGACCGCGTTGGCTCCCAGCCGGGCCGCTTCCTCCCCATCTCTTGCAAAGCCGTGTCTTTGGCCTTGCGCAAAACCTCTTCATACGAACCTGAACGGCCGCCGAAAAAATCCCGCAATCCGGCAAAAAGGTCGCGCACCACGTTCGCACCGATGATTGCCTCGCCCGTCACCACACCATGATATTTCGTAATATGTCTGCCCTCCACAAGGGCCGTAGTCGTCATCAACATATATATACTATTTTGAAAGTTAAGTTATCGCCTCCTTTTTCCGCTGTTCGTCATCCAATGGTCTACCGAATATTTACCCGGTCCGGCCATATACATCAGAATGAACACAACCAGATAGACAAAAGCCAATTCACCTCCCGTTATACTTCCACCATGGGCAAAGAAAAAAGCCACAGCCATCGTTACTATCATCGGAATCATGCTCAAACGATACAAGAAACCGAACACAAAGGCTACTGAACAAAACAGTTCACCGAAAATGGCCAGCATCAGAGAGTAACGATTCCCGATTCCGAATGGGTCGGGGAAAGAAGCAGACATGGCGGCAAAACCCATCAGTTTGGCATAGCCGTGAGTCATCAGTAACGAGCCGAACAGCAGACGCATGGACAACAGGAAAAGGGAAAAGTTCGTTTGGTTCGCTTTACGCGGAAACAATAAAGTATTATATTTCATATTCATCATTATTTAATAGTAAAAATACAAGATAAAGCTGCTGTAGATACAAAAAACCTTATCTGAAGCCAAATATACGAATAAGATTCGTCTTCCGGCCCCTTTTTACATTTAATAACTACCTTACAAACCGTTTTATCCGTATTTTTATCTGCCCGGGTCAGACCTGAATGCCATACACCTGCTTGACCTCATCCATCACGAAGGTGGACTCCATGGAACCGAGACTCTCGATTGTCCCCAACACATTGAGAAGAAACTCCTGATAATACTTCATATCGGGTGCATGAATCTTGAGCAGGTAATCGTAACTACCGGAGATGTTATAGCACTCCGTCACTTCCGGTATTTCCCGGATAATACCCGTGAACTCTTCTGCGATTTCTTTGTTCAACCGGCGCAGCTTCACCCGGCAAAATACTAAAAAACCGCGATTGAGCTTTTCGGCATCCAACACCGCGATATACTTCTTGATGTATCCTTGCGCCTCCAGTCTCTTCAGGCGTTCAAAAACAGGAGTCGTAGAAAGATGTACGCGCGCGGCCAGTTCTTTTGTCGTCAAACGGGCATTATCTTGCAAAGTACGCAGAATTTGCAAGTCGATATGATCTAAACTTTCCATAAAAAAACGTCTATAAACAGAGCTGTAGCCCCTTAAATCAGGCTGTATATTCTGTTCTTGAATACAAAAATAGATATTTTTCCCGTATTTCTTTCACTTCTTGTTTGATTATTCCAAAAACCATAACTTTGCCATCATCGAAACAAGAAACAGTCAAGAACTCAATAACAGAAACGTCATGGACAGAACAAAACTACACTTCGAGACCCTGCAACTTCATGTAGGACAAGAGCAGGCAGACCCGGCTACGGATGCCCGTGCGGTACCCATTTACCAGACTACCTCATACGTGTTCCACAACTCGGACAATGCCGCCGCACGCTTCGGCCTGCAAGCCCCCGGCAACATCTACGGACGGCTGACCAACAGCACGCAAGGAGTGTTCGAGGAACGCGTAGCCGCCCTGGAAGGAGGAATAGCCGGACTGGCTGTAGCTTCGGGAGCAGCCGCCATCAGTTATGCTTTCGAAAACATCACGCGTGCAGGCGACCACATCGTAGCCGCCAAAACCATTTACGGCGGCAGCTACAACCTCCTGGCCCACACTCTGCCGGCATACGGCGTCACCACTACATTCGTCGACCCTGAAAACCTCGACAATTTCGAACAAGCCATACAGGAAAACACCAAAGCCGTGTTCATCGAAACATTGGGAAACCCCAATTGCAACATCATAGACATTGATGCCGTGGCCGACATCGCACACCGCCACCGGATTCCGCTCATCATAGACAATACGTTCGGCACGCCCTACCTCATCCGTCCGATAGAGCATGGAGCAGACATCGTCGTGCATTCGGCCACGAAGTTCATCGGCGGCCACGGCACTTCACTGGGAGGTGTCATCGTGGACTCCGGAAAATTCGACTGGAAGGCCTCCGGGAAATTTCCGCAACTCACCCAACCGGACGCCAGCTACCACGGCATTTGTTTCACCGACGCGGCAGGCGCGGCTGCCTACGTCACCCGTATCCGCGCCACACTGTTGCGCGACACGGGGAGCTACCATCAGTCCGTTCAATGCCTTCATCCTTCTTCAGGGGTTGGAAACCTTGTCCCTACGGGTGGAACGCCACGTGGAGAACACCCTGAAAATCCTGGATTTCCTCTCCACACACCCTAAGGTAAAGAAAGTCAACCATCCGGCATTGCCCGGACACCCCGACCACAAACTATATGAAACGTACTTCCCGAAAGGAGCCGGTTCCATCTTCACCTTCGAAATCAAGGGAGGACGTGAAGAAGCGTTCCGCTTCATCGACAGCCTGGAGATATTCTCTCTTTTGGCCAACGTGGCCGATGTCAAATCGCTGGTCATCCACCCGGCCAGTACCACCCACTCCCAGCTCAATGAAACGGAACTGGCCGAGCAAGGCATCACGCAAGCCACGATACGTCTCTCCATCGGCACGGAACATATCGACGACTTGCTCTCCGACCTGACGCAAGCCTTCGCCCAAGTCTGAATACTCAAGAACTACGTAATACATATACATTCGACAAACGCTAAAAAGAAAAGATTATGGAAAAAGATTTATCATTCGCTAACCGAACTTATCGGACGTACACCTTTATTGGAAATCAGCCACATAGAGAAGAAAGAACAACTGAAAGCCAGGGTTCTGGTCAAACTGGAAAGTTTCAATCCCGGAGGAAGCGTGAAAGACCGCGCAGCCTTTTATATGATAGAAGCTGCAGAAAAAGAAGGCCTGCTGCGTCCCGGCAGCCTCATCATAGAGCCTACCAGCGGAAACACGGGCATCGGACTTGCCTGGATTGCCTCGGTCAAAGGTTACCGGCTCACGCTCACCATGCCTGAAACCATGAGCCTCGAACGCCGCAATCTCCTGAAAGCATTAGGTGCCACACTGGTACTCACTCCGGGCAGCGAGGGCATGAAGGGAGCCATCCGCAAGGCCGAAGAACTGAAGGCGGCTCATCCCGAAGCCTTCATTCCGGGACAATTCGACAACCCGGCCAATCCGGAAGCACACGTACAAACCACAGCAGAAGAAATATGGAACGACACAGACGGAAAAGTGGACTTCTTCGTAGCCGGCGTAGGTACGGGAGGTACCATCAGCGGAACGGCTAAAGGATTGAAAAAGCACAACCCGTCCGTGCAAGCCATAGCCGTAGAACCGGACGCCTCGCCCGTTCTCTCCGGAGGCACCCCGGACCTCATAAAATACAAGGTATAGGCGCCGGCTTCGTTCGGAGAATTTCGACCACCGTCTGGTGGATGAAGTCATCCGGGTCGCAGACGAAGATGCCGTCCGTGCCTCCCGCATGCTGGCCAGCCACGAGGGGGTGCTCGCGGGCATCTCATCCGGCGCGGCCCTGCACGCCGCCCTGCAAATCGCACGCCGCCCGGAGAACGAGGGCAAAACGATTGTCGTGCTGCTTCCCGACACGGGCGAACGCTACCTGTCTACCGTACTGTATGCCTTCGAAGACTTCCCGTTGTAAAAGGCCTCAACCTAAAATGTATGCTTTTCTGCTTACATCGCCTTATGGAACAGGCGTTTTCATAAATCACTCATAATTAACGATGTAAATAAGCAGAGCCATTCCAAAAATCAATTGCCGCAGATTCATATTTTGTTCTGCGGCAATTGATTTTTCAATCTAAGCCAAACGATTTTCCGTTTGGCGCACAAAAATTTCACGCTCCCCGCCCGCAAAATTTTTCAATCGGGAATCCCGGGGCGACATTCCCGTGTGCTTTTTGAAGAAACGTGTGAGACACGACTGGTCTGTAAAATGAAGTCGCTCCGCGATTTCCGTAACGGACAAGTCCGGCTCGCTAAGCAATACCTTAATCTCTGCCACCAACTGCTCGTCTATCAACTGTTTAGGCGAACGGCCACCCATATACCGGACGGTAATCTGATGCAAATAGCGTGGAGTGATGCAAAGCTTTCTGAATAAAAAGCCACTTGGTGTTCCTGTGCGCCATGGTCGCGCACCAACTGCATGAACCTGTGGCAAATCGCCTGCTTACGGCTGTACTGCTTCGCGGCCGACAGCTTTTCCTGTATGGTGTTGAACAGCCACATCAGCAAACCTTGCAGGAAATTATACTCTTGCTGCTGCCTGAACGGGGTGCACCACTTCGAGGGTTCGCAAGTCCACCTCTACGGTTTCAATAATCTCATCGCCAATCCTTGCCGATAGTATGAGGGTGTCGGCTTTCTTGTAGTATCCACTGCCAAACACGCAGATGCCCTGCGTCTTGCCCTTCGCCACTCGGAACACTCCGTTTACAATCTCTCTGATGATGCCCCAAAGGATGCCGAACACCCCGAAGGCGGTGCGCATCATCAAGCCGCATATCGCCAACCCGATGTTGCCGTTGCCGTCATATCTTCGCTGTTTTTGATTTTTTGTTTTTAATGCGGATTCAAGAGCTGAGGGAGTTGAGTTTCAAACTATCTTATCTGCCTCTCGTTTATCCGACATTTTTTTATGCGTCTTTCTGTCGCATCGGTCGTTTTCGTTTCGGGTGCTTAAAAAGGTAGGGATTAGGGAATGCAAGGTTTTTCGGTCAAAATACTACCCGCAGGGCTGGAGATTTTTACCGAAAACAGGAGGCTTGACCTTGCTTTCCCGTCCAATCCCGGAATTACCTTTGCGCCCAGAACGAAAAAATGACTGACTGATGCGGCTTACTGAAAGGCGCAAAATGGAGGTAAACGAAAACAGAGGCAGATTGTGTAGTAAAAAAAAACTTCAGGGGAAAA
>VOFG01003204.1_pt1 | contig 15959 bp, 19 predicted proteins | sample 5384171 | NCBI WGS metagenome assembly VOFG01 (sample SAMN12384726, study PRJNA508395) | human gut metagenome | isolation source: healthy gut F | host: Homo sapiens
GGGAAAGGGGCGGTCGCGGCATCGGCGGGGGGCTGGCTTTTTCGGTTGCCGGATTTTGCCTGCCGTAGCAGAATTGTTTGCCCCATCCCCCTACCCCCTTCCCTCGGGGAAGGGGAGTTACAATTTTTCTTATGCAGGGGCTTCGCCCCTTTGCATCCCCTGGGGGCTGAACCCGGGCGGCACTGGTTAAGTCTGCGGGGTAGGTACTCGGCGGGGGCTTGCCCGGTGCGGGGCGGGGGGCGGCGTTCCGGTGCCCCGGCACTTGAGCCGGGAGCGGCATTGGGAAAGAGGGCGGTCGCGGCATCGGCGGGGGGCTGGCTTTTTCGGTTGCCGGATTTGCCTGCCGTAGCGGTGCCTTTGCCCCCATCCCCTACCCCCCCCGGCGGGAAGGGGGGGAGTTTTTTTCTTATGCAAGGGGCTTCGCCCCTTGCATTCCCGGGGCTGAACCCGGGCGGCACTGGTTAAGCCTGCGGGGTAGGTACCCGGCGGGGCTTGCCCTGTGGGGCGGGCTTCGCCCCGGCACCCTGCGCTTGAGCCGGGAGCGGCATTGGGAAAGAGGGCGGTCGCGGCATCGGCGGGGCTTGCCCGGTGCGGGGCGGGGGCGGCGTTCCGGTGCCCCGGCACTTGAGCCGTGGGCGGCACCGGCTTAAGCCTGCCTTGTTGGTGCCCGGCGGGGAGCTGTGCCCGAGCCGCCGGACGCCCGCCGGTCACAGAGCCGACAGGACGGTGTCACCCTCATTCCGGTTTGAAAGTTCTTGAAGGGGTGTGGGGAAACTTCTTTCAAGAAGTTTCCCCACCGCTTCCTTTCGCTTCCTTCGCATCCTTCGCTTCCTTCGTATCCCCCGTGTCCCCCGCTGTCGAATCGACGCCCATACGGTGCAGGAGATCCAGCAGGGCGGCGTCGGGGGGATGGCAAGGAGGGCGTGCTCGTCCGGGACGGGGAGGTAGGCGGCGAGGGGGGCGAAGGGGTCGCTGTCGTAGCGGAAGGGGTGAGGGAATGATATTTTTTCTTGCGGCACTTACGGAAATCCGAGCGGGAGAGGACGGTCAGGTGGCGGATATCCCGCAGGGAAACGCGGGCGACGACCGAGATTTTCCCGTCCGAGCGTCTGCGTAATCACGAGGTCATAGACGGGGTTGCCGGCAGAATCGACCAGTTCGCTGTCCTGCACGGAGAAGGTATAGGAGCGGGAGAGAGTAGCGCGTGATGAGGTAGATGCCAAGAACAGCCAGCACGACGCCAGCCAGCTGAAAGATCCAGCCGTAGCTGCCGCCGGCGGTGGCTGAGGTCCAGAGGAGGACGGATGCAGTCAGATCCACGATTACCACGGCGTGCAGACCGCGCCGCCGTCCGTTGGGCGTAAAGCTGTACATATCAGGTTCCTTCCTGCCCCGCGGCGGCGTCCGCACGGCGGAGCTGTCCGCAGGAGGCGTTGATGTCCGCGCCCAGCCGCCGCCGCACCGTGGCGCGGATGCCGTGCGCTTCCAGCGTCCGGGCAAAGGCGGCGACCGCCGCGTCCCCGGCGCGGGTAAAGCCGGTCTCCGCCACCTCGTTCACGGGGATCAGGTTGACGTGGATCGGCATACTTTCGGTGCGCGTGCGCAGGTGGCGGTTGAGCACATCGGCAAGCTGCCGCGCGGCGGCGACCGAGTCGTTCCTGCCCGCAATCAGCGTGTATTCAAACGAAATACGCCGCCCCGTGTGCCCGTAGTAGGTTCTGCAGGCGCGGAGAAGCTCGTCCACCCCCCAGCGCCGGTTGACGGGCATGATGGAGGAGCGCGTCCCGTCGTCCGGCGCGTGCAGGGAAATCGACAGCGTGATGGGCATATTCTCCTCCGCCAGCCGCAGGATATTCGGCACTACGCCGCAGGTCGAGAGAGAGATGTGCCGCAGTCCGATATTCAGCCCGTCCGGGTGCGACACCAGCCGGAGGAACTTCACCACGTTGTCGTAGTTGTCCAGCGGCTCGCCGATACCCATCATGACGATGTTGGAGATGCGCTCGCCGAGGTCGCGCTGCGCCGCGATGACCTGCCCCAGCAGTTCTCCCGGCACAAGGTCGCGCACCTTGCCCCGATGGTGGACGCGCAGAAGCGGCACCCCATCCGGCACCCGACCTGCGAGGAAATGCAGATCGTGCGCCCGTGCTCGTAGGTCATGACGACAGACTCCACGCAGTTGCCGTCAGCCAGCCCGAACAGGTACTTGACAGTCCCGTCCAGCCGGCTGACCAGTTTGCGCCGCACGTCCGGCAGGCGGTACTCTGCCACGGCGGCAAGCCGGCTCCGCGTCTGCCTGCCGATATTGGTCATTTCGTCCGGCGATACGCCGCGGTGCAGCTGGGGAACATCTGCGCCGCCCGGTATTTCGGCCCCCGATGTCCAGCAGCAGGGCAGTCAGCTCGTCCGGCGTCAGCGATAACAGGTCAGTCATGCAACGTCTCCTTCCGTGTGGGAAAAATTCTCCGGGGATGTCCCCGGAGCCGTGTTGCGGATGGCGGAGTCTCAGCCCTTCCGCCGCATCCGCGCGATGAAGAAACCGTCCGTGCCGTGCAGATCCGGCATCAGCGTGACCGCGCCGCGCTCGGAGACAATGTCCGGGCAGGCGGGATCGCAGGACGGGAAGAAAAAGTCCAGCGGTTCAAACTCCGGATGCGCGGCAAGGAAAGCCTCCGTAACCTCCCGGTTTTCGGCGGGAAGCAGGGTGCAGGTCGAGTAGACCAGCAGACCGCCCGGCTTTACGTACCCGGCGGACGCCTCCAGAACAGCCGCCTGAATGCCGGGCAGGCGGGCGGAGTCGGTCATGTCCTTGTAGCGGATTTCCGGCTTCTTTGCCATTACTCCCAGCCCGGAGCAGGGGACGTCACACAGCACGCGGTCAACAGCCCCCAGCAGGGAGGGATCGGGACTGCGCGCGTCGCGGCAGGCGACCTCCAGACAGTGCAGTCCCAGCCGCCCGGCACCGGATCGCACCAGCGACAGCTGGAGGCGTGCAGGTCAAGGACAGCACGCGCCCCCGGTCGCCCATGCACAGCGCAGCCCAAAGGACTTGAGCCGGGGCAGGCGCAACACGTCCGCCACAGTTCTGCCCGGACGCGCGCGTCCAGCGCCCGGACGCACAGCTGGGACGCCTCGTCCTGCACGAAAAAATCGCCCGTTTCAAATCCGGGCAGAGCGGTCGGGTTGCCGCCCGCGCCGCCGTCGGTCACCAGCAGGGCGTCCCGCCGTAATGCCCGACCTTGACGACAGCGCCCGCTGCCGCCAGCCGCGCGGTCAGGGCGGCGGTGTCTGTCCGCAGAGGATTGACCCGCAGGGAAAGCGGCGGACGTTTTCCGAATGCCGCCATGACAGCCTCCGCGCGCCCGGTACCCAACGCCACCGTCAGCGTATCGCACATCGGGAGCGGCATCCCGTAGGCAACCGACACCGCCCGGCGGCGGTCTCCCGCCAGCACCGGGAACCGTCTCTGCCGAGTCCTCCGGCGTGCGCAGACTGTTCTCCCGGTCACCGCCCAGCCGTTCCGCCAGGCGCAGGTACCCGCGCAGTACCGCATTGACGTAGCCCGCGGCGCGGCAGCGGTACCAGCGAGACCGTCTCGCCGATGGCGGCGTAGTCCGGCACGCGATCCATATATATCAGCTGGTACAGCCCCAGCCGCAACGCCAGCAGCACCGGCAGATCCAACTGCTCCGGCGGGCGGGCGGACAGCTGTTCCGCCAGAAAATCCAGCGTGGTCTGCCGCTCCAGCACACCGAAACCAGCGCCGCATACAGTCCCGGTCGGCGCCCTCCAGCGCACTGCGCCGCAGTACCGCATCCACCGAAAGACTGCCGTACCGCCCGCCTGCAATGCCGGACAGGGAATCCATCGCCAGCCTTCCTGGCAGACGGTTCGCCGGTTCCCTTTGCTGTTCCTGTTGTTTTCCTGCATAGCCGTGACCGGGCGTCAGTCGCGGCGACTGCGGGAGCCGCCGAATATCAGCAGCAGGCGAAGCAACGACGCCAGCGAGGACGCAAGCGCCGCCACATAGGTCAGCGCCGCCGCCCGCAGGGTACTGCGTGCCCCGACCAGCTCGTCTCCGTCCAGAATCCCGTAGCTCTCCAGCGTCTTCGAGGGCGCGGGCAGAGGCATTGAACTCGGTCGGCAGTGTTACCAGCTGGAACAGCGTCGAAAGCGAGAACAGCAGGATGCCCAGCATCATGAACACATCCCCGACCATGTTCCCGTACAGGGAAAGCTGTGCGAACAGAAGTCCCAGGATGAATACCGGCATGGCAAGCATGGAGCCGATGCGCGTCATGGGGATGATGGCGCTCCGGATGCGCAGGGGGACGTAGTCCTCCCGCGTGCTGGCAGGCGTGCCCCACCTCGTGCGCCGCGACGCCGATCGCCGCGACCGAGGTGGAATCATATACGCTGTCGGACAGCCGCACGACCTGCGCGCGCGGGTCGTAGTGGTCAGTCAGCTCACCGGACACGCGCTGGATCTGCACGTAGTTCAGCCCGTTGGCGTCCAGGATCCGGCGTGCGACATCGGCGGCGGTCAGTCCGCGCCGGTTGCGCACCTGCTTGAACCGACTGAAGGTCATCTGTACGTTGATCTGTGCCCAGAAGGCAAAGATCATGGCGGGAATCAGAACGAGAACCGTCCAGTCACCCCAGAAAAGACCGAATAGCATAAAAGCACCTCCTCAATAAAAACAATCGCTGTGCGTTGGTTTTTTACCCCAGCCGCTCCCCGACCGACAGGCGCCGCCCGCGGATGTAATCGGCGGCGGACATGGGCGCCTTGCCCTCCGGGACGACGCGGGTCAGGAGGGGAGCCCCCCGCAGGCGACCTCGATGCCGCCGTCCTGCGCGGTGTCCAGGGGACAGAACCGTGCCGGGGGTTCCGCAGCTGCCCGAAAGCCGGGCGCGGCGGGCGGCAACGACCTTGAGCAGTTTGCCGTCCGGCGTGTGCGTGAAGGACAGCGGGATGGGGGAAAGTCCCCGCACCCGGTCAAAAACCGCCTTGACCGGCATGGAAAAATCCAGCAGGCAGTCGGCTTTTTCAATCTTGGGCGCATAGGTGGCGAGGCTGTCGTCCTGCGGGATGCGCACAAGGGTTCCTGCGCGCAGGGCGGCGATTGTTTCCAGCAGCAGTGCCGCGCCCGCCTCCGCCATTCTGTCATGCACCGACTCGAAGTTGTCCTCCTCCCGGATGGGCACCTCGGCACGCAGCAGCATATCGCCCGTGTCCATGCCCTCCGCCATGTACATGGTGGTGACGCCGGTCACGTCCAGCCCGTTCAGGATTGCTCTCTGCATGGGCGCGGCGCCGCGCAGTGCCGGGAGCAGGAGCCGTGGACGTTGATGCAACCGTACTTTGGCGCCTCCAGGATGTGCAGCGGCAGAATTTTTCCATATGCGACAACGACAATCAGCTCCGGCGCCAGGGCTTTGAGCGTATCGTCAAAGCTCCCGTCCCGCAGGCGGGCGGGCTGAAAGACCGGCAGTCCGTGCGCGGCTGCGTAGGTTTTGACGGGGGCGGAGTCAGGACATAGCCCCGTCCGCGCGGTTTATCGGGCTGTGTCACGACGCCTCCGATCTCCTCGCCGGAGCCGTACCGCGCGCGCAGGGACGGGACGGCGAAATCCGGGGTTCCCATGAATAGAATTTTCATTGTCACAGTTCCTTCCTTGCTTTGTGCTTTTTAGGGGGAATAAAGCTGTTTTTTGAGGGATCAATCCTCCATTTTGGCGATGTCGATGAAGAGTTTACCGTCGAGGTGATCCAGTTCGTGGCAGAAGGCGCGGGCGAGGAGGTCATGACCGGTATAGGTCACGGTTTCGCCATTACGGTTGAGGCACTGGACGGTGACGTGCCGGGGGCGATGGGTGATGCCCCAGCGACCGGGGATGGAAAGGCAGCCTTCCTCGGCTTCCTGTTCGCCGCCGGAGGCGATGATTTTCGGGTTTATCATTTCGTAGACCTCGCCCGGTTCGACCTCCACGATCACGATGCGCCGCAGGATGCCCACCTGAGGGGCGGCGAGTCCGCAGCCGTTTGCGTCGCGCATGGTTTCCAGCATATCGTCAAGGAGGCACAGCGTGCGGGGAGTGATTTCGGTCACGGGCGGCACACCTTGCGCAGCGCCTCGTCGCCCAGCTTGCGTATCTTCAGCTTTGCCATGATGAAGGTTCTCCTTTGTCAGTTTTTGGAATCGGGATAGACCTGAATGCGGTCGTACAGGCGGGTGACGTCAGCCGCGAGCTTATCGCAGAAGGAGCGGAGCACGCAGAACATACCCTGCCCGTTCTCGGGGGAGGAGGGCGCGTCCGGGGTAGCCAGCGTCTCCACCGTCATGTAGCAGCGGCGCTCGGATATCCGGTAGAAGCGGTACACAAGATTCGCCTTCTGCGGATCCTTCTGCCCGTCATCCGAGTAAACGTGATTTTCAGGTAGCAGTCGCTGTCGTCCGTGGTACGCAGGGACGCCATCTCCTCCGCCGTCAGCCCCGCCTCGCCCTCAATGGAGGCGGTCAGCAGAGACTGCACGAAGCGCCGGAAGTTGTCGGTTCCGGTCATCATTTCCGGCGTGCCCGTCACGCGGATGAGCTCCATCTCGTATGCCATGGACAGCCCGTTGATATAGGACACCAGTTTGTCCGAGTGGTGCCGCCGGACTGATCCGACGCCGTATTGTCCAGCCGGAACACCACGTCGCCCGCCGATGTCCGGTACTTGCTGTCCAGCGCCCGGATAGCGGTGCCGTCCAGCCGGATCTCCTTGATGTGCGCGATGTTGTACTGGAAATAGTCGCGGTCGTACCAGTCGATGTCCTTCCACGAAAGGAACGGCACCATGCTCTCGTCGATCTCCACAATCATGTCGTAGTCATCGGCGAAGGCATAGTACTTGCCCTCCGCGGTCTTTGCGCTGAAGGTGACATGGTTGCCGTGCTCGACTCCGTCCGCGTCCGTATATACGAAGGAAATGTCAAAGGCGGGCTCGGACAGTCCGTATTCCTGCAGCTGCTCCGCCGTCGGACCCAGCACCTTCACTGCGTCAAAGGACATCGAGTACAGGTTCTGCAGCATCTTGCTGATGTTGTCGGCGTTGGGGCGGTAGCCAGCCATGTACGCCGTCGCCATCCGATAGGGGTAGGAGGAGTACAGACTGTTCTCCCGCTGCTCCATGTCGACATAGGAGAATGCCGTGACCTTGCGGGAATAGAGTTCCAGCCCGCGGTCGTACATCTCCGTGAACTGCTTCTCATCCAGCTTATCAATCCTGTCCAGCGCCTCGCGCAGAGCGGCACGCTGTGCGTCCGTCAGTGTGCTGAGGTCGTTCAGATCCACCTTGTTCAGGTCGATCTCGTCCAGAATATCCGCCAGCTCTGCCGCCATGTGCAGCAGGATCCGGTCATAGTGTATGTCGGTGCGCAGGACGAAATCCCGGACGTTGAAGTACGTGTTGAGCGTCATGGGGTACACAATACGCCCCGTGACCAGCGACTCGATGGGCTGCAGCGCCACCTCCAGGTTGGTGGAGGACAGGATATATACCGTGTCCCGCCCCTCGTAGCGTGCATAGTAGCCCGCACCGGAGATTGTCGCGTCCCCAGCGTCATGGTGTAGCTGTCCACCCCGTCCGGGCATCCGGCTGGAGCGTCCTGACCGTGTACCAGGTGGGCGTGTACTCGTAGGTGACTTCCTTCCCGTTCTCGTCCAGAACCGGCTTTCCGTCCTTGTCCGTCTTTACCCGCGTTTCCTTCGCAAGCCCGTACTCGGCATACTTGATGCTCCCGTCTGCCAGCCGCACCGGATTTTTCCAGCCGCTGCATGGAAATGGTATACCCGCACCCGCTGGACAGCTGTGCGAACAGCTCGTCCGAGATGGCGGTGCCCTCATGCCCCCGGATAACGAAGCGGTTGGTGTCCACGCCGTCCGGACGGTACAGATCCAGCACGCCCTGCTGGTTATGCACCTCAATGCTCCGGATGACCCGCGAGTAGTCGGTTGTGGAGGATTTGTCATAGGTCAGCTGCTTGAACGCCAGCACCCGCCGCGCGTTGCCCAGCACCTCGGTGCCCTCCACGTCCACGACCGCATACACCTCGTACTCACCGGACTTTGCGTCCACCTCCAGCTGTGTGCCGAAGGAGGTCAGGTAGTAGCCCTCGTCGTTGGTATCGCACGGACTGCCGTCCTTGCGGTACAGCCCGTAGGAGCCGCCCTTTTTCCGGATGGTGTACACCGTTCCGTCCGCGTCCTCGTAGCGGTATATCTGCACGATATAGTTGGTCAGCACCAGTCCGCCGACCAGAACGACCGCCGCCACAACCAGCGCGATGATTGCCCGCGTCTGCGTCAGGAGCGAGGATTTCTTTGCCTTTTCGCTCTTTTTCCAGTGAGCGTACAGCACGAGCGTCTCCGGGGTATCCGCCCCGATGACGGTAGAGGAGTTGATATGCTCCCCCCCCGCCGCGCCGTCCGGCACGGTATACCAGCCGAGGAAGGTGTATCCCCGGCGCGTTGGCTGCGGCAGAGCGCCCGCCCGGTCGCCGCTCATGGTTATCACGGCGTGAAGCCCTACCGTTCCGTGCTTGCCGGGGTTGAATACGAGCCGCACTTCCTTTGCGTCATTCATGAATGGTTTTCCTTTCTCCCGTAAAACGGTTGCCTCGCATCTCTTTGCTCAGCGGTACTTGCGGCGCACGGATACGGCGATGCCGGCACCCGCGCACAGAACCGCAGGAATCAGCGTAAAGGCGACCGTGATGCCGACCTTTCTGTCGGAGGTCAGTCCGCTCTTTTCGGCGTCGATCTCATACTTCTTGAAGCCCTTGAATTCCAGCGTCTTGACCGGCACCAGCTCGCGCCCCATGGAGCGGAGCAGGGACAGCAGTACGTCCGCGTTGCCGTAAACGGCGGAATCCAGCAGTGCATCGGAGGCAAACTCGGTCGAGGCGCACACGCCCACAAAGGAGCGGTCGTCCTTGGTCATGTAGTTTGTCTCCTGCACCGTCCGCTCCTCGCTGGTCAGCGTCATCAGGCGGAACAGATTCTGCTCGGTCGCAATCTCGTACTGCGCCCCGAACACCTCCGCCGATGCGGTGGGGTAGGTGGTGAACAGATTGGACAGCCGGCGGCTGACGCCGTTGCGGTAGTAGCCCTCATAGGAGTACGGCTTGCCGTCGGACGCCTCGTCCGATGAAACGTAGGTCGTGCGGTAGCTGTCCGAGCGCGTCACCGACGTCGCATGGGGGAACACGACCTTGGCAGGGTATGCCACGTTGCGCATATCCTTGGTCACCGACGAGCCCAGTCCCGATGTCACGTAGTTGCCGAGTACCGTGTAGCCGTCCGTATCCAGCCGCTGTACCGTGTCGCGGATGTGGTAATTGTCGCTCTTTCCGCTCTCGCTGTCCTGCACGCGGCAGATCCGGATGCCCCATTCCTCCAGATACTCCTCCAGCACCGGCATGGTCGGCGTTTCGTCATCCACGAACAGGAGGAAGGAGAAGGCGTTGTCCAGGAACTTGTCCAGCCGGTCGATCTCGGAGACGCCGCTCCCGCCGTTGTTGGTATAGCCCCGGAAGTCGGTCTGCGGATCATAGGTGATGAGCAGGCGGCAGTCCGCGGGAATCTCGTCCCGCTCCAGATCAATATCCTGCACGATATACCCTGCGCGGGCAACCAGCTCCCGGAGAGAGCGGCAGGAGTCGGTGTTCTCGCCGTGGTTGGTGGTAAAGCAGGCGATCGGGGATTCGGCACGCGTCACCGCCAGGATGGCGGAGGAGATGTCCATTTCCCCGTTGTACGCCCACGGGGTGGTGCTGTTCTCGTTGGTGACAAAGAAGCGGTTCAGCGCGTACACCCGGAATTCGGTGCCGAACTCAAAGATCACATTGGTTTCGTACAGGGAAGTGGAGGAGGTCGCCTTGTACTTCTGCACGGCGGAGGGGTTGTGCGCGATGTCCACGAAGGACACCGTCACATAGTCCGGGAAATGCTCCCGCAGATCCAGCACCGAGTACAGGACATACCGGGAAAGGTTGGATGCATAGATTTTGTCCCGGTCGGCGCAGAAGATGACGTTGACCGTCAGCCTGTCCTCGCCGCGCGCGGCGCGCTCCGCGTTGACCGTGTCCACAGCGGGGACGGCGGAGTTGCGGAACAGGTCAAGGAACGGCTCCGATGCGGTATACAGCCCCCGCTTATCCTTCAGATAGCGTGCCCGCGTCTCGTCCACCTGCCAGATATGGGCATAGCCAAGGTAGCTGAACAGCAGATTGACCAGCAGTACCGCAACCACCGACAGCACCGTGACCGTCACCGCCGCAGAGCGGCGGCGCAGGCGGCGCGCCCGATCGACGCGCCGGTCGGCGGCAGACGCTTCGTCTGTCCCCGGCTGCCCTGTCTCGGGCAGATTTTCCATGTTCGGATTCGGATTCATGCGGCACACCCTGCCTTTCTGCTGCCCGTCTGCCGGGCGGAATATGCGTTTATGCTGTTTTCTGCCTTTGTAATTCCCATGGCTCTCATGGCTCTCGTGACTCTCATGCGGTTTTCCTCCGTACCAGCACCACCAGTCCGACGGCAAGCGACAGCCCGGCGGGCACAGCCGCCAGTGCAATCGTGATCCGCCGCGCGGCTGCGGTGGTCAGGATGTGGATGCTCCTGTCCGAGAAGGGCTGGGATGCCAGATGCATGGGGGGTATCGGTCTTGCCCATTGCCTCCACAGCCGCCAGCAGCAGAGTCTCGTTGTCGTACACGCCGGACTGCATGGCAGCCTCCTTGGCATACTCCACGGAGGAGCAGACCAGCAGCGAGCCGGCGGAGCCGCTCTCGCCCGCCTGCGTCAGCGTGATCGAGGTTGAAGCCCTCGTCGGTGCGCGCGACGGCTCTGCCGCCCGCCCACGCCTCGGCGCCGGGATAGGAGCGGAGCAGGGCATACGCCGTGCGCTCCCGCTCGACCACTGATTGCCGGCAACGCTCCAGCCGTCGGCGGGCGAGATGCCGGTCGCGTTGGCAAGCCGGACGGTGCCGGTGACCTGCCGCATCATCTCGCCGGCTCTGCCTGTGTCGGCAACCTTGCCGAGGATGGTGTAGCCGTCGGTGCTGAGCGAGTGGGCGGTGTCGCGGATGCTGTAGCACTCCCTCCACGCCGGAGGCGCCCTTGGCGTGGTCAAAGGTCACGCCCCAATCCGCCAGAAAGCCCTCCAGATTGCCGAAGCTGCCCGCCGCGAAGGTGTCCGCCGAAACGAATACCATCATTTTTCCGCCGCGCGACAGGTAGGCATCCAGCTTTTCGATCTCCGAGATGCCGGTCACGCTGTCCCGGGCGGCAAAATCCTGCACGGGATTGTAGGAGATCAGCAGGTCGCAGTCCGCCGGGATGTCGAAGGACAGCGAGTCCAGATAGTTGACCATATAGCCTGCATCGGTAGCCGCGAACATGAGCGAGTAGTCGCTCATGGATTCACCGTGGTTCATGGTGAAGTAGCAGACCGGCGCATTGGCGGACAGAACCGCCTTCATGGCGACCGCCAGCCGTTTCTCACCGTTGTAGGCGACCGGTGTCTCGGAATCGCGGATCGAGAACTGGAAAAAGTCCTTCAGCGTACAGACACGGAGCGATCCCCTGTGCCACCACGACAGACGTGGATGCCTTGACGCCGTAAGCCCGCGCCACGGAGGGGTTCTCCCAGACGTTGAGGTACTCAATGCGCACCTTGCCGGGGTAGCGCTCGGCAAGCTTGGTCGCTGTCGTGAGCACGTATGCCTGCGTGCCGGAGCTGCGGATGTTCTGCTCCTCGTCGCAGAAGATGATGCGCAGCGGCTCCTCCGCGCTCACGCTGTCCATGACATACCGGTCCAGGTAGTCATAGCACGCGTCGGTCACGGGGAAGGTCAGCTGCGGGGTCATGCGGATATACCAGCCGTAGCGGAGCGCCAGCTTGGTGACGATGCCGTTCAAAAGGATCACCGTCACCACGGTCAGCACCGTGAGAAGCACCGCGACCGTTCCGAAGCGGCGCGTCTTCCCGGAATATTTTTTGCCATGTCCGGTTTTCCTCCCCGCGCTCAGCTCCAGCGCCGCTTGTCGTACACCCGCACGGTCAGGAACAGGAATACGAACGACAGCGACACATAGTAGAGGATGGCGGCGAAATCGAACAGCCCGTTCGTGAAGTTTCCGAACCGGCTGAGCACCGACACCCAGGACAGGGCGGTGCGGATCCAGTACACGTTGATGAAGTTGTTCAGCACGCCGATGCCGACCATAGCGCCGATGACAGCGATGGTGACCACGGCGGCGGCAAGCTGGTTCTCGGTCAGGGCGGAGATGAAGGTGCCGATGGCACATAAACGCCGCCCCGAGCAGAAGCAGGCTGATCAGCACCCGACCAGCTCCCCGGTCACGCCCGATGCGGGTCGATTGTTTGTCTGCCCGCCCGCTCGTCCACCGCGATGGCGTACAGCGGGATGAAGTTGACGCAGGACACCAGCAGGGTGGCGGCATACAGCGACAGTGCCGCGAAGAACTTGCCCAGCACCATGCCGGTCAGCGTCACGGGCGCGGTCAGCAGCAGCTGCTCGGTGCGTAGCTTGCGCTCCTCCGAGAACAGGCGCATGGTCAGCAGGGGGAATCGAGGATGATCAGCGCGAAGATCATATAGACGAAGTAGTTTCCGACGTTGTAGGTGCCGCTGATGATGGTTGTATAGCAGCACAGCAGTGCCGCGACCGTCAGGAACACGCCGACGTAGACATACCCGACCGGGTTGATGAAGTAGGAGCGCAGCTCCTTTTTATAGATGGCAAACATATGCTTGGCTCTGCCTTTCTTGTTTTTCGTAGCGCGTCGCGGTCGATTTCCTGTCCGTCCCCGCCGGTTTCCTGTTCCTGCTCCTGCGCCTGCTCCCGGCGCTTGTCGGCTTCCTCGACCAGCTCGCCGGCGACCTTTGTCTCCAGCGCGGTGCGGGACCGCTGGCGCGGCGTGCGGCGGGTATAGCGCGCCGGCTGGCGCTCCTCCTCCGACCTGTCCACCACGTTGATGAAAATATCCTCCAGCGACAGTCCCATTGCCTCCATGCCGACCAGCGGCCAGCCGCGCTCCGCCAGCGTGAAGAACAGCTTTTTGCGCACGTCCGCGCCGGGGGCGCTTTCGATCATATACGTGACCGAGTCGCCGTCCCGCTCCGCCAGAGCCTCGGCATACACGACGCCCGGTATGTTGCGCAGAACCGGGAGAACCTTGTCGGTCTGTCCGCACACCTTGACGGTGAAGCGGCGGTTGTTTTCGATGATGCGTCCCAGGTTTCCGGTCTTTTCGTCCGCAACGATGCGTCCCTTTATTGATGATGACGATCCGGTCGCACACCGCCTGCACCTCCTGCAGGATATGGGTGGAGAGGATAACCGTGTGGTCGCGTCCCAGTCCGCGGATGAGGTTCCGGATTTCGATGATCTGTTTGGGGTCCAGTCCGACGGTCGGCTCGTCGAAAATGATGATCGGCGGATTTCCCACCAGCGCGCCGGCGATGCCCACGCGCTGACGGTAGCCCTTGGACAGGTTGCGTATGACGCGCCGGCGGACATCGCCGATATGCACGACCTCGCATACCTCGGCAAGGTGCGCCTCGCGGGGCAGTCGGCTTCCCTTGATGTCGTAATTGAAGCCGAGGTACTCGTCCACGGTCATGTCGAGATACAGGGGCGGCTGTTCCGGCAGGTATCCGATCAGTCTTTTGGCGCCCAGCGGGTCAGCCAGCACGTCAATTCCCTGCACGATGACGCGTCCGGACGTGCTGGACAGGCATCCTGTCGGATATTCATGGTCGTGGATTTGCCGGCACCGTTGGGTCCCAGCAGTCCGACCACCTCGCCCGTTCCGATCTCCAGCGACACGTCATCCACGGCGCACAGAGTCCCGTAATTCTTTACCAGATGTTCAAGCTTTATCATAGGGGATTTTCCTTTCCTGCGGGGGCGGTCTCCCGCGCTCTGTTTCCTCACCGGCGGAGGGTTGCCGGCATGGTCTGCCGGCGTGAAGGTAAAATCATGCATCCTGTAGTATACCACAACAATGTAACCATTGTGTGAACGTTGCCGGAATGTCAGGAAAATCTTATTTGCCTGTTTTGGGGGATAGGGGGTGCCCTGCGCGGCACCGGCTTATCCTGCCGCTGCGGTGCCCGCGGGGGCTTGCCCCAGCCTCGCCGGCTGGTGGGCGTTGGCGCCAACCCGGCGGTGGGGGGCTTGCCCTTTTGTCGCCCGTCGCCCCTGCCTTCCCCTCTTTTTGCCCCCATCCCCCGACCCCTTCCCGGCGGGAAGGGGGAGATTTTTAGTTTTCTTGGCGTAAGCGGGGCTTCGCCCCTTGCATCCCGGGGCTGGATGGGGCGCGGCACGGCTCGACCTGCGTTAGCGCCACCCGGCGGGGGCTTGCCCACAGCCCTCGCCGGCTCGACCTGCGTTAGCGTTGCCACCTGACGGGCTTGTTTTTGCCGCCTGCCGCCCACGCCTTTAGTTTGATTCTGCCCCCCTAGCTCCCAGCCCGCGCTCGCAGAGCGATCTTCCCGGCGGGGAAGGGGTCGGGGGATAGGGGCAGGAAAGCGTTTTCAAAGGCAGGGGCAACAGGCGACAAAGCAGGCAAGCCCCCCGCTGGGCACAGCGACGGCAGGTCGAGCCGGCGACCAAATCGACACACCCCAACAGCAAAATGCACGAAAGCACCGTTCTGCCACCCGCCTCCGGATGCAAAACGCCGATTTTTCGGAAAATGGCGAAAATCGCTTGTATAATTCACAAATATGCGGTAAAAATAGAATTGGAGTGGGGAAGGACTCCCACACAGCCATATACATAGGGAACCCGCGCTCCGTAAGGCAGAGCGGAAATGCCCCTTGCCGAATGCCCGGGCTTCCCGTGACCGTAACCGAAAAAATATAATATATGGAGGTATTTTCCCATGTCCGTAAGAGTTGCTATCACGGCTTCTGGTCGTCCCGGGCTTCGTCGATGTTGCGAGATCGTGGCAATCAATGACCTGACCAGCCCCAAGATGCTGGCAAACCTGCTGAAGTATGACACCGCTCAGGGTGGCTACTGCGGCAGAGTCGGCGAGAACCTGCACACCGTCTCCTCCAAGGAGCCTGTCCTGGCTGAGGACGGCAAGACCGTTGTCACCCCCGGTTCCATCACCGTGGACGGCAAGGAGATCACCATTTACGCTATGCCCAAGGCACAGGAGCTGCCGTGGGTGAGCTGGACGTGGATGTCGTGCTGGAGTGCACCGGCTTTACTGCTCCAAGGCTAAGTCCCAGGCGCACATCGACGCCGGCGCCAAGAAGGTTGTCATTTCCGCTCCCGCCGGAAACGACCTCAAGACCATCGTCTTCTCGGTCAACGAGAACACCCCCTGACTGCCGAGGATACCATCATTTCCCGCCGCTTCCTGCACCACCAACTGCCTCGCTCCCATGGCAAAGGCGCTGAACGATTACGCGCCCATCCAGAGCGGTATCATGTCCACCATCCACGCCTACACCGGCGACCAGATGATCCTGGACGGCCCCCACAGAAAGGGCGACCTGCGCCGTGCCCGTGCCGGTGCTGCCAACATCGTGCCCAACTCCACCGGCGCCGCCAAGGCGATCGGTCTGGTTATTCCCGAGCTGAACGGCAAGCTGATCGGCTCCGCACAGCGCGTGCCTGTTCCGACCGGCTCCACCACCATCCTGACCGCTGTTGTCAAGGGTGCTGACGTGACCAAGGAGGGCATCAACGCTGCCATGAAGGCTGCCGCTTCCGAGTCCTTCGGCTACAACGAGGATCGATCGTGTCCTCCGATGTTATCGGTATGCGCTTCGGCCCTGTTCGATTCCACGCAGACCATGGTTTCCAAGATCGCCGATGATCTGTATCAGGTGCAGGTTGTGTCGTGGTACGACAACGAGAACTCCTACACC
>VOFG01002129.1_pt1 | contig 15943 bp, 23 predicted proteins | sample 5384171 | NCBI WGS metagenome assembly VOFG01 (sample SAMN12384726, study PRJNA508395) | human gut metagenome | isolation source: healthy gut F | host: Homo sapiens
GACCCGGAGAACCAATTATGCACTGATGACTTCGCCGGTCATTGGGCTCATAATGCCAATCTTTCAGTAAAAAGCGATCATGGGTGTAGCCGGATAGCGAAATGGCGCATATGCTTAGTTTATATGATGTTGCAGAAATATGCGAGGTATAGCCAAGAAAATGGCGGTGAAATGGGAAGAAATGGCAAATGAAGGTGATCAGTACACTGCTTTCGACCGTATGAGAATACGCAGGTCAAATATAATGGTTTGGGACAAAATGTGGAATTTGAATTTAATTCCCAAATAATGTAATCGACAAAAGAAATTAACTATTATTTGACGAAACAGAATCCTTACGGATTGCCATTGGACTCACAAAGAAGTATACAAAGTCTGACTGGATTATGTGGACAGGCTGCTATATCTTAGATTTAGAAACTTTCCAAAATTCATGAATCACTCTAAAATATATCAATGAAACTACTTCGGGTACCTATCAGTGATTGGCATCACACAGACAGTGGTGAATGGGTTGGGTTTAAAAAGCGTTCGGTTATTGGAGGATACTGGATGCAAGTGTTAATGGACAAAACTCGATGAAATGTTTAATTAACTATACATTTATTATTAACTAGAATGAAAAACATGAAATGTAAAATGAAAAAAAGTATTGAAGGAATGGCGGTGGATATTGCTGGCATTATTCACGATTTGCATTTGTAGTTGTAAGGACGATGACAATGTAGAGACTGGAGCCTTTGATCCATCAAAACTCTGTAGCAATTTCTGATTTTACTCCGAAAGAAGGAGGAGCCTATCAGAAACTATTGATTTATGGTGAAAATTTTCGGAACAGATGTTTCGAAGGTAAAAGTGAAGATTGGTGGCAAAGATGCTGTATTGTTATTAATGTAAAAAAAAGTACTTATGTTTACTGTTTTGTTCCTTCAGGAGGTTTTTAGTGGTGAAATTGAAATCACTGTAGGAGAAGGAGAGAATGCAGTAACAACGACTGCGAGTACTACTTTTAGCTATGAGAAAAAGATGGTTGTAGGTACGCTTTGTGGCTATCGCAATAATCGTGATGATCAAGGTTGGAGAGACGGACCATTTGATGGACCGGAAGGTGTCAAATGCTGTGGCTTTAGCGATAACGGACGATTAGCTTTTGATCCGTTGAATAAGGATCATTTGTATATTTGTTACGATGGACATAAAGCTATACAGTTGATCGATTTAAAAATCGTATGCTTTCTTCTCCTTTGAATATCAATACTATACCTACTAATCGTATACGAAGCATTGCTTTCAATAAGAAGATAGAAAAAGGATATGCTGATGAGGCAGAATATATGATTGTAGCTATTGATTATGATGGTAAGGGAGATGAAAGTCCTAGTGTATATATTATTAAACGTAAATGCGGATGGTACATTCGATGATGAATCTGATATACAATTGATGGCTGTACAAACAATGTAATGGAGCCACTATTCATCCAATCAACGGAGAATTGTATTTTAATAGTTATGAAAAGGGACAAGTATTTCAGTTTAGACTTGGTTGATTACTTTAAAAAAATTAAGAATGGTGGAAGTGGGGATCCTATAGTAAAGAACAATCCTAATACTTTTTAAGCAGTTATTCACTATTGCTGACCCAAAGTTAGGAATTTTCAGATTTTCATTCATCCTACTGGAAAGTATGCTTATTTTGGTGGATTAACAATCATTATTTCATACGTTCCGACTACTTGACGAGATAAAAAGAATTTATTACGTATAATTTTGTCAGGGATATAAAACGATCAAGTTATAGGGATGATATAGGAACTGAGGCACGTATGAATAATCCTTGTCAAGGAGTATTTGTAAGAAAAAACTGGATTATACTGGTGAAGAAGAGTATGATTTCTATTTTGTAGATCGATTAAACTTCTGTGTACGTAAAGTAACTCCAGAAGCGTATCGTATCGACCTATACCGGGACGAGTGAGCGTCAACTTCCTTAGCTGACGGAAACCAATGGGGAACTGATGATGGTGACCTACGAGAAGGCTCATTTCCGTGATGTAAAGTGGACTTGTTTATGATGATGTGAAAGAGATGTTTTATGTACATGATCAGGTGGGACATACTATTCGCACTATTTCAATGGAGCAAGAAGAGAATGTAGCCGGTGACGAGAATATACCGGAAGATGAATCAACAGTGGAATCTAACGAATAAACACATTTATCAGATTATGAAAAAATATTTAGCCATTTTTTGTTGATGCTGGTTGTCCCATTGACGATTTCTGCACAACAAACAATTACCGTGACTGGTATGGTTACCGACACATAAGATGAGCCGATGATTGGTGTTAATATCACTGTAAAGGATGTAGCAGGTTTGGGAACCATTACGGATATCAATGGTAATTTTTCTATAAAGATGGAACCTTATCATCGACTAGTCTTCTTACATACATCGGATATGATGATGTGGAAGTACTTTGTAAAAGAACAGCATACTGTTAATGTAAAGATGAAAGAATCAGAGGCTAGTGTACTGATGAGGTTGTGGTAACTGGTATGGGGGCACAGAAAAACTGACAGTGACGGGAGCCTGGTAACCAATGTGAATGTAAGATTTAAAAACGTTTCCCTTACTTCCAATATGTCTAACGCTTTGGCCGGTAATGTTCCGGGTATTATTGCCCGACAAACTTCGGACAACCGGGAAAAAGTACTTCTAGTTTGGATACGTGGTATTTCTACCATTAGTTCAAGTGTTATGATTCTGGTGGGATGGTTTTGAAACGCAGCAGTTTGATGAACTTAACATTGAAGACATCGAATCATTCACAGCATTGAAAGATGCGCCAGCTACTGCTATTTTATGGTTCTAAAGGTGAAATGGTAGTATTGATTTACACAACAAAACGTGGTAAAACGGAAAATCAATATTGATGCCAAGGTAGAAACTCTCTTGTTAACAATGCGTACTATCACCCGAATTTGTAGACGGTCTTTCGTATGCCAGTCTGATGAACGAAGCATTAGTGACTCACCTAGGAAACGGCCTATCAACCGGAAGAATTAGAGTTATTTCTGCGTACACAAACGTGGATCCGGATTTCATCCGAATGTGGGACTGATGGATTTGATCCTAAAACGGAGCATGGAGTTATCGCGCCAATCTCTGAATGAATAATATCATGAATGGTGGTGGTAACACTGCTCGTTATTTTGTTTCTGCAAGTTATACGGAAAGATCAAGGTATAAATACAGACCAAACGTTACGTGATGATTACGATAAAATGCCAATTCATAAAAAGTGGAATTATCAAAGGAATGTTGATAGATATCACCAAATCGACTTTATTGAAACTAGGTGGCGGGTTCATTAGCCAAACGTAATAGTCCAGACTGGCTGATAACGAGATGTTATGGGGCATGCTTTTCGGATACAATCTATTGCAACCTGTATACTATTCAATGGATATGCGCCTATTTCCCAACCGGGATAACGTAAACAAACTTTAATCCTGGGTTGCATCTACGCAAACTGGATACAATGAAGATTGGCAGAATAATGTACAAAACTAATGTTACATTAGAACAAAATTTGATTTCATTACCAAGGGATTGAAGCTAGGTGGACGTTTTGGCTATGATACAGACAACAGTAACTGGATTAATCGTCATCGTCAAATCAGGATTTGTATAAAAGTTTAACTGATCGCAGACAAGAAACGGAGATTATTTGCGAGAAAATGTTCTCCGCATATGACATGACACAATCATGGCAGTCTTGGCAAACGTCGAATTCCTTGATTTACTGTTAAAATTAAACGTGCTTTCGGAAATCATCATGGAGGAGTTATTTCCGTTACACACAAGATAGTGAGAAGTGGACAGTAGACATTGGTACGGATATTAAGAATGAGTATCAAAACGTAATCAAGGGTTAGCAGGACGATTTACTTATAACTGGAACTATCGTTACTTTGTTGATTTTAATTTTGTTATACCGGATCGGAAAATTTTGCACCAGGAAAATCAATTCGGTTTCTTCGGCTTTTTCTCTTGCATGAACGTTGCCGAAGAGTCATTTGTTACAATAACTTGAAGTGGATGAATATGTTTAAAATACGTTATTCTCATGGTAAGGTAAGGTAATGATTAATATTGGGGATAACAAACCGTTTCCCATACTTATATACTATAGCCACTACAGGATATAACAGTTGAAGGCAAGCTTCAATTATGTATATAACTGGGGGATTTGGTGATTATGGAAAATCATTCATAGGAACTCATTACACACAGATGGCTTCTAATGGCATTACTTGGGGAAGTTATGACTAAGGATGACCTGGGATTGATCTTTCTTTGTTTAATGACAAATTTACAGCGACAGTTGACTATTTCACGAATGAAAACGTACAGGTATTTTTTTTTAACACGTGAGTTCTTGCCTGACATTACAGGTCTTGAGAGCAAACCTAAAGCGAATGTAGGTGAAGTGAAATCTCAAGGTTTCGATGGCAATTTTGTTTTAAGCAGAAACTGGGTGAGGTGGATATGACTATTCGTGGGGAATATAACTTATAGTAAGAATGAAGTGCTCGAAAAGGATGAAGAGAATCAAGTCTATTCTTATTTATATCAAAAAGGGTATCGTGTAGATCAAGTTAAAAGGATTGATAGCTGAAGGATTGTTGCTGATTACGATGATATTCGTACCAGCCCGAAACAAGTTTGGTACAGTGCAGCCTGGAATATCAAATATAAAGATGTAAATGGTGATGGTGTTGTAAACGATAATGATAAAGTTGCTATTGGCGCTACTACCACTCCAAACTTAGTATATGGTATAGGGGCATCTTTCGCATGGAAAGGAATTGATGTAAATGTTCACTTCAAGGTGCCAGTAAATCCACTTTCCCTATTTATGGTAAGTGTGTATATGCATTCAGCGAAAGTGACTGGGGAAATATCTTTAAAGATATGATAAGTGATCGTTAGGTAGATTCAGAGACTGCTGCCAAACTGGGATTGCATGCTAATGAGAACCCCAATGCAACATATCCGCGTTTAACTTATGGGAAAATAAAACAACCAACAAACCTCTACTTATTGGATGCGTGATGGTCGATATATTCGTTTGAAGAATCTGGATATCGGTTATACTTTGCCAAAAAGCATAGTCAATAAACTGCACTTCAATAATATTCGTATCTATATTGCAGGATCAAACCTGATTACATGGTCTAAGTTCAAAACATGGGACCCGGAAACTGGCAATCCCGCGGGGTGAAGCCTATCCGCTAACAAAATCAGTTACTATGGGTTTATCTGTTAACTTATAAAAATACTAAGAGATTATGATAAAGAAGATTTATATATTATTATTAACCGTATTAGGGATGGGGTAATTTCTTCTTGCTCTGATTACCTGAATTCGGAGAAATATTTTAAGGATCGTCTGACACTGGAGAAAACTTTCGAAAGTAAGGATCATGTGGAAGAATGGTTAGCTTATGCTTTTTCATTTATAAAAAAGGAAAACTATGAGGTGACGACTAAAGGACCAAGTGAGAATTCGGTTTGTTTTCAGACGATATGTATTATGGTGACCGCGATAAGACAATCGATGCAACAAAGAATGAATTGTCATATAATATGTTCAAGTTAGGAGAATATGATGAGAATACTTATAATGTTGGGGCATGGGGGGCATGTTATAAAGGAATTTTCCAAGCATCAGTATTTATCCATAATGTTGACCGGTGTCAAGAGATGGCTGATTGGGAAATACTAGATTATAAGGGCAGGCTCGTTTTGTTCGTGCTTACTATTACTGGTTGCTCTTACGTCGTTATGGTCCAGTGCCTATTATGCCGGACGAAGGAGTGGATTATACTCAAAGTTATGATCAAATAGCTACTCCACGTAGCTCATACGAAGAAGTGGCACAATATATCAGTGACGAAATGGTACAGGCTACTAAAGAGTTACAATATGATCGTCGTACTGATAATTATGCTATAGGCCGACCTACTCGTGGAGCTGCATTGGCAGTTCGTGCTTATGCACTGATTTTTTGCAGCTAGTCCGTTTGCTAATGGAAATAATGATGAATATGCGCAGCAATTGGTAGATGATGAAGGGCGTCGTTTGCTTTCTTCCGAATATAGTGAAGAAAAATGGGCAAAAAGCTGCTGCCGCTTGCCGTGATGTCATCGATTTAGATGTTTATGAGTTGAATATTGTAAATAAATCCACATCTGATAATGGACCTTCTGAACGTCCGACTGTTACTCCACCGGCTGATGGCGAGTTTTCCAATCAACCCTGGCCAAAAGGATGGACAAATATTGACCGCTCAGATCATATCGTACTATCTTTGATGGTACTATATTACCTGCAAACAATAAAGAACTGATATTTACACGCGGGGCAACAAATATAGATATGTTGGTACTTCATCAGATGCCCAAAGATGATGGCGGCTGGAACTGTCATGGTATGACACAGAAAATGCTGGATGCATATTATATGAATAATGGTAGTAATGAGCCGGGTATGAACTCTATGTATCAAGGAGTAGCTAATTATCAAGGTATTGTAGATACTCGTGAACGTAGAACCGGATTTACTGATTTGCAAGACTTGAAGGATAATAAATATCCGGAATTAGGTTGGAAATATGATCCGAAGAAAGGAGATAACGATCAGGCCAAAACTGGGATGAATGTTTCTTTGCAATATGTAGAACGCGAACCACGATTCTATGCTTCTGTTGCTTATAATGGCTGTACCTGGTATTATTTGAGCCAGACTGAAAGCAAACCTGCCGATGTAAATCAACAAGTTTGGTACTACTTTGGAAGTTCCGATGGTTATCGTAATGACGGTTTCTACTTGCGTACAGGTATAGGAATCAAAAAGTTTGTTCATCCAAACGACTATCCAGGCAATTATGTTGCGAAAGCTGAAACAGCAATTCGCTATGCGGATATTCTACTGCTTTATGCTGAAGCATTGAATGAGTTGACTGGAACATACAATATACCTTCTTGGAATGAGGCGACAACCTACACTATCAGCCGTGATAAAGAACAAATGGAAAGAGGTATTCATCCGGTACGTATTCGTGCCGGGTTGCCTGACTATCCAGACGAATTTTATCTGCAGAGTGGGGTTGATGATATGCGTAAAGCATTAAAACGTGAACGTATGATAGAGTTAATGGGCGAAGGAAAACGTTACTTTGACATTCGCCGTTGGAAAGATGCGCCAGTAGAAGAATCTCTGCAAATATACGGTTGTAATGTCTTTGTTGGTGAAGCTAAGAGAGACGAATTCCATTCGGCAATTCCTGTTTACAATCTCCCGTCTACTTTCTCGGAAAAGCTATGGTTATGGCCTATCAAACATAGTGAGTTGAAACGTAATTCACGTTTAACACAGAACCCAGGATGGACAATGTATGATTAATTCTAAACATAAAGACTTATATATGAAGAAAATATATACTTTGGCAGCTTTGGCTGCAATGACAATGTTGGGAACTTCCTGCAATTCGGAATGGGAAGATGAACAATATGAGCACTACATTTCTTTCAGTTCACAACTGGATAGTAAGGGAGTGACGAATATATATGTACCTTATAGCCGCCATGATGCAGAAGGAAATTATGCAGAAGGAGGAGAAGGGAGGTCAATTATCAGTTACCGATACTTGTTAGTGGTTCTACCGATAATCCAAGTAATGTCACTGTACACGTAGCACATGATGCTGATACATTGAATATTTTGAATTACGCTCGTTACGCTACACGTACAGAACTATATTATGAGGATATGGGAGCAGAAGGATTGGCATACGCTTCATATCCAGAATCTCTACAGATAAAAGCAGGAGAAAAATTAAAGGTTTACTGGATCTTAAATTTGATTTTCGCAACATTGATATGTCAGAAAATGGGTACTCCCATTGCAGATTGTAGACGACGCGTCTTACAACTACGTAGCTCATCCACGTAAAGACTATGCTAAGGCGATATTGAGAATCTTCCCATTTAATGATTACTCTGGCGATTATTCTGGTACAGGAATAACCAACAAGGTGGTGACGGGATATGATGGAGATGGTAAACCGATAGAAACAGCAGAATCTATCACAAAATCGTCAATAAGAGGGTATGTGATAGATGAACAGACTATTTTTACGTATGCAGGAATAGTAGATGAGGATTATACAGACCGTAGAAAGTATAAAATCAAATTTGCTTTTAATGGTGAGACGAATGGTTCGGTTACTATTTCCTGTGATAATGCAGAAGAGATTGGATTTGAATTAAACAAGGACGTGACTCCTTCATTTCGTATTTCTTCATCAATGGATGACGCGAAGCCTTATCTGGAACACCGTTATGTAATAATTAATAATGTTGATTATTATTTCAATTATATACCAGTGGAAGGTACCATCATTCGCTATCATGTAAAAGGTACATTGACATTATCACGTGATATCAATACTCAGATTCCAGACGAAGATCAAGCAATTGAATGGTAGTTTCTATTAATCGCTAATCTAATGATTCAAGAAGAGGGTGAAGTTCAAGTTATTGAATTCACCCTCTTCTCTTATTTTGAAAAGTTATTTTAGGACTGATTGTGTGCCGTTTATTGTCAAATATCCTAAAGCATACTATTTCGTTTCTGCAACTGTAGAATACGTCACGCTCCCTAGCTTCCCGTCATTACTCAGTGTCTCAGCTTGAATAATCAATGGCGTGGAATACTGATTATTGTAACATTCGATCACTGCCTTTCCATTTTCATCCGTCTGCACAGTCGGATTCCAGTAAAGAGTTCGTCTTTTGTCTGCTTTATCCATGTATAATTCTTTATCTATATAAGCAGGAGAATAATACTCCAATGCCGGTGTATATCCCTGCATAACAGTCTGCCGGGTACCAAGAGCCGCAGTCTCGTGTTTATTCAGAACATCATGTCTGGGCAATGGAATGAGGTAGAAAATACTATATTTGTCCAGTTCCGATACATCTACATCATTGGAATTAGACATTTTGGTATTCTGGATAATTTCATCATCTACTCCTCCTGTGCCTTTACTGATGATAATAGAAGCCAAACCGTCTATTTCAGTCAGCATCATGTTTACTTCTGTTGACGATAGAATTTTGTTATCCATAATATAACAGATCGGTTTCTGGCGGTAAGTACAGTTATCATTGGAACGGTCCCAGTAAAAGAGTGGATTTAATTTTTTCCATCACCTCCGGGATAGTGGTGACAACTTTGCCATTGTCGCGAAGCTGATCGACAGCCTGGCGTATATCATAGTAGGCATCAATACTTTGCTCATTAATTTTAGTCGCCATATTCGTACTTTGACTGCGCCGCTTACTTTTGATTTCAACTTCGTCCAAAAGATAAAGCCCGTCTACCCGACGGATGGAATCCATATATAAAGAGTCGAATTTTTCAGGCACTTCCTGTTGCCAGTGGGCAATGTTGCTCCACTCCGGGTGCAACTCTCTGTAACCGTATGCACGCGTAGCAGGCGAGAAATGCCGGTCGATGAGAATAGAAGCGTCCTTATTTCGTTCTTTTCCCACTTTGCGAGTCTGGATCACAGGCTTCCATTGATCCCTCGAAATCTTCCAGCGGAATGCTGAAATGTCCGTTCTCATCCGTAACGGTCTGACCGGTAATAATCTCTGCATCTCTCTTCACCATTACGCTGAGAGCTATATCCTTCAGCTTGTTTTTTGAGAATCGTAGATTTGACTTGTCCATAAAAGTACCAGTTGGCTTTCTGGCAACTGAAGTGGGGTGAATGGGCTGATACCGATCTGTTGTGTCATATCATATTTACGCCATCCGTGTACCATTAACAGTATATCCAGTTCCTTCTGTTTCCGGAGAGAACTCTCTGTGAAGTAGTAGCCGGGTTGATGAATGTAGCCTTTCAAGTCCGATGTAAGTAGAAGGTCGGTGAAGATATTGTTATCATATTCCATATAATCAGAGCGGACGGCGTCACGGATACTGACTGATAATTTGCCGGGTATCGGTTCTCCTATGGCGTTGTTCAACTGCAGTTCGCAGCGGATGGGAGCATAAGGAGCGTAAATCTCTTTTAAACCTTTGGGCGAGATTTGTAAAGGAGCCCGTGGAGAAGCAAAGATAAAGCGGTCGCATAAAGTATTTCCGGCACGATTGAGCAGACTGATTTGTAAGACTCCTGCCGGTAACTTGCGCGACAATACTGTAAATTGCTGAGGCTTATTTGCCTGACAGTGGATAAGCTGATAGGCATGGGGACGTCCCTGATGGCTTATAAAAACGGCTAATGTATCCTGCGGGGTCGCTGCATTACATGATACCGTCACAGAAATAGCCCCTGCATTATTGCCTACTTTCAGAATATACCCGCTTGGCAGTGCTTTAGGGAGGGTAAATTCATACTGTTTTCCTTGAAAGTTTACTTTAGCGATTGCCGGCAGAGCAGAAGGCGTATACTCAAAAGCTCCCATTCCATCGTGTAAAGTTTCAAAAGACGTGATTTCTTGCCCTTCTTTGGTATAAAGTGTGCCTGATAATTGAATATTTCCTTCATTTTTGCTTTCTGCTTTGAAAGCAACCTGCGAAGATTATCCCTTCGACTAACTGTCCTCCTTCCGGAAAGAAACGCAGACTCAGCTTCTCTCTTGTTTCTTCCGGCCTTTTCTCCATAGACGGACTCAACTCATAGGTGCTGATACTACGCTCCAACTGGTCGCTATGAGAAAGCCTGATAGACAGGAAAGTACGTGAAAAGTACTGCGGATCACTGAATGCAAGCATCCAGCGGGTGTAAGCACGTACTTCGTAATAACCGGATAGCATTGACTGGGGAGTACAAACTGCCCGTTGCCTTCTCCTTGTGATAGTTTAATGATCTGTTTATCAGTAACGTGCCCTGCCTGATCTACCAGTTCCACATACAAAGGACGGCTGATTGAACTGAAAACTTGTTTTTCGGCAAGAGTGACATATGCTTTGAACCATATCGTGTCGCCCACATAATAGCTTGTATTATCAAAATGCAGATATGCTTTTTTCACGCGGATAGTTATCGGCAAAAAGTTTGAGTTTTGATTCATGTACTGTTCGAATATCACTTTAGCGGGTGGATTTTCTCCACGTGCAGATATTGCTAAAAGTCCGCATACTGAGAGTAAAAATAATAACGGTTTGTTTTTTTCATATTAGTGCTGTCTATTTTTAGTTGTCTATTTTATTGTATGATTTTTTTATGTTCAGCACTTTCTCTGTGCTATTTTAGTATCATGTGAACTACTACAAAGATAGCGGTTTCGATGAATAAAGAAGGAAAAAAAAACGTTCAATCTAAGAAAGAAAACTGTTCATTACTCTATAAATACTAATCGGATTGCTGTTTCATGTTGATAATTCTTTTTATCAAAATTCGTTTGTACTGAATGAGAAAGGCTGCCTTATTTTTATTGTTGAATAGATTTTATCATTTTTGAATAGAAAATGTTCGTGTTTCTATTGTTTTTTGTCGTTCTTTGTGTATCACATTAAACAAAATCTAATCAATGATAATAAATAGAATTATGAGAACACTTATTATTTTGCTTTTATGCACGAACACGAGTTTTGCGATAGCTCAGATTTCTCCCAAAGCAGTTGAGAAGAATAACCAATCTGTGAAAACTGCGGGTTTCTTTAATGATTCCGATTCTTTAAATAAGGCTATTCATCTTTCAGATGAGGCGATAGCTTTGGAGCCTTCATACAAACTGGCATATGCAAATAAGATTAAATACTTAATGGCGTTGGGACAGAAGGAGAAAGCACTGCAAACCATGTTGCAAATGGAGAAATTCTCTCCGGATGATCCTTACTATATTTTAGGTAAGGGAATGATGCTGGAAGAGAATGCTAAAAAGAGCCTGGCTATGGATGCTTACAAACAAGCTGCCTCTCTTTTCAAAAAACGCTTGAAGGAGAAACCAACTGAAGCAGACCTGATGAATTATGTATTCGTACTCTTTTTGAGGGATAACAAAATTATTCTTTGATGAAATCGAAAAGGAGTATCCCCAAATCTTCAGTCCAGCAATAAGACAACACACGAAAAGTTGATAGATGAACTTAGCAATAAAAGAGAGGATGTAATTCATGAGATGCTAGGTGGTAAATGAAAACATAGGGATTGCGGGTGGTTTACTTCATTCCTATTTTGTTGATGGAGCTATTCTGAATGATTCTTGCACGCTGTTTGTTCCGGATGGTGTTTCTCCGTCAGAATATCGTCAGTCTGATGCTTATCAACAAGCATCCAAGAATCAGCAGGAGCATGGTGGCTCTCTTAGCCTTGTTGCCGATTCACTACAATATGCGTATATGAAAGCTCAGGTTGAGTATATAATATTGCCGTTTAAGAAACGGTTGGATGGCTTCACATATTGGCAAAGAGAATTGGAACCGGCCATTCATCCGGCCTTGAAAGCGTATGTCAAAGCGGAAAATGCGACAGGAGGAGTTTCTTCGGTTATGATATTTTGGGAAATTGCCAGGAACACGGATCATTTTTGCAGTGATTTTAAAACAGATCGTGATGTGCGAATGTTCCTGACGCTTTATTTCTGGAAATATTTGTGTTATTTTGCAAATATAGATTTTTATACCGGTCAGGATAAAACTGAAGAGATTCTGAAGGGGAGGCTGATTAGTTTGGAAATCTGATTATTAGTTTAAAACAAGAACCATTAATGTTATGAAATTGAGAATTGTACATTTGTTATTATTGCAGTCCGTAATGCTTCTTCTTTCCTGTTCCAATCAGAGCCGGAAGAATATGGATACATCGGCAGAACCAGCTGACGTACAGGCGAATGTGTCGGACAGTAGTAGAATTGAACAAGAAGCCATCGGCATGATTGAAGACTTTTATGAGGCTTATGCTGCCAGTTTCATGTCACACCGGTAAAGAAGCTCTCGCACTTGGGGATTCAATTACAAAAGTTTCTGACCAAAGAGCTGATAGAGAAAGTTGATAGGCTGATAGAGGCGACAGATGCCGATCCGATCATTCGTGCGCAAGATTTAGGTGAAAATGACATGAAAACATTGTCGGTGAAACATCTGAATGATAATTGGTATGAGGTTAACTATACTTCGGCTAAAGGCAGCCAGTATGAACGTGCCGTGAGTATCCCGGTCAGAGTGGTTAACGTTGACGGACAATATCTGATTGATGATATAACTCCGGAAAACTGATCGTATCATTAAATGATATGAAAAAAAAAGACAAACAGCATCTTTTACGCTAGGCAAAAGGGCTGTTTGTCTATATTCAACGAGGAAAAGAGTATTCGTTTTATTTCTGTTCTTTGACTTTTCCATCAGTAGCTTCATGTAGTAGCCACCTACTACGGAACGTGCCTTGAAATTCATCATCTTTCCTGTATTCGTATCATGCCAGTCGCTGATAGGCACACGGGAAGTTGTTTCGTTCGCATATAAGTATAGATCGGGTCGATGAACTTTTGGAACGTAGCATCGTCTGGAGACATACAGGCACTCCATAGTACCCAGTCGGATTTGGTATATTGTGCGCGGGGAGTCCAATAGCAAACCATATTTATTTTGCTTGGTCAGATAGAAAGGAATTTCCGTATCAAATACTTTCTGCTTGGGAAAATGTTCATGTTAAACACTTTGTCCCATATCAGATTGTATTTCTGACTCCACGTTCCCGGTTTGTCAAATGCCAGTTTGTAGTGATCGTCGTCAAATGCCATCTTCTCCCCATTCTATCGCCAGTCTTTTGGCGGTTTCGATGTATTTGTTCGCAGTTGTTTCTTTGCCCAGCATACGTGCCATTTCTCCGTATCCGGCGATTGCCATGATCGCTTTGGCGGAAAGATTGGCATTGTGTGCCAGATGTCCGGCAAAGTCATCTGTACAAAGTTGGTTTTCAGGGTCCAGACCGTTCTCAATCAGATAGTTTGCCCATGTTGATAATGTTTCCCAGTATTTGGAAGCATAGTTGGCATTGCCTTCCATCATAGAGATGGCTGTAGTTACCAGAATCATGTTTCCGGCTTCTTCGATAGGCATATCTTCACCATAAAGTTGCCCGTTGGCTATTGGATAAGTTCCTAAGTCATGAGCGGGGTAAGGCTTGTTCCAGCGTCCGCTTTCGCTGTAGTAGAAGATAGAGTTGAGCATTCCCTTCATCAGTTCCGTATTGTAAATAAGGTATAGTGGAGCGGATGGATAAGTTAGGTCTACTGTGTTGATACAGCCGTTACTATGGTTCTCTTTGGATAAGAAAAAGCAGGTTGCCTTCCTTGTCGGGTAAGGAGTTTATGGGCGGTAATGGAGTGGCGGTAAGTCAATGCGAGTAGTTCGGCATATTTCCTGCCTCCGGCTTTTTCTGCATCAGCCATCAGTTGTTGGTCGAAGGCACGGCAACGTTTCATCAATGAGGATAAGAAGCCTGCGCACGTTCGAAAGCATCAAAGATGCTGACTTGACCGTTGTGTTTCCAGTATGCCATGCGGCGTTCGTAGAAATATTCGATCGAGTAGATATCGTCGTAGCCTAACATCACATATCCGCTTTTCCCTTGATTGTCTACCTTGCCTAAGTTTTCGGTATAAGCCATGGCGGGCATATCGCTTTCGCTGCGGGTGATGAAATCCTGGGGGAGTTTGGCAATAGTTTGCCGTTGGTGATGAAGGCTTGCTTCATGTCATAGTAGTTACCTATGCTTAAGTCCTTGTTGGGTGCGCTGTTGCTTCCCAGATAAGCATATCCCCAGTCGATGCGTACACCGTCTCCTTTACGTTTTACGTAAGGCTGGTCGATGGTACCTGCCTTGAGGTAATCCATTCCGTTTTTGCTGATCTTTTCTGAGATGGTTGGTTGTGACGGTTCGTGTACGGCAAGTTGCGGGGTTGTTTCGATATACACTTGCACATCATGTTGTTTCTTGTCGAGTGAACGTACCCGATAGGAGATGTAGTTGATAGGGGTCGAGATAAGATCAAGATCTTCCATCAGCAGAGGTGCTGTGAATACGAGATCCAGTTCTACCGGACCGCAGGTGAATGTATAGTAGGTCTGTGTCGGTAATACATCGACAGACTTCTGGATAAGCTTCCTGAAGTTGCTGCTGTTTTTTGTTCTCACGGAACAGGCCGAAATCAACATGCTCCGCCGGTTGTGTTGTGACAGTGTGCTGCAATAATGTTTTGTTCCTTTACGGAGCTTGGCTTTAGCTGATGCGGATAGTTCGATGGTAACATCGTCATTCCAGGAATAATCGGTTGCCACCAGTTTTCTCCGTTCAGATAGAGCTCGAATACATCGTCGTGTGAATAACGTAAGTAGATAATGTCGTTTGTCAGGTCTTGATTGAGGTTGAAACTACGGCGTACCCAGATGTCTTCGGTGTTCACTCTGTGCCGATGCGTTTCATGTCTTTGGTGCCGAAAGCGGCTTTGCCCTTGGTCCATCCGGAATCATCGAACTGGGGCTGTATCCAGTTGGCCGCCGGTTGGCTCATGGTGAACTTTGCTTCCCAACGTTCGGTGTTTGTCATCGGAAGGATTGTTTCGAGGTTTAGCTTGTCCTTGCCCATGAAACGATATACTTTCCCTGTCCACCCGAGCGCTCCCAGTAAAGCGATGGGTGGCGGCTGTCCAGTGTTCGGTGTTCCTTCGTTCAGTTCGTTGTAGGGAGACCAGATAGCAAGATAAGTGTCGGAAGTGATCAGAGGTACGGACGGTGCACGCAAAGCGATATCCTGACTCGCGAACAGGTCAGTTGCCTGCACATTGCATGCGAGGCAAACTGACATGATTGTAGAGAATAGTTTATTCATTAATATGAAACTTTTATTTATTTAGCGA
>VOFG01002918.1_pt1 | contig 15939 bp, 27 predicted proteins | sample 5384171 | NCBI WGS metagenome assembly VOFG01 (sample SAMN12384726, study PRJNA508395) | human gut metagenome | isolation source: healthy gut F | host: Homo sapiens
TTTTTCCAGCTCCTGCCGGGTAAACACCTTGCCTACAGGGTTGTGCGGGCTGCACAGCAGCATCGAAAGCAGCCCGGGGGTCTGCCGCGCGGCGTTCCAGGTCTCAATCCACCTCGTAATGCCGTTTTGAAGCAGAGCGCATTGTTGGAGATCTCCCGCCCCTGCTGCGTTGCTGCGTCGGTGAAAGGACCATACACCGGCCGTTGGAGAAATCACCCGGTCGCCCGGCTCTGTGAAGGCAGCTACGGCGGTGTGAGGGCAGGTACACGCTGGTTGCAGGGATGACTGTAGCCTCTCCATGTCCCAATGGTGGCGGCAGCGCTGCCAGCTGGCAGTGGCCTCCGGAAGGCCGGGGGTGTGGCGGTATGAGCGGCGTAAACGCCGAGGCGAGCTTTTCCGTACGGTCTATGACCGGTTGGGGCACCGGAAATCCATGTCTACTACCCACATGGGGATGGCGTCTGGATTACCTGGAATGTGATCCCACTTGATGCTATCTGTGGCTTTCTGCGGTCAATGATTTCGTCAAAGCAATATTTCATCTGGTTTTTCCTCTCTGGTTAACCGCCAAACGGTGGCGATGAGTTTCATGGCCGGGTCACCATCTCCAGGGGGCATTGCCTCTGTGGGGGCACGTGAATGAAGCCTGCGGGCATCCTTCCTGCGGCTCTCAGCAGATGGTGCAGCAGGCAGTTGCACACATAGCTCCCGGCGCTGAGAGATACCTCAGCTGGAATTTCTGCCTGGTTCAATTCTGCGGCCAGATCCCAAACCGGCAAGGTGGAAAAGCAGGCGGCAGGCCCGGATGGGTCTAGAGGAATGTCCGGGGCTGCATACCGTCGTTGTCGGAATCCGGGCATAGGCGTAGTGAGTCCCACCTTCTCCAGGAAATTTTCTTCCTGTTGGCTGCCAGGCCCAGACAGATGACCGCATCCGGACCTTCCGCGTCCATTCCCTTCAGCAGAAGCTCCGGCGCCCGGCGGAAGGATACGGGTAACTCCATGGTCACAAGCTCCGCCGTCCCTATTGTGGGCGGCAATTCCCGCAGCATGCATAGGAGGGGTTGCTGGTTCCGCCGTCGAAAGGCTCGAAACCGGTAAACAAAATTTTTCATCCGATTTTCTCCATTTATAGCGATTCCGGTGAGATGGATGGCCCCTGCCTGCGTTTCCAGGTTTGGTACTGCGTCTTCAGCTCCGAATAGTTCCGCTCACTGACCTTTAAAGCAGTTCCGTCCTTCAGTACAACTTTCTGGCTCTGCAGTTTCAAAATGTACAGCATGTTGACAAGAAAACTCCTGTGAACCCGCAAAAGAAACCCAAGGGACATAGGGGGACCTCAGGCTGCTTAAGGACCCATAGCATACATGGGATTCACCGTCCTTCAGATGGATGCAAACCTGATGTTGCCGGCTCTCCGCATACACAATGTTGCCGACTGGCAGCTCCGCCATCTCGCCCCGGGACTTTATTTTAATCGTTTTCGGAAACATTTGCAACCGCTCCAGGGCCTGCCGCAAATATAAATCAAATTTTTGGTCGAATTCACTTTTCAGCAGATACCGAAAGGCCTGGACCTCAAAACAGGCCGGCGCGTATGTCAGGTGGTTGCTGACAAATATAATGACCGCGTCCTCCCGGGCTGCCCGTAGTTTTGGCAATGTCCAGACCAGTGAGGTCCGAGGATGGGAGGAATGTCCAAAAAAGCCATATCGCAGCTGTCTAAGATGCGCTCTGCCAAAAGTGATTCCAGCCCTAAGGCATGAATTTTTGCCGGGATCTGATGAGATTGCAGGTATGTCTCCAACATTCCTTTGATTTTCCGCAAAAATACAGGATCATCATCGCAGAGGAGAATGCGAATCAGGTGACTGCCGGTTTCACAGGGGAGGTTCTCCACTTTTTCAAAGCCAGATATTGCTTCCACGGTCTACATCACCACCAAACAGAAATTTGAACTTTTTTGTTTTTTAGTATATCACAAGATGGTGAAAATTGGAACAGCGAATTTTCTGCCAGAGTGCATTTGTCTCTCTCAGCGGTTGGACATGACCGTAGAAATAGCGGCGTGGAACAAACATTCCTGCATTCGCGTAAAAAATCCGCCTTCGTGATGGATTATTTGAAAATACAAGTAAACTCTGCTATCTATACCAAACAATGGGTGCAGGGTGGTGGAGAAATACCCACATCTTTCATAAAATACTTGGAAAAAGTGACTTTGTGCTGGCCCTGGACAGCCGGTTTCCATAAAAACGGAATCAGACGAGACAGCGAAATGATTTGAGGTTGTATTTATTTTAGAATGGAGTTTTGCATATGATGAAAAGGCCGTTTATTAAGCTCTTTCGGACTCCAAATAGCTGGTATTTTTACGACGTGGCCAAAAGCGAGCTCTGTCAGATTCAACCGGACAGCTATTTGTTTTTGCAGCGTCTCTGGACGGCGACGTCGTCTCAGAGCCGCCGGATGAGCTGGTGCATTTGGCGGAAATGGGATACCTGACCAGCGAAGTCCGGTGGAAGAGCTCTGCCATCCATACAGCAGGTACCTTCCCAATTTCTGGACCGGAACCTGCGCCAGCTGATTTTGCAGGTGACCCAGAGCTGCAATTTCCGTTGTAAGTACTGCATCTACTCCGGACCTCCAGCGCCAGGCAACGCCACCACAGCGCAAAACATATGACCTGGGACATGGCAAAGCGGGCCGTGGACTTTCTGTGGAACATTCCATTGACAGCCGCATGGTGTCCATCAGCTTCTATGGCAGGGGAGCCGCTGCTGCAGTTTCCCCCTGGTGCAGAGGGTCATCCAGTACAGCAAAGCCCGGTTCGTGGGAAAAAGCTCACCTTCAATATGACCACCAACGGCACGTTGCTTACCGATGATATCATTCGTTACCTGGCGGAGCATGAGGTCAGTCTGATGATCAGCATTGATGGTCCCCGGGAAATCAACGATGCAAACCGAGTTTTGCCAATGGACAGGGACCTTGACACAGTGATGGGACGAATCCGGCGAATTCATGAACTGGAGCCGGAGTATGCCCAGCATGTGCATTTCAGTATGGTCATCGATCCCACCAATGACTTTGATTGCATCAACTCTGTCTGTGTGGATTATGATGTAGTACATCAGGGGCGGCCTGAACGCTGCCATTGTAGACAAAGAGTATGATGACGAGGAGACCCGGTTCTCTTCTACGTACATAGAAAAGTATCAATACCAAATGTTCCTGTCCTACCTGTCCTACTGGGAAATATCCCAAGGGGAGCGAATCTCACCCATTACGTACCAGGCTTTGGCCAACGCCATGGATAAGGTGTCCCGAGCGGAGGAGCCGACGGGCTACAGCGGATTGACGTACCCAGTGGCCCTGCGTTCCCAGGAAAATGCGGGTGTTTGTGAATGTGGAGGGCCGATTTTTCCCCTGCGAGCGGGTCAGTGAGACCTCCCCGGCCATGTGCATTGGCAGCCTGGAGACCGGTTTTGACTTGGAGAACGCCGAGCGGTTACTGAACTTTGCCAATATCACCAGTGAGCGCTGCAAGCGGTGCTGGTGCTTCCGGCATTGCACGCTTTGTGCAAAAAGGCGGATACCGGAGAGGCGCAGCTCTCCCCCACCCAAAAGCTAAAATATTGTCAGGAAGCCAAGGGCATTGCATACCGAGAAATTCAGAATTGCCTGCTGATGCGAGAGATCTATCAATTCTATCCTGGGCAGGTTCGCAGGGGAAGGATCGGGAGGTGAGCGGTTTATGAGACGTGGCGTGGCATTGTATCCCCTGACGCCTACCATACTGCCAGTGGTGATGCACTGGGAGCAGCTGCAGCCGGATTACCGGCTGGCCAGCCTCCTGGCGCCCTCCGGCTTTTCCGTCGCCGGGCATGACGCGGGGCACATGCTCCACCTTCCTGACACAGGCATCCGGGTGGATGATCGCATTGACAGCCGCCCCCGAGGCCTGGGACATTCTCCTGGCAGTGGAGACTGCCGAGGACAACGAGGGCATTTGCGAGGAGCGGCTGGAGCTTGTCAGATGGGCCCTTTCTCACGAAAAGCTTGTTCATTACATCGGGAGAAGTCCTGATTCTGTCCCGGATGGGCTGCGGGAGTTGGCTGGAGAGTACGAAGGCCGGGTGCGGATCACTACACTCTGGACCAAGAGGGAGGACCTCTACCCCAAAGAGAAGCTGCACCGCTTCCAGGTCCCCCTGGTTTTGGTGGGCGGCCTCATTGAGGAGGCAGATGTCTTTGCTATGCTGGTGAAGCTGTATGCGCGCCTGGTGCAGGATGGAGAGCGCCCCTGGTGGTCACCAAGCAGCCCATTGGCGGGCTCCTGGGCTTTGCCTCCATCGAACCGGCACTTTGTGCGCTGTCTGTAGATGAGGCGGAGAAAATTGAGCGCATCAATGTGCTCCTGAAGGACTTGGAAACAAGGGAGCAGCCCAGCATCATCCTCCTGGAGGCACCGGACGCGGTGATGAAGTATAACAACTATCTTACCAACGGCTTTGGCATTCGGACCTACATGCTGGCTCAGGCGGCGGAACCGGATGCCTTCCTCTGCTGCATTCCCAGCGAGCTGGGGAGATGCCCTTTGTGGAGGAGATCAGCCGGGACTTCTCCCTGCGTCTGGGGGTGGGCATCGATGCTGTCCATGTCAGCAACGCCGTCATAGACGGGGTGGACTCCAGACAGGAGCGGAAGCTCTATTTGACTCACACAACCCTGGAGGACATCGACGGGATCCGGCAGCAGCGGGAATCCGGCAGTTCAGACGGAGGCGTATCCATGGATGCCCAGGAGGAGGCGATATACAAGACGGAGCGGCCCCAGATCCCCGGCGGCAGCAATCACCAGAGGAAATGCTTGCGAAGGGCTGGGATCTTCTTACCGGGATCTTCGGTTTTTTGATTTGTTCTACCTTTTTGCGTGGAACGCGATTCCGGGAATGCAGTTTAATTTATTTCTGTTATTTTACCAGCTGATATACCAGCATCACAGGTGGGGGATCCGGTTTGATTTTGCGCGCACGGAATGCTTGCTGTATTTTCAAATTGAGGCTTGGCAAAAAAAGCATCCAAATCAAATATGGCTCTGGGGGTGGTTTTCCCACCAAGTGGAGCGGTCCTGTATTCTGATGCATAAAGCACACGGATGGTAGCACAATATGGCTCCAGCTTTACGGAAGACATGTTACATTTTAAAACAAGGCATTTTTAGTAGGTTTTGATGATTGCGAGAGACACCATTTGTGTTTGGCGCAATGCTGACGGGAGGAGGTGAACATCATAATGAAGTTAAGGAAGGAGCACAACCCAGTAGCACATCATTCTGTTGCGGCCTATGCCTCTTGTTTCTGCAAGTACTCTTCTTGTGCGTGCGGATGTTATGACCTGTGTACTTGTGCTGGTACCGGTCTTTATACGAGCACAAGTAACGCCAATGGCGGCAACAATTCGCAGAAAAACTACACGAACGTTCGTTTTGAGACAAGTTCCAGTGCGTCGATTCAGCTAGATTGATTTTAAAGTGCCCACGTAAACATGCCTGACGTAGTAGATTCGTGTGTTTTCGGTGGCGCTTGGGGCCTCCTCAAGCGCCACTGTTTGAATAACGGGGTCACGCCCAAACGCGTGCATGTAAAAAGGGAGGAAAATTATGCGAAAAAACGTTTGCCTGAAGGCCACATGGCGGCAGCCCTGGCGCACCATGTTGCTGCTTCTCTTTTGTGCGGGGCTTACCTTTGCCTTTCTGTCGCAGGTGCTGCAATATTGGGTGATTCAGGATGCAGTGGCGGACAGCGCAGGGTATTATCACGCGGTTGGCGCGCTCCGGACAGAGAATACAGAGGCGGAGGACGCGTTTCCTTCTCTGTCGGTTTTGGAGAAAAGCGAATATGTAGATTATGTCAATACGTATGTCAGCAGATATGGGACTATGCAGGATGTATTTAACACGGACCTAAATGGCGATTTGAATAATCATATCCTGTACCTGCAGGGGATATTTCGGGAAATTACGAAGGAAACAGAGAAACCTCTCTGTATGTACGCGCAAAAATACGTACCCAGAGAGGTTGCTTATCTGACGTTTGACATTACCAACCTGTTCTCCGGTCACCCGGAAATGGCTTCTTTAGGGGAGATGCGTTTTCGCATGGATGTCACCCAAAATCGTGATTTTATGAACCGCTTGCAGGAGGAACTGCAGCCTGGAGAATCGTACCTGTTCTGTGCCCAGTGGAAAAAATACTATTACCCGCAGATTACCCAGCCTTGTAATACGTTGCTTCCTTTGGGTACGGTCCAGGGTCCCAGATTGGACCAGGCGGCCTATTACGCAGGTGATGATAACCAATACTCCCTTCCAGTGGCAGAGGGAGATTTGTGGGACTATTTTTTATCCTGTCCCCCAGGGGTTTGTGGTAGACTTTACCGATCCGGAGTTGGCAGATGTGGCTCTGGCGCTGGAGTACCTCAATGCCAACGAGCATGGTGTGTCGGTAATTCCAGTGAAGGATATGGCTACGATTCCGCATTTTGCTGAGAACTATTTTCTCAGTGAGGGGAGACTCTTAACCCTGGAAGATGACGCAGCGCGGAACAAAGTTTGTGTGGTCCATCAGGGCTTGGCAGACCGGCGGAACCTGAAGGTTGGGGATACCTTGACCATTACGATAAAAGATTTGGAGATGTATCACTGGGGGCAGACTTATCCGGATTGGGAGCCGAACCTTGCGGGGGCCCCTGAGGTGACCGAATCGTATACCATTGTGGGGACGGTATATAGCTTGCAAAAAATACAGATTCTATGCAGTATTCGGAAATCTATATTCCGAATTGTTTCTATCCAGCTCACTTCCGGCAGACCGTATGGGCTGGAAGCTGTGGTTTTGTGCTCCGGAATCCCGCCGACAAAGCCGCTTTTTGGAAGAATCTGGGACACAGCTGCAGGAGCTGGGCTTCCGGGCAGAATTTGTGGATGACGGATGGGACGCGTTTTATGATTCCTCCCAGGCGGTTCTGCAAACCACGCGCAATAGTGCTCTGCTGCTGGGCCTGCTGCTGGTGTTAGGCTTTTTGGCTTGTTGCGTTCCTGTATCAGAGAGCCAGACGGCGGGAAGTGGCCATTCTCAGGAGCTTGGGTACGCCCAAGGGTTCCGCCCTGGGCCAGGCGCTGCTCCCTATGGGCCTTTTGGGTTTTGCTGGTGTCATGGCTGGTTTTGTGGCGGCTTATTACTATGGCTTAGAAAAGGCCCGAGAGGCTGTGGCATCGCTCCAGACGGCCCAGTCCTTGGCGGTGCGTGTTCCGCTGACCAAATTGATTGGATTAGGGGCTGCAGTGTGGTGTTTCCTGCTTCTTTTCGAGGCGATCTTTTAACGATTCCCAGTTTCTGCTCCATTCTACCACTATTGCAAGGAGGTAAAACCCATGGAAAGAAAAAGCAAAGCGTAATTGTGCGCTATCGGTTCGGTGCCGGTATGTTGCCCGGCAAATCCACCGGTCCCCGGGTAGGGGCTTGCTGGCTCTGCTGGTTGCTGCAGTGCTGCTGTTTGGCTTATGCTATCTGCAAGAGAGCATCCTATCCAACCAGCAGGAAATGGAGCGGCTCTACTGCACCATAGAAGTTGGTGGGCGGATTCTCCCCTAAGGATACTGCCTCCGACGCATATAATTATGGATTTCTTTCGCACGATGTTCCGGAGCAGCTGCAGGAGACTGGCTTTATTACAGACATGGTGTTGGAGTCCGCAATCAATGGCGTTGTATATGGCAAAGATAAAAACGGAACCCTTACGGGAAAGGAGGCGGCTACACAGATACGCGGTGTAAGCGACCTGGATCGGTATGCCCCTGTGGTGGACGGCACCATAATGGTCCATTTTCTACCGAATTGGGGCACAGAAAACTTTAGCCAGATGAATAATGTGTCGACAGACAACGCCAGCATATATTGGGTTGCTTGCCCGGTTTTACTGAGCACAACTCTATGTGAAATGTTAGAGGTTCAACCAGGAGACCTTGTGAATTTGGACTTCTTGACGGCGGGAGGTCTCTGCTATATCTGCGGATCTTTCACAAATAATTCCACAGAGACAGCGAACGTGCTCATCTCCCAGGAGATGCTGGATAGTATACACGAATTGCACGAGGCGGAGCCAACGTATTTATACACAAGATGTGACTTTACCCTTGACCCGGCACAAAATTTCCGGATTAACGAATTCCGGGAAGTAGCGGAGAAGCTGCTAGCCGAAGACCAGAAGAACCGGGAAAATCAGGGAATACCGGGGGATGAGACACTGTTCGTCCTCCAAGACAGCGAACTAACCCAGGCTATTCAGCCTCTGGAAAAGAATCTCTCCCTAATGCGCCTGCTGTTCCCCATCACCCAGGCGGTGGCTGCCCTCGTTTCTGCGGCCCTGGCTATGCTTCTGCTGGCTCAGCGGGCGAAGGATACGGCCATTTGCGGGTGCTGGGCATTTCCCGCAGCCAGACCCGGTGGATGCTGGGGGGTGGAGCCGGTGCTGGCGGCCCTGCTGGGTGCGGGATTGGGAGTTTTGGTGGCTTTCCTGATTTTGGGAGGCAGGCCCTGGGGACATCCTGCCTGATCAGCCTGGGGCTGTACCTGGCCGGGTGTTTCCTGGGTACCATTCTGGGCACAGTCCGTGCCGTGAACCGCAAGCCCCTGGAGCTACTCCAGGTGAAAGAATGAGAAGGAGGACGCATGATGTCTGAATTAACCTTGCAACAGGTAAGCTATCGTTATCCAGGCGGCAGCCGCTACGCCCTGGACGGAATCAGCGGGACCTTTTCCGCCGGGAAGCTGTACGCCGTCATCGGCCCTCTGGCAGCGGCAAGAGCACGCTCCTGAGCCTGATGGCGGGGCTGGACCGGCCTACAGAGGGCTCCCTGCAGCTCAACGGGAGCGACTACCGGTCGCTGAACCTGGACCGCTGCCGGAGGCAGGAGATTGCCATGATTTTCCAGGCCTTTCAGCTGTTCCCGCTGCTGACAGTTCTGGAAAACGTGTGCTTCCCCATGGAGGCCAATGGGGTCAAGCAAAAAGGAGGCCAAGGCAAAGGCGAAAGAACTACTTACATCTGTGGGCATTTCGGAGGAGCAGTATCAGCGGTACCCCGCGAACCTTTCCGGCGGGGAGCAGCAGCGGGTGGCCATTGCCCGCGCCCTATCCTCCGGTGCAGGGATCATTCTGGCCGACGAGCCCACGGGCAACCTGGACACGGCCAACGGCAACCAGGTGATGGAGATCCTCCTGCGCCTGGCTCACGAGGAAGGGCGCTGCGTGATCGTAGTCACCACGACATGGACATCGCCGCCCAGGCAGACGAGGTCTGGCGTATGAAGGACGGGGCCCTGGCTCTGGAGGCGTGACTGATGTTAGACAAGAAATCCGTATGAAGGGGGAGATGCCCTTCGTGGAGGAAATCAGCCAGGACTTCTCTTCGGGAAATGCTGCATGAGGCTAGTAGAAAAGCATATGGGGTACTCTGTGCGGCCTGAGATATGTTCGGATTACCAGTTTAGTTCCGTTTCTGTAATATTATTGAACATAAAGAATTGCATAGATATAATATTTACAAATTTTTACGTGAGTCACATTTGGAATTAAGTTTTTATGAGGGGAGCGTTATCTAGTTATCAGTTTAACTCTATTTCGGCCGTTTTGCGCTGGGCATTGAGAGTCAGAATGGATGCCTATATGGGTGGTTTTATGAAAACACTGGCGGTCAGGTGTGCTTCCCATTTTTTCTTTATTGGAAACACACTGAACGTAATGCCTACCTGATAGAACAGCAAACTTTGAACTTTGCACAAACCGTGTTCGTTAAGCTATACTTGTTCGAATATGTGGTGAGAGGGGGGATTATGAAGCTTATGAATCACCGGAAGCATGTGAACCAGTCTATTTTTGGCATATGCGTCTTGCATTTGCGCCTATAGAGCTTGTGCATGCAACTGTTCCTCAAACTGTAGTTGCGGCGGATCTTCAGATGCGTATGCAAAACAAATAACAGTGCATCAAATACAAATTATACTAATGACAGACATACTGGAAGGTATTCAGAGTCTGTTCAACTTGATTAATCAACTGTAGAAAAATGTATCAGTGTAGGTTTCGTGGTGGCGCCTGAGATACACTCTGGCGCCACCATTTTAGAATTGAATTTGGGGTGAAGAACGGTGAGAGCTACAATTTGTTTGAAATCCGCACGGCGTCAGACATGGCGTACAATTTTGCTGTTACTCCTTTGTGCAGGAATCTCCTTTTGTTTTCTATCTCAAATGCTGCAGTATCAAGTTGTTCAAAATGCTGTAGACTGCAGCTCCGCATATTACCATGCATTGGGTTCCTCCGAGCTGCAAGCTCTGAGGTGAATGATGCGTCTCCCTGCCTGCCGGCTTTAGAAAATAGCGTTTACGTAGATTATATAAATACATTTGCCGCGAGATATGGGACAATGAATGGCATCCATAATGTAAACTTAGATGGGAAAGATGAGTGGAATTTACTGTACTTACAAGGAATACTTAAAGAAATTAATACTAAGAATGAGAATATACTTCACGAATCAATAAATGGAGAGATGTACTACATGCCAAGAAAGGTTGCGGTGCTTACTTTTGAAATTACCGATACTTTTTCTGGGCATCCTGAGCTGATTGCCCAAAAAGAACGGACATTTAGAATGGACGTGACTGAGTACCCTGACTTTTTGGAGACGTTAAAAACGGAAATGAAACAGGAGCTTCATACTTTTTTTGTGCAATTTGGAGTGCGTATTATTATGATACCTTCCCTGGTATTGAGAGAGTCCGCACAATTGTACCGTTGGGAACAGTTAGTGGACTTACATGGGCGTTCAATCCGCTTATTTTAGAGGATGGTTCCTCATATTACGAACCGGTAGCAGATGGAGAACTGGCGGATTATTTTTATCTGGTCCCATCTGGGGCCTCAGTGGACTTGACTGACCCGGCGCTTGCAGAGTCAGCTCTGGCCTTAGAGTATATTCACGCCAATGAATGGGGTTCTGTGATTCCAGTCAAGGATATGGCAAGATTCCTAACTTTGAAGACCGCTATGTCTTGAGTGAGGGGGAGACTCCTCACCTTGGAGGATGACGCTCAACAAAATCCAGTTTGTGTCATTCGCCAAGAACTTGCAGAGAGAAAAGAAACATAAAGATAGGGAGATAAGATTGAAATATCACTAAAGGACATATTGCGTATGACCTGGGGGCATACAGCCCCAGAGATAGAAGACCACTTTTTGATGCGCCTGTAATAACCAAGTCTTACACTGTTTGTGGGATTGTACATAGCCTGGAAGATAGTATGACTGCGAAACAGTACAGTGAGATCTACATTCCAAATTGCTTCTACCCAGATGACTTCCGGAATTATGTAGACTTTGGGTGCTGTCTTTGTCCTTCGGTCGCCTACAGACAAGGAAGCCTTTTTTGGAGGAAACAGGAGGTCAACTGCAAGAACTGGGTTTTGAGGCGGAGTTTGGTAGACGATGGTTGGGATGAGTTCCATGCGTCTTCCCAAGCGGTGCTACAGACCAGCCGCAACAGTATGCTGCTGCTGGGCCTGCTGTTGGTGTTAGGCCTGTTGTTGGTTTGCTTCCTGTACCAGCGGGCCCGGCGCAGGGGAGGTGGCTATATTGCGGACCTTGGGAATTCCCAAGGGGCGGGTCCTCTGGCAGGCGCTCCTTCCCATAGCGCTTTTGGGCCTCATTGGCGTGGGAGGCGGCAGCGCAGCCGCTTACTACTACGGCATGAAGAAAGCTGGAGAGTTGGTAGCAGCCTTAGAAGCGGCGCAACCTATGGCAGCAAGTTTTGATCCGCTGGCAATGGTTATGTTGGGTGCCGCTGTGTGGGTACTGCTGCTGGTTTTGGAGGCAGTTTTTTTGCTGGTTCTCTGTTCCCGACCGGTACTGCCGTTGTTGCAAGGAGGTAAAATTCGTGGAAAGAAAGGAAAGGGGTAATCCAAAGTGCCCGTTTGGTCTGCGATTTGTCCGCCGGCAGACGGAGAGAGCCCTGGCAGGTGGATTCTGGCACTTTTGGTTGCGGCGGTGCTGCTGTTTGGGTTGTGCTATCTTCAGAATATCATTGGAATAAATGAAAGGGAGATGGAACGCCTATACAGCACCATTGAGGTAACCGGTCGAATTCTCCCTAAGGATACCAGAACGGACACCAGAAACAATGGATTCTTGACATATGCGGTTCCACAGGCGCTGAAAGAAACCGGCTTCATTCGGGAGATGGTGCTGGAGTCTGGAGATGGTGGCAATGTGCGAGGATGTAAACCGGATGGAACGCTAACTGGGAAGGATGCGAATACGCGGGTACGCGGTGTCAGCAGCTTGTCCAGGTATGCTCCAGTGGAAGACGGGTCTGCTGCAATGAGCTTCCTTCCAGATTGGGATGCGGAGACCTTTCATCAGCCGCATCAATTTGATGGGAAGGAAGAGGTCTATGGGGTGCTGATCAGACCTGCAATTGGAGAGGTGCTTGGCGTAGAGCCCGGAGACTATGTGATTCTGAATTTGCAGGGATCAAGCGGGACTACTTTATGTATGCGGCATATTTTCTGGAGGCTCAAATGACTTTGCAAACCTGATTGTATCGATGGAGGGCTGGACAGCATCTACCAAAAGGCGGGAATGGAGCCGCAATATTTGTACACAAGATGCGACTTTACCATTGACCCGGCGAAAAACCGTCAAATCCATGAGTTTCTGGGAAAAGGCGGAAGCTTTGCTGGCGGAAGATTTGAAACCGAAGGAAGAGCAGTGGCTTTCCGAAAGTAAGACTCTTTTTGTCCTCCGCGACAGCGAGCTGACCCAAGCCATCCAACCTCTGAGAAAAAATCTCTCCCTGATGCGGCTACTGTACCCCATCACCCAGGCGGTGGCTGCCCTCGTTTCTGCGGCCCTGGCCATGCTTCTGCTGGCTCAGCGGGCGAAGGATACGGCCATTTTGCGGGTGTTGGGCATTTCCCGCAGCCAGACCCGGTGGATGCTGGGGGTGGAGCCGGTGCTGGCGGCCCTGCTGGGTGCGGGATTGGGAGTTTTGGTGGCTTTCCTGATTTTGGGGAGGCAGGCCCTGGGGACCTCCTGCCTGATCAGCCTGGGGCTGTACCTGGCCGGGTGTCTCCTGGCACCATTCTGGGCACAGTCCGTGCCGTAAACCGCAAGCCCCTGGAGCTACCCAGGTGAAAGAATGAGAAGGAGGACGCATGATGTCTGAATTAACCTTGCAACAGGTAAGTTATCGTTATCCAGGCGGCAGCCGCTACGCCCTGGACGGAATCAGCGGGACCTTTTCCGCCGGGAAGCTGTACGCCGTCATCGGCCCCTCTGGCAGCGGCAAGAGCACGCTCCTGAGCCTGATGGCGGGGCTGGACCGGCCTACAGAGGGCCCCTGCAGCTCAACGGGAGCGACTACCGGTCGCTGAACCTGGACCGCTGCCGGAGGCAGGAGATTGCCATGATTTTCCAGGCCTTTCAGCTGTTCCCACTGCTGACAGTTCTGGAAAACGTGTGCTTCCCCATGGAGGCCAATGGGGTCAAGCAAAAGGAGGCCAAGGCAAAGGCGAAAAGAACTACTTACATCTGTGGGCATTTCGGAGGAGCAGCATAAGCGGTACCCCGCGAACCTTTCCGGCGGGGAGCAGCAGCGGTGGCCATTGCCCGCGCCCTGTCCTCCGGTGCAGGGATCATTCTGGCCGACGAGCCCACGGGCAACCTGGACACGGCCAACGGCAACCAAGTAATGGAGATCCTCCTGCGGCTGGCTCACGAGGAAGGGCGCTGCGTGATCGTAGTCACCCACGACATGGACATCGCCGCCCAGGCAGACGAGGTCTGGCGTATGAAGGACGGGGCCCTGGCTCTGGAGGCGACTGGATTGGGGCCAAATCCATACCCGTGATAAATAATTTGCAAATTCAGTCAAATTCTGCTATCCTATAAGAAACAAAGGGGGGGCTTTTTGACCATACGACGGCCCCTGCAGTATGAACCGGATGGGGGAGAAGCAACATGAAAAACACGCCGGATAGAAGATGCCAGAGCCTTTTGTCCGCCGTTTCCTTCTGCTTCTCTCTCCTGGAGAACTTCTCCTTTTATACGGCGCTTCGCCTCTGTCGAACCTTCTCCCTTCCGGTCATTGGAATTGTGACTGCGTGGCTGGGGAAAATGTCTGCTGACATGCTCTCCGGCGCGCAGCTGGGGGGCAGCGGAGGTTTTGCTTTGGCTGCCGCCATGTTGGCTCTGCGCTGCTGCGCGGGGGGTGCAAAAAGGCCGGATGTACGCCCAATCCATGCATGAGGATATGATCCAGGGAGAGCTGGCGGCCTATTTGATGGAAAAGGCCATTGGTATGGATCTGGAATACTTTGATGATCCGGATTACTATGACAAGCTGACGGCCTGCACCCGGGATGCTTATGCCATTGAGAATTTGCTGTGGAATACCTTATCCGCTGTGAGCGCCGGGATTTCTGCGTTCCTTGCATGTGTGGTAGTCTGCCGGGCCAATCTGCTCTATGGCGTTTTGATGATTGTGGCAGCCATTCCCTCCTCCATAGCTGGGGCCAGGTATATGAAGCTGCTCTATCACCTCAGCTTGGAGCAAATCAACGGCGAACGGCAAAGGGCTATTTGCAGGCCATTGCCACCAGCCGCAGCTATGCTCAGAGCATTCGCTTCTTCCACGCAGGCGCCCGCTTGAAGGAGAAGTACCAGCGCCTCTGGAAAACCATGTTTGAAGCGCGGCGGGACATGAACCGGCGCAGGAGCATTCTGACCAGTCTTTTTGGAATTCCTGCCGGAGGCCGTAGCTGCCTGGGTGGGGGTGGACATTTCCATGCAAATCTTGGCAGGCAGCGCCACGGTGGGCGACTACTCCTGTATACCGGATTGGCTGCCCAGCTTTGGTCCAGCGTCTCCCTTTTGCTCAGCGCCGTCATGCAGATTTATGACAATCAGCTGAAGATTACAAATTTGAAATCCATTCGCCAGTTCAAAATCACGTTTTGGACACCGGCACCCGGCCTCTTTCTGCTGTGCGCTCCATTGAATTTGACGAGGTGTGCTTTTTCCTACCCCAAGACCGGCCGGAAGGTGCTGGATCATGTCTCCTTGCCATTCGCCCAGGGAAAAGGTGGCGGTGGTGGGGCTGAACGGCTCCGGAAAGTCCCGCTGATCAAGCTGCTCCTGCGCTTTTATGAGCTGGACAGCGGCGTGATTCGGGTCAATGGCGTGGATATCCGGGAATATCCGATTTTGGAGCTGCGCAAGCATTTCAGCGCCTATTTTCAGGATGAACAGAGCTATAGCTTCACCCTGCTGGAAAACCTGACCATTGCAGACCCGGACCACCCGGACTGCGTTGCCGCTGCGAAGCAGGCGTTTTCCGCAAGCGGCTGTGATGACCTGCTGCAGCGTGCACCCAAGGGCTTGGACACCTACCTGACCCGGATTTTTGATGAGAATGGTATGGAGCTGTCTGGAGGACAGTACCAGAAAATTGCCTTGGCCCGTGCCTTTTTCCGCCGGCACACGGCGCTGATCCTGGACGAGCCCTCCTCCAATCTGGACCCGGAGGCCGAGCACCGGCTGTTTGAAGAGCTGCGAAAGCTCACAGCGGGCAAAACGGTGTCTTTTACCTCCCACCGCCTGTCCAATGTTTCCTTGGCGGACCGGATTGTGGTATTGAGCACGGGTGGTTCTGGAGGATGGAACGCGGGAGGCCCTGCTTCAGCAGCGCGGCCGGTTTGCAGAGCTGTTCCAGTACCAAAAGGAGCATTTTGAGACCCAGGCAGAAAAAGGAGAAGAGGCTTGCTCATGAGAGTTGCATTAATTGACGACGGCGTTGTGCCCCAGGTGGTTCCCAGG
>VOFG01003194.1_pt1 | contig 15929 bp, 25 predicted proteins | sample 5384171 | NCBI WGS metagenome assembly VOFG01 (sample SAMN12384726, study PRJNA508395) | human gut metagenome | isolation source: healthy gut F | host: Homo sapiens
CTGCGGTTCAGATCGCCCATAACGTCGCCGGTGAATTTATCCGGAACGGTTACTTTCAGAGATGCGATCGGCTCCAAGAAGAACTGGATTGCTTCCATGAACGCTTTCTTGAATGCCAGCGTCGCTGCCATCTTGAACGCCATTTCGGAGGAGTCAACCGGATGATAGGAACCATCTAACAGGGTTGCTTTTCACACCGACAACCGGATATCCAGCCAACGGACCCTTCTGTACGCATTCCTGAACACCTTTCTCAACTGCCGGGAAGTAGTTCTTTGGAACGGCACCGCCAAATACCTTCTCTTCAAATACATATGGTGTCTCAAGATCGCCGGATGGCTCGAAGGACATCTTAACATCGCCGTACTGTCCATGTCCACCGGACTGTTTCTTATATTTGCCCTGTGCTTCTACTTTCTTGCGAAGTGTCTCGCGGAATGCAAATTTCGGTTTGCTGAGCACAATGTCTACTTATATCTTGCCTGCAGCTTGCTGACAACAACTTCGAGCTGCTGCTCGCCGATGCCGTAAAGTAAGGTCTGACGGTTCTCGGTATCGCTGACGCTTCTGAGTGTCAGATCTTCGTCCATCATCTTCGCCAGTGCACTGGAGATCTTGTCCTCATCGCCTTTGGTCTTAGCTGCGTATGCCATGTAGGTATACGGGGTAGAAATCGTCGGTTTGTGGTATACAATCGGGCCGTGCGGACTGCGATGGTATCGCCGGTCTGAGTAACGTTTAATTTGGCAACCGCGCCGATATCGCCCGCCTTTAATTCCGGAACCTCGATGACATCCTTGCCGCGGAGAACATATACTTTCTGAACTTTCTCTTCAGCGTCTTTGTTTTACATTGTAGATAACGGTATCTGGTTTTAAGGTACCGGTACAAACCTTCATCAGGGAGTATTTGCCGATGAACGGGTCAACCACAGTCTTGAAAACACGTGCCGAAAGGGATACATCGTCATTATATTTAGCGGTAAAGCGCTCTGCGGTCGATACATCGACACCGACACACTCGAACTTGTCCGGTGACGGGAAGTATTTTATCGATCGCCTGCAGCAAATATGCGAAGCCCTGTGCATTGACACCGGAACCCATCATAACCGGAACGATGTTGCCCTCACTTACGTGCTCACGCAGCGCCTGTGCGATCTCTTCTGTGTAAATTCTTCACCGGAGAAATAGCGCTCCATATATTCTTCACTCGTCTCTGCCACTGCCTCGATCAGCGCATCACGGATGATGCCGAGGTTCTTCTTGGTGTACTCCGGAATCTCGCATTTCTCATATTCGCTTAAATGGGTGAAACGGCGGCCTTCCATCTTTACCGCATTGACAAAGCCGACAAATTTTTCATTTTCACGGATCGGCACCTGGAACGGCGCGATCTTACGGCCAAACTGTTTCTCCAGTTTTAAGATCAGCTCACGGAAGCTTGCCTGATCGTCATCCATGTTGGTAACGAAGAACAGGCGCGGCAGGTTGTACTCTTCACAGAGTTCCCATGCCTTCTCGGTTCCGACTTCGATGCCAGCCTTGCAGTTTACAACGATGATTGCTGCATCTGCTACACTGATAGCTTCCTCTACTTCTCCCACAAAATCAAAATAGCCAGGGGGTATCTAACAGGTTAATCTTGATCGGTCCATCTTCTCCTGATACTCCAACGGAATCAGCGTGGTGGAGATAGAGAACTGTCTCTTGATTTCTTCTTTATCATAATCGCTGATGGTGGTTCCTTCCGGAACTTTTCCCATTCTCTTGGTAGTACCTGTTACCAGTGCCAGCGCCTCTGCTACCGTTGTCTTGCCGGCACCGCCGTGCCCCAGTAACACTACATTGCGGATTTGTTTTGTCCCATACACGTTCATAGTTAAGTCCTCCCGTCTATTTATTTTGATGTTTTTTCTTGTATTTCAACCTCTGTTCATATTGTACAAGAAAATAGAGAAAATTTCAAGTAAAACAACACCTTTATACAAAATTTATTCGTTTTATTTTGAAAAGCATTGAAAATGCGACAATTTCCCTGTTCAAAGGCGGTGAAATCAATCGCATTTTCGCAAATTTAGTAATAAACAGATGCAAAAATTTTCTTTTTCACTTCAACGCGTAAAATCGTTGACAAGTGACTTGTTCTATTCTACAATAATTTCTAGTTTCATTTTTTTATTATACTACTTATGAAAGAGAGCGTAATTGCTATGAATACACCGATTAATCATCTTACCGCCGGTTTCATCGGACTCGGTCTGATCGGCGGCTCTATCGCCAGAGGTTTGAAACGCAGCGCCCCGGATATTCAGATCATGGCTTATATGCGAACCCGCGAAAAATTGGAACAGGCACATGCAGACGGCATTGTTGACCTGATTCTGGACGGCGTGGACGAGCATTTAAGCGAGTGCGACATCATTTTCCTGTGCACACCGGTTGAATTTAATGAATCCTATCTGCGCCAGATCCGACCGTTCTTAAAGGAAGGCGCGGTTGTGACTGACGTCGGAAGCACCAAGACCAGCATTCATGAGACCGTTGCCGCGCTCGGCATGGAAAGCTGCTTCGTCGGCGGACACCCGATGGCTGGCTCGGAAAAGACCGGCTACGAGAGTTCAACCGACCATTTGCTGGAAAAATGCGTACTATATCATTACCCCGACGCCGCACACCCGGCTTCCTACACCGACCGTATGGTGGAGGTGGCAAAGGCGATCGGTGCGCTGCCCCTGGTGCTGGATTACCATCGTCATGATTTCATTGTCGCGGCGATCAGCCATCTGCCGCACCTCATCGCCTCCAGCCTGGTCAACCTGGTACACGACTGCGACAGCGAGGATCAGATGATGAAACGGCTGGCTGCCGGAGGTTTCAAGGATATCACCCGTATTGCCTCCTCTTCTCCGGTCATGTAAGGGGGAACAGATCTGCATGACGAACACAGGCAATATCACTGAGGTGCTGGATCGCTACATTGATTCCCTGACGACATTGCGGGAAGAACTGTCCGACCACCAGTCTAGAGCCATCTACCAGCTGTTTGAGTCCTCCCGCGACTACCGGAATTCGTTTGCAGAAATTCCAAAAGGATCGATACAGCCGGAATATGCCTTCTCCGCCGACGTGGTGGACGAGCCAGGTGCTATCTCCATCATTTCCTCGATCCTCTCCGGTAAAGGAATCAGTATCAAAAATATCGGCATCAGCCACAACCGTGAGCATGGCGAGGGGCGCGCTGCGGATCAGCTTCTACGACAAGGCTTCGATGGAAGCGGCGTGGGCGCGTTTGAAGAAATACAATTACACGCTGTTCGCGTAAGACTGCAATGTATGTTTCAAACTTAACTTTCAACATTAATGTTTAGGCAGGTACAACTATGAACTCAATGAAATTTACCCATACATCTTCTCTCCGGGGCGAACTGACCGTTCCGGGAGACAAGTCCATCTCCCACCGCAGCGTCATGTTCGGCGCTCTTGCGGACGGACTGACCGAAATCCACGGCTTCCTGCAGGGGCGCAGACCGTCTCTCCACGATCTCCTGTTTTTCCAAAAATGGGAATCTCGATCGAAAATCAGGGCGAGACCGTTCTCGTCCACGGACGTGGACGGCTGCACAAAATAAAGGGGCTGACTGCCCCGGAACTCCGTTTTAGACTGCGGCAACAGCGGAACCACAACGCGCCTGATCTCCGGCATTCTCTCTACTCTGGAAAGCATCCCCAGAAATTTGACACAACACTGACCGGCGACGCTTCCATCCAGAAACGTCCGATGAAGCGCATCATCGATCCTCTCTCCCAGATGGGCGCAAAGATCGAGAGCGTCAATGGAAATGGCTGCGCGCCGCTCCATATCACCGGCTCACCGCTGCACGGCATCCATTATAATTCTCCGATGTTTGCCTCCGCCCAGGTCAAATCCTCGATTCTGCTGGCAGGTCTGTATGCCGACGGAGAAACCCCGTGTGACCGAACCGTACATTTCCGCGATCATCGGAGTGAACGGATGCTGTCCGCATTCGGCGCGAGACATCACACAGATGGAACCACCGCGATTTTACAGCCAGCAAAACAGCTCTATGGACAGAAAATTCTGGTTCCGGGCGATATCTCCTCCGCTGCCTTCTTTATCGCAGCCGGACTCATCGTACCGGATTCAGAAAATCTTAATTAAAAATGTCGGTATCAACCCGACCCGCGACGGCATCCTGCGCGTCTGCAAGGCGATGAACGCGGACGTCGAACTTCTCAATGTAAACACCGCCTCCGGGCGAACCGACCGCCGACCTGCTCGTCCGCTCCGGTAAGCTGACTGGAACCGCGATCGAGGGTGCGATCATCCCGACTCTCATCGACGAGCTTCCGGTGATCGCTGCGATGGCGTGCTATGCCGAGGGAACCACCGTCATACGCGATGCCGCGGAACTGAAGGTGCCGGTGCCGGATATGAAAAAGAGTCAAACCGCATTGCTGTCATGGTAGAGAATTTAACCGCTATGGGCGCGGATGTGACCGAGACCGAGGATGGCATGATCATCCACGGCGGCAAGCCGCTGCACGGTGCTGTGATCGACAGCAAGAAGGATCACCGCATCGCCATGACCTTCGCCGTTGCCGCACTCGGCGCTTCCGGCGAGACCGAAATTCTGGATGCAGACTGCGTGAACATCTCCTATCCGGGATTCTATGGGATCTGGAACGATTGTGTAAATAAAAATGTGACTATACGGAGGCATATTCGAGACAAAAAAGGGCAGGCAAAAAAGCTTCAAATCGCTTTCCTGCCCTTTTCTTTTGTCCTACTGCCCATATTTCGCAAAATACCGATCCAGCACCTGTCTTGCGATCGGCGCAGCGACCGCACCGCCGGAAACCGGACTCTTCTGCCAGCACGCAGATCGCCACCTTCGGCTTGTCCGCCGGAGCGAAACCGACAAACCAGGAATGTGTCTCCTTACCTGTCTCAAACTCGGCGGAACCGGTTTTTCCGGCCACCGTATAGGATGCCCCGCATCGCGGAACCTGTACCAATCTCGACCACCTGGCTCATGAGATGCGTCAGAAACTGTGCGTCATTCGCAGACATCAGGGTTCCATAGGCGGACGGAAGGAACTTCTTGACCGTCTGACCACCCACATTTTCAACATGATCGATCATATATGGCTTCATCAGCGTGCCGCCGTTGGCGATCGCCGATACGATCATCAGGTTATGCAGCGGCGTAATCTGGGTTTTTCCCTGTCCGATCGCGGTCTGAAGCTTTTCCCAGTCATCCGAACTGCCGTCGAGCGAAAACGTGCTCTGGTTGTACGGAAGTGTGTACGGAAGCTCCGAATTAAAGAGCATCTGATTTGCCAGCGCCCGGAATTTTCTGAATTAATCTGCATTCCAATCTCCGCAAACGCACCGTTGCAGGAATTGGCAAATGCCTGAATCAGGTTCTGCGCCCCATGTGCCGTCCCGTGGTAACATTTAATCGTATAATCGCCATTCTGGTAAGAGCCATTACAATTATACACATAGTCCTGCCAGGTATTCGGGTTCTCTTTCATATTCCAGCACCGTCAGCATCTTGAACGTCGATCCCGGCGGATATAAGCCCTGCGTCGCGCGGTTGACTAACTGCGCCTTCGTGTTGTCCGGCGATGTCAACTCTGCCCAGCGCTCATCGACGAGATTCGCATTGAAATTCGGCTGGGAAACCATCGTCAAAATCTTTCCCGTATCCGGTTCCATGACGATCACTGCGCCCCGGTGTTTTCCGATCGCGTCGGATGCCGTCTGCTGCAGATCCACATCGAGCGTCGTAATCACATTGTCGCCCAGATTTTTCTCCCCTGAAATTCATTGATCGTTTCTCAATCAGATTCACATGGGAGGAAAGCAGGTAGAAATTCGCCAGCGACTCCAGACCTGTTTTTCCATTTTGCCGGAATATCCGACCGAATGGACAAACAGATAATCATACGGATAATAGCGTTTCTCGCTTCCGTCACTTGCAATGTTCGTCTGCGCCAGCACCGTTTTATCATTGCTCATAATCGAACCGCGGGTCACCCGGTCTGAGAGGAGATCGAGTCTCGCATTATAAGAGCTGCCGATCACATTTTCACTCTTAAACTGGATAAACCAGCCAAAATAAACGGCCATCGCGATAAAGAGCGCCGCAATCCCATAGGTCAGCCACAGAATATGACGGTTTGAACGCGCTCTCGCATTTTCAGTTCTTTCCATTTCATCCTTCTGCCTCATCAAACTGCTGCTCCTCCTCTTCTTCCTCATTCCGTTTCAGGACATATAGTCCCTGTATCACGCCAAACAGGATAAATGTGCTGAGAATCGAACTGCCTCCATAACTGACAAGCAGCGTCACGCCGGTGGACGGAATAAACTTGGTCACGCCGCCGATCGTCAGGAACACCTGCACCACATACTCAATTCCCAGACCAAACGCGATCAAGCTTGTAAAATAATGCCTGCATCCGGGTCGCAATCAGCATGAACTGCATGAAGCAGCCCAGACAGATCAGGAGAATACAGAGCGCATAGATGCCGCCCAGCTCCTCCGAGATCGCCGCGAAAATGAAGTCCTTCTCGACAACCGGGATCTTCTTCGGCATCCCTGGTAAAGTCCCATGCCAAACCAGCCGCCTGTGCCGATCGCAAAAGAGCGCCTGCGTAACCTGATACCCTTTTCCTGCGATGTCACTCCACGGATCCTGCCATGCTTCCACGCGGACACGCACATGCGAAAACAGCTTATACGCCAGCATCGCAGCCGCACAGCCGCTTCCAAGACCGCCTGCCAGATACAGCCAGTTGGAGGTTGCAATAAACAGCATCAGGACATAGGCGAGGAAAAAATCAGCGCACTTCCCAGATCCTTGGATAACACCAGAATCAACACGTGCGCCGCCGCCACGCCGGTCGTGATCGCCACATTTTAAACTCCGTTGAGCGGTAAAACATCGTCGCCACGAAGAATACAAAGCTGATCTTAACGAACTCGGACGGCTGGAACGAAAATCCGCCGATACTGATCGAAAGCTGCGCGCCGAAGCTGGTATTGCCGATCACACAGACAACCAGCAGCAGCGCCAGACCTATCAGACCGTACACCCACGGTATCTTAGCGAGCTGCCAGGTTCTATCTATCACATATGGTATAATCATTGTGATAACCGCCGCAACTGCCATGATGATAAACTGGCGGACCGCCTTGTCCATCGAGATGCGCGTCAGCATGATAAAACTGGTGCACAGAAGCATACACGTGTTGTTCAGAAACAGTCTCGACGCATTCCGGTAAAACAGCCGGTATAAAAGCTGGTACAGGACAAAAAGACAAGCTGCGCGCCGAAAAACAGCACAACTGCCTCATCCTCGGTTTGTAGATAAATGATCGTACCCGACAGAAGAAATATCAAAACAGCGGTACATTCTGCAGACGACAGAGCCGGAGTTTCGACTCGTCATCCGGCAGTGAAAAAAGCGGAAATTGTAATATGTATAAATCAGTATCAGCAATATCATCAGATACCTGGACATCGTTGTCACAAGATTTATCATGGTGATCCTCCTTTTCATGTGTACCCGGAAGATTCCTGGTACACACGCTACTCTACGCCCCTCTTAAAATGACCTCTTGTAAATTCGCCCTCCAGCTCCACCGGTTCCTGATGGAGGAAGGTCTTCACGTAGGCATCCAGCACTTCCCCGGTCTGTGCCGCACTCTCCGACGTAAATGCCAGACGCAGCACCTCCGGCTGCAGGCGGTCTATCTGCTTTTTATCCTTCAAAAGCGACAGGGGGCTGGAATTGTAAATCGTATTGCAGCAGAAACGGCACTGGTTCCTTACCGGAAATACCTTCTTTTTGCGATCCCGCAGATACAGATATTCCGGACATTTACTGCATCCTTCCACTGTTTTCCGGATGCACTGGGCGGTTACCATGACCGGGATCGAACCATATACGAGAAGTTCCCGTTCCCGGCTGTCGCGCGCCTCCAACTCCCGGCTGTTGAGCTCGACCGGAAGGGTAAAACGCATCGAAACTCCGGCGCCATCTCCCGCACAAAATCCTCCGCCCGGTGATTCATCGTATAAATACCATAATCCATCACAAGCGGGATGGAAATCTTCCACTCGCGCACCAGTTCCAGCTCTTCCCATGCCCGGATGACAAGACCGTCAAATCCCGCCGATTCCAGCCTGGAACGATGTGTTTCAAAATATTCCTTTGCCCGATCGCGGAAAATATGCGGCATTACCAAAGACACTGCTTGTCTGCCTCATGGCAGCGCGATACCCATTCGTTCCACTGTTCGGCGCCAAATTCAGCGCTATCCAGATAGATGGCGCCGACTTCCGGTACGGATAACGCCACTTTAACTGTGCCGGGTGTTCGACCGAAACGTGGATGTGGTACAGAGCTGTTTTATTCCCTTTTTTATTCTCAAACAGCGTTTTCTGGCTCTGTACAGGTAAATCTGCTGTGAGTTCAACGTCCTGAGCCGGGCTGGTTTTTTCTGATTCCGAACCTGTCTGGTTATTTTCTTCCAGATTCTTTTCTTCCGGATTTTGCCACCCTTTTCCTGTCCGCACGCCCTATTTTCCGGTATCTCCCGGCGGTATGGACGCAGTATCTCCTCGGTCAGCTGCTCAAACGCAGAGCGGCGGAGTTCATTTAACTCCTGCACCGGCACAAAGGGGCTGCCGCCTGTCTCCACTTCCAGATTTTCAAAATAATACGGCGTATTTCCCGTTTTTCCGAGCTGTTTCTCAATCCGTTCCTTGCTCATCGGCTGTTTCACTGCCGTCTGGACAACTGCTCCGATTCCGCCTGCCATCCGGCTTTCTCCCGTCAGCGGATCTTCGTATTGAAGCGTCAGCTGCAGCGGTTCGCCTTCACAGACACGCGCAAACCCCTGAACCGGTTCTTTCACCTCTGCTTCCACATACGTTTTGTCCAGATACTGGTAAAGTTCCCGGTTTTCCTGGCGGAATGCCGGTTTCTCATGGCAACCACCATATCGCGTCCATTGTGCTCGGTATAATAGCCTAACGTCTGACCGCCGCGGTCAAACAGATCCAGCAGCTCCTTCCGGTCTTTCGGGTCAACCCGGTAACCTTTTCTGCCATTCTTTAAATATAAATCTACATATTTCCGGTACAGGCGCACCACGCCTGCCGTATAGCGCGGACTCTTCATACGTCCCTCAATCTTTAAAGAATAAACGCCTGCCTCTAAAATATCCGGAAGAATATCCAGCGTACAAAAGATCCTTGAGACTGAGCACATACTTGGAATCGCCCGGATTTAACACGCCATTTTCTTTCTTTTGTTTTTGTTTTCATTCGGGTTGTTCTCATCCAGCCGCCGAAGGACATCAAACGGAAGCCGGCAGGTCTGAGCGCATCGTCCCCGGTTGCCGCTTCGTCCACCGATCAGACTGCTGAGCAGGCACTGACCGGAATAACAGTAACAGAGAGCCCCGTGAACAAAGCTCTCTATCTCCACGCCCGTCTCCTGATAAATGCGGCGTATCTCTTCCAATGAAAGTTCACGCGCTGTGACGATGCGGACCGCGCCCATTCTAGTCATAAGCGCCGCGCCCTCCGGTCCGGTAATCGTCATCTGTGTGCTCGCATGAACCGGCAAATCCGGAAAATGCTCCCGGATATAAGAAAAATACCCCCATGTCCTGCACAATCACGGCATCCAGTCCAGCCTGGTAATACGGAAGCAGATAGTCGTATAAGTCATCCATCTCGTCTTCCTTTACCAGCGTATTGACCGTCATATAAAGCTGGCGCCCATGCATATGCACGTAGTTGAGCGCTTCCAGCATCCCCGTTTCATCGGATTTTCCGCATATGCCCTGGCTCGAAACGGCTGCCGCCCATATAGACTGCGTCCGCCCCGCAGCAACCGCCGCTTTCATGCTATCGAAGGAACCCGCCGGTGCCAGAATTTCCACCTTTTTTTCATATCATTTCACCCACTATAACCGCAGAATTGCATCTTTCAGTTCCACCGTTCCCTGTCTCTTGGGAAATGGCTTCCGCTTCATATATGCCTCCACCTGTGCCTGACGGACAGCTGCCAGTTCCTCACGTGCTGCCCCCTGCCTCCTGGAGGCTCTCTTCCAGATCTTTCTTTATCGTCTGTTTTCCTGCTCCAGCTGGCTCAGCTGCTCTTTTACACTTTGTTTTTCCTGTTCCGTCTGCATCAGACGTGCTTCCAGCTGCGATTTTTCCGTCTGCACAGCTGTCGCCGCCTGTCTTGCTTCTTCAAGCTGTTGTTTGAAAATCTCCAGCTTGTCCTGCAAAGAAGCGATTTCACTCTGGGATGACTCGACCGCCAGACGCTGATCTTCTGCCTCCTGTTTCCAAACCTCTGCTTCTCCACGGAAATCGTTTGCTTCCTTCTTTGCATCCGCAATCTGTTCCAATGCCTCTTTTTTGCAGCTTCTGCCTGCTCCCGGGCTGTCTGCTCCGCCCTGGCAGCGCGATCCCAGGTGCTTTTTTTCCGCGGATTCCACGCGATCCTGTACCTCTCTCTTCGCACGTTCAATCTGCTCCTGCGCTTCTTTTCTTGCAGACTCAACCTGTTCCTGTGCTGTTTTCTTCACAGCCTCGATCTGTCCCCGCGCTTCTTTTCTTGCAGACTCAACCTGTTCCTGTGCTGTTTTCTTCACAGCCTCGATCTGCCCCTGCGCTTCTTTTCTTGCAGACTCAACCTGTTCCTGTGCTGTTTTCTTCACAGCCTCGATCTGCTCCTGCGCTTCTTTTTCACACGCTCGATCTGTGCCTGTACCTCATTTTTAGCAGCTTCCGCCTGCTCAGTTGCCTCTTTGCCGCCTTCTTTGCCGTCTCCAGTTCTTCCTCGCTGACGGTGCGCTCATTGCGGAGACTCTCGAGTTTCATCTGGGTGCTGACCATCTCATGTTTCAGACGATATGTCTCTTTTTCCATGCTCTCTTTGTCGGATGCAAGTGCCTTCGCACTCTCTTTTTCTTTAAAATAATCATCCGCCAGATTCAGATAAGTCATAATACTCTGGTAGTCTTCCGGCATTTTCAAAAATCCCGGCTGCGCCTTGAGCTGGAAAATCTTCCCATTCAGATACGTGGCAATCTGCTGTACATATCCTTCCGTCTCACTGCCGCCCAGGCTATACACTTTTCCATCAATTAATACATCTATATACTGTTTTGCCATCGCATTCTCTTCTTTCTATCTATAATAAATATGGTTCGACGTTGTCACGTCACCCACACAGAAATACCACCTTCAAATCAATCAAATATCAAATCTCAGAAATACCGTTTTTGCCTGATTCCAGGCATACCCGAGATGCCGATACGCTGCTTCGGTCGCCATCCGTCCACGCGGAGTCCGGTTGAGCAGACCGTTCATCAGAAGATACGGTTCATACACATCTTCCAGTGTCCCAGCATCCTCGCCCAACGCTGCCGCCAGCGTCTCCAGTCCGACCGGACCGCCGGAAAACTTGTCAATAATCATATGTAAGATCGCACGGTCGTTGTTGTCAAGTCCCAGCTTGTCCACATCAAGGATATCCAGTGCAAAATCCGCGACTTCTTTCGTAATCACGCCGTTGTACTTGACCTGTGCAAAGTCCCTCACACGTTTTAACAGGCGGTTTGCCAGACGCGGCGTTCCTCTCGAACGTCTCGCAATCTCATAGGCGCCCGTCTTATCAATCTCCACATTCAGAACTCCGCCGTCCGCAGGACAATCGTCTGCAGCTCTTCAGGCGTAAAAAAATCCATCTTCTGCACGATGCCGAAGCGGTCGCAGCGGCGCCGTCAGAAGCCCCGCGCGTGTCGTCGCGCCTACCAGCGTAAATTTCGGCAGATCCAGACGAATCGAGCGCGCCGTCGAATCTTTTCCCAACATGATATCGATCGCATAGTCCTCCATCGCCGGATAAAGCACCTCTTCCACCTGGCGGTTTAAGCGGTGAATCTCATCCACAAAGAGGACGTCTCCCTCCTGAGCCCGTTGAGAATCGCCGCAATCTCCCTGGTTTCTCGATTGCCGGACCGGAAGTAACCTTCATACGGGTTCCCATCTCATTGGCGATAATGCCGCTGAGTGTCGTCTTTCCCAATCCCGGCGGTCCATAGAAAAGAACATGGTCAAGCGCCTCGCCGCGGGATTTCGCCGCATGGATAAATACCTTTAACGTCGATTTGATCCGCTCCTGACCGATATATTCGTCTAAGGTCTGGGCGGGCGGGGAGACTTCCCTCAATCCGCTTATCCTCCTCCGTCACCTCGGTTGTAATCGTCCTTCTGCTCATACTTGTTTCCTGTCTTTCCTGTTTTTCTCTCTCATTCAATTAAGCCATGACAGTTCCATTTTCTCATATCTGCCACACATTCCAAATTTTCATCTGACGCACAAGCACCACTATTTTTTATGATCCTGCAATTTCGAATGTCCGACACATAGGTTGTTTTACAAAAACGCCAGATATTTCAGCGATGCCTTCAATACCGCCTCGGAATCCATCTCTTCCGTCACATTGGCGCTCTTGACCGCCTTCACCGCCTCGGCATTCGTATATCCCAGCGCCACCAGCGCCTCCACGGCTTCCTTCACCGCATTGCCTGAAAGCCCGTTCCCGCAGCCGGCGAAACCGCCGCACTGCCATCTAACAGCGGTGTCAGCAGATCCTCTGCCTGTACTTTATCCTTCAAATCGAGAATGATCCGCTGTGCCGTCTTTGCCCCAACGCCCGGTGCACGGGGATCGCCTTCGCATCCCCAGTCATAACCGCAAGACGCAGATCCTCCGGACGCAGCGCCGACAAGATGCCAAGTGCCCCCTTCGGACCAATGCCGTTGACCCCCAGAAGCTGGCGGAACATCTCCAGATCGAACGGCTTAAAAAGCCGTACAGGCTCATATCATCCTCCCGCACCTGCAGGTGCGTATATATCTTTACCTCTTCCCCGAGCGGCGGTAAAACTTCCAGCACCGACACCGCGACAAAACTCCCGACCCCCATCATGCCGGACTCGACCACGATACGGTACTTTGCTATCTCCGTCAGGATGCCTTTTACATACGAAATCATGGTAAATTCCTTTTTCATTTTCTCACTGGTTCAAGAATCTGGTTCAAACAAAAAAAGAACGCTTCAAAATGCCTCAAATCTTCTTTTCAGTATACCATAGCACAGTTTTTCATTGCAAGGAAAGTGCGGAATTTCGAACATATATTCTGCCCGGTTGATTGAATTTCATTTTTACACATTATCGGGAACCTATAAATGAAAAAGCTTTTCAATTGTAATATCAATGATTACAGTCAAAAAGCCTTTCCTTATCTTTTTATTTACTTGTTATGCTTAGATAAACTATGTAATATTTCCTGATTACACCTATATAATTCATCAAATAGCTTTCTAAACGCCTTGTATAACTCATGCCTCTCTAAATCCGGCTTATAAATACATTTCTTTTGGATTACTTGGCGCAAATCTGAAAAACCTTGGTAGAATCCGACTCAATCGCTGCCATCAGTGCATCTCCATAAGCTGCCCCTATGTCTTCCTTTGGTGTTTCTAACGATACCCCTGCTATATCCGCCACCATCTGCATCCAAACTGCGTTTTTCGTTCCTCCCCCCGCCGCTGCAATCCGTTTTACAGGCAAACCATTTTCACGGAATATGTCAAATGCTGTGCAACTGAATACCCAATTCCTTCCAGTGCCGAGCGATACAAATGTCTTTTTGTATGGCTCAATGAAAGTCCCACAATCATTCCTCTTGCGTCTGGATCATTCAACGGTGTCCTTTCTCCCGCAAAGTAGGGTAAAGTTATCAAAACCATCCGATCCGGGTGCAATCTCAGAAATTCCTTTCATCATTTCTTCATATGCATTCAATCCTGCTGTTTTTCCTTTTCCAAGCATTCAGAAAATAACTGTTCCAAATACCATTTTGAAGTGCCTCCATTATTAGTTCCTGCTGCTACACTATAAGTTTCTGGAATTAAAATGGATTTCCGCACCTGCTCATCCTGAATCAGCCGATCTGCACAACAATAGAAAAATAAGGACGATCCAAACTGTACCATCAGATCGCCTGGTGCAAAGTACTCCTACACTGATTGCCTCAGCTGCTGAATCTCCAGTTCCAGTAATAACTGGCGTTCCTTCTTTGAGTCCTCTCCTTAGCTGCCTGCTTTGTTACCGTTCCACAAATATGGGTAACCGGCATTCCTTCTGCCAACTGCTCCGGCATACAAATCCGGTTTACACATTTCTTTATGGATGCTCCCATCCGGATAATACAGCGGACGAAATGAAGCCATCCCCAAAAAATGTATCGATTACATATTTTCCAGTTAGTTTAAATGTTAGATAAGAAGAACCTGTCAAAAACTTGTGTGCGTCTATATACCTCTGGTTCATGATTTTTTATCCATAAAATTTTAGCAGATACATCTCCACTGCAAATTGGACGTCCAAATAGTTTTTTACTTTTTCTGTGCCATAATACTGTGAGAGATTCCATTTCTTCCACGCAAGTGCATCAATACCATATAAAATTGCTTTCGTAAAGGATGCCCGTCTTTATCAACTGGAAGGCAATCTGCTCCCAATGTGCTTCCCCCTACACAAGCAATTTTTTCTGGTTCTACACCACTCTGCTGTAAGAGCATTTTTTTTGACAAAATGCAAAATCATTCCACCATACCTTATCCGCGTCCTGCTCATACCAACCAGGTTCTGGATTTTCCATTCCGTGATGAGTAACTGCCCGACTTACCACCGTTCCAGACTCATCTGTTAGAACTCCTTTACTTGAATATGTACCAACATCAATTCTCACAAAAAATAATGCAACGTCTATACGCCTTCTTTCATTTGTACAGCGATACGCCTTAACTACATCCATAAACTCCATGACTCTCTGTTTTTCAACAAAATTCTCAAATTTACCATCTTTTCTTAAAAGCAGTCCCTACACAGGCGCCATCGCATTCACTAAGTTTTTCAACCACATTTTTCCTTCGTACACCCTGTATTACAGAAAACTGTGAGGTGCAAAGGTATGAAAGAATTAGTAGAAGTTATCATGGCGAAAGCACTGGTTGAGAACCCGGACGAGGTAGTGGTTACAGAATCGGTCAAAGACGATGAGACTGTAATCGAGCTTTCCGTTGCACCGGCCGATATGGGTAAGGTAATTGGAAAAACAGGGTCGTATCGCGAAAGCGATTCGCTCGGGTCAAAGGCGGCTTCATCCAAGGAAGACAAAGAAAGTTATTGTAGAGATTCAGTAATACAGACAGAAGCTGAAAAGCCGGCTGCCTGAAAGGGATCAATCCGGAAATTTTTATTTCTATTTATACAGGAGGATTATAGAATGGTTGATTATCTGAGAGTTGGTGTAATTACGTCCCCGCATGGTCTGCGCGGAGATGTGAAAGTATTCCCTACCACCGATGATGTGAATCGCTTTAAAAAATAAAAAGCGTATATCGACACTGGAAAAAAAAATGCCGGTGACCGTGGAACAGGCGCGTTTTTTTCAAAAATATGGTCATTCTTAAATTTAAAGAGATGAACTGGTTGAGGATTGCGAGCCGTTCCGTAATAAGGATATTTGGGGGGGTACCCGCGATCAGGCGGGTGAAACTGAATCGGATGAGAATTTCATTGCTCGATTTGATTGGTCTGAAAGTGCTGACGGACGAGGGCGAGGAGTTCGGTACGGTGAAAGATATCCTTCAGACAGCAGCGCTAACGACGTATATCTGATCGAAGGACCTTGAGGAAAAGAATATCTCTTCCCGTCCATCAAGGAATGCATCCTGAATGTCGATTCAGGTTGGCAATTGTAACGGTACATATCATGGACGGGCTTCTGGATCT
>VOFG01001594.1_pt1 | contig 15924 bp, 22 predicted proteins | sample 5384171 | NCBI WGS metagenome assembly VOFG01 (sample SAMN12384726, study PRJNA508395) | human gut metagenome | isolation source: healthy gut F | host: Homo sapiens
GCCTGAACTGAAATTCCCGCATACTCGGCCGTACGGTTATATCTCACATGATCCACTTTCCCTGTCCGATCCAGCATTAGCAGCACTCGTGCTCTGATGATTTCTTTTGATTTGTGACTTCCGTTTTTCACAAAGTCTTTGAGATATAACTGTTCTGCTTCACTCAATCTTATTTCCTTGTTCATGTGTTTGCACATCCTTTTAGAACTTTTGTGCTATCATATCACATAAATTCAAGAAAATTTCCGGCGGCACGATTGGAAACCAGCCCGAAGACCTGACCGTCGGTGACAACAAGGTCGGCGTTCTTCCAAGTAGTCAAAAGCGCCGATAGCTGCGTTTCCTTGACGACAATGCACGCCGCGTCTGCGTCAGGCGTGTCGCGGATTGCCTGCACCTGCGGCAGAATCATGCGCCCCTTCGGCGCGGATTCGTCAATCGGCGTGACCAGTACGACCAGCGCGTCCGCGCAGACGAGGTCTGCCAGCAGCTTCCTGCCGTCTTCTTTTGGCGCGAGCGCGCCGAGGCGGTTTTTGAGCGTCTCGATGCCCCTCTCCGGTCTGCGCGCTGACGCACAGGACGCCTTCCGGGCGCGATGGCATCCGGTCTGCCTTGTTGAAAACGACCAGATGCGGAATCTCCTTTTCGCGGAACAGCGCCAGAAGCTCCGTATCGAAATCGTCCATACCCTTTGTGCCGTCGACGACGAGAACGGCAATGTCGGTCTTGTTTAAAACGCGCTTCGTGCGCAGCACGCGCTTGCTGCCGAGCTCCTGCTCGTCGTCGTCAAAGCCCGGCGTGTCGGTCATGACCACGGGTCCGAGCGGCAGCAGCTCCATCGCCTTCTGCACGGGGTCGGTGGTGGTGCCGGGGCGGTCGGAGACCACGGCGAGGTCCTGCGCGGTCACGGCGTTGACCAGACTCGATTTTCCGGCGTTGCGCCTGCCGAAAAAGCCGATGTGAATCCGGTTCGCAGACGGGGTATCGTTGAGACTCATGGTTCTGCCTCCTTTGGCAGGTATCAGAAATAAAGCGTGCCGGCGGCGGAGATGGGCGCGACAATCTGCTCAACCTGCTCTGCCGCGAGCGTCACGCCGAAGACCTCCTGATAGTAGTCGATGGCGCGCTGGGTGACGTCGATGTCTTCAAAGAGGGCAGGGTAGACGGTCTTTGCCATCCACAGCAGCGTAATCGGCGTGTCGATGCCGGGGGTGTAGCTGCGGTACATGCCGAGCGGCATTTTATGACCCGCTGGTCCTGCACTGCCTGAATGCCGCTCCAGTCGTAGGTGCCGACGGTGTTGTTGTAAAGGTCCTCCGGCTGGGCGGTGTTGAAGTTCGTCATGAAAATCACGCCGGGATTCCATTCGTAGACCTGCTCAAGATTCACGGTCACGGAGTTATCCTGCGTCAGCTCCTCGGCAACGTTCCGGGCGCCGATTGCCGTTGCCCACCACTGACCGAAAAACAGTTTGCCGGAGGTCATGATGGTGCTGTCGTTATACTGGAAGAGGAAGAAGGCTCTGGCGCGCTCTTCGTCCGGAATGTCCTTCACGCGCTGCTGCACCATGTCGTACACTTCCGTGCTGTACTGCCGGCACAGCGCTGCGCGGTCATTTTCCGGGAAGATGGAAGACAGCAGGTCAATCCAGTTGTTGAGCGTCTCGATGCAGTCGTATTCCCACTTGTTCGCCGACACGGCAACGGCGCAGAAGCCCGCGGTCTGCAGCTTTTTCGCCGAGCGCGGGGTTCATCGCGCTGTAGAAGACCACGTCAGGCGCAAGCTTCATCAGCTCCTCGGTGTTTACATCCGTGCCGTTCATGAAGCCGGTCTCGGCGTTCAGAATTTCGGGGTAGAGTTGGGAAAGCAGGCTGTTCTGCGCGGCAGACATGCTCGACGGCGCGATGCCGACCAGCTTTTCTGCCGAATCGAAGAACACCGAAAGAACCGACGGCAGCGGCAGAATGTCGCAGACGACGATGCGGTCAATCCGGCGCGGAACGGTCACGACGTTGTCATTGTGGTCGGTGACAGTGATGGTGTTGGATTGCTCCGGCTGCTGCTCGGCAGACTGTTCGGGCGCAGCGGGTTCTTCTGCGGCAGCGGCTTGCGGCTCGGCGGTTTGCTGCGTTTCGGCAGGCGCGGGGCTTTGTGCGGCGGGCGCGCAGCCGGTCAGAAGCAGCAGCGCCAGCAGCAGGCAGAGAAGTGATTTTCCGTGTTTCATAGAGAAGTTCCTTTCCTGTAAGAAATTTTGGGTTTGCCGGTTATCTATCAAGTCAGGATGGACTTGGCTTACCAGGTGGTCACGAGGTTCGGAATCTGCTTGCGGTAGATTCTGCCGGAGTATGCCTCGTGCGGCAGCGGGAAAAACTGCGCGCCTTGCGGCATAATGGGGTCTGTACAGGCGGGTCTGCGATCACGCGCCGCGCGCCGGAAAGCGCGGCTTGAAGGTCCTGCTCGTCTTCGATCTGACGGCAGAAAGACCCTTCCAGCTCCCGCGGCAGCTCCACGGGGCAGATTACCTCGGCACAGATTCCATAGTCCAGCAGCAGCGCCGCTGCAAGCGAGCGGGCGGTGACGCTTTCTCCGAGAATGACCGTATCGGGCGCATCCGGCATTCCGGCGGGAAGGATCTCGTTTTCTCCCGTGCGGATGCTTTTTGCAGTGCGCCGAGCAGCAGCGCGGAAACCGTATCGCCGAACAGTACGCCGACAACATAGGGCGTTCCGAAGCGCTCACGCAGGAATTTCGCAACCGGCAGTCCGACCGACGAGACGACGAGGTTGACCTCCGCTTCTCCCGCGCGGTCGATGGCGGCAATCTCGCTTCCCATCGCCCAGACGCTCTGCACCGAAAAGCCGCCCTCGGTCAGCCGCCGGGCGATGCTCTGTATCTGCCCGTTCACGGAAAAGTCCAGCGGTGTTGCGCCGAGGATGTTGACGGCGTTTTTCTTTTTTTCATGCGCCGGAAGGACGAAGCGCTCTGCGTACAGCCGCAGCGCCTGCCCCGCGCCCGAGACATACGAGCCGATGCCGTTGGAGGGAACGAAGAAGGACGGAACGCCGGACCGGCTTTCGATTTCCCGGGCAATGGCAGCAAGGTCGCAGCCGGTGATCATCGGAATCGGCGTTCCGGCAAGGGCAATGAAGCGCGGGGAAAGCTCCTTTGCCGCGCGGACGGTGTCTTCGATCAGCTTTTCATCGTCTCCCAGCACAGCTTCCAGCTCGGAAAGCCCCGAGATGAAGACCAGAGAATCCATGTCGTACCAGCGCGGCTCGTCGTGGGTGTTATAGGTCGAGTTGCAGCCGGAAGCGTCGTGCATCACCGTCATGCCGCCGAGCTCAAAAAGCGCCGAGCAGACGCCGGAGACATCGGCGGTATAGGTAGAAAGAAAGGCTTGCGTCTGTTTCATAGGCAGCTTTCACACCCCAATCCCTTTTGCTGAATGTAGTTGCGCGGGTCGCGCGCGGTCAAAAACGCTTCTTCGATTTGTGCGCAGAGCCTGCAGATGCCGTCGAAGCCATACATGCCGCCGCCCTCGACGATGTTCACAAAGTGCCGCGTGCCGGTAAAATACGCCGCCTTCTGCCCGATGGCAAGCATGGGGCGTTCCGTCCGGCGCGGCAGGACGCGCAGCTTGACCTCGACGGTTGCGTACAGCGAAAGATCCGGCGCGTGCTCCTGCAGCCAGCGGAAGTCGTCCAGATCGCCGGCGGCAATCGAGTCTGCGTAGATGCGCGAAACGCGCAGACCGTGCTCGATCAGACAGCGCGCCAGGCTCATCGGAGCGGGCGTTGCGGTGTAGTCGATGGCAATTTCCGTATCCCCCAGAAGCGCCTTTGCGTGCCGCAGCGTCTGCTGCGCGCGCGCTTCGTCTTCTGCCGGGTCATAGGTTACGTCGAGCGCCGTGCAGAGGGTTTGAAGATTTCTGCGGATGACCTGCGGCGTGTAGCTCAGGGGCAGATACAAAAACGTTCCGCCGAGGCGGTTTGCAAGCGTCTGCCCGCCCGCCTTTGCCGGAGGATTGTAGGCGATGTGAAGCGTGGATGCCGCCATCTGTTGATAGTCTTCATAGGTTCTGCACTGCGTGATATCGCGCAGCGGGCGCTTCGCCAGACGAATGATTTTGACAAGCTCGGAGGTTTCATCGGTTTCAAAGCAGTTCCCGAGGATGTTGACGCCTGCGTCCTGCGCGCGCGGCTTTAAAAGAGAGTACAGCTGCTTTCGCATCAGCTGATCCGGCGTCAGCCCGCTTTTTCGCATGATGGGGTTCATGTAGCAGTCGGTAAAATCGACGCCCGGGAATCTGCTTCGTAGTTCGCAGTAGCACAGGGCAAGGTCGCAGCCGAGAAAATGGTGGATGCAGCTCGTATAGACCAGCACCGCGGGCGGAAGCGACGGCAGGCGGGTTAAAATATCCGTCACGCCGTCAATCAGAAGGCGCTCCATGTCGCCGTCGAGCACGTTGTTTTCCTTGATCGTGATGGTGGAAAACCGGCGCTGCGCGCCCATTTCCACTGCCGTCAGCACCACGCCGCGCAGGCAGTTTCCCGCGCAGACGTAAATTTCGTGTGCGCCGGGGATGAGCATGCCCACGTGCACAATGTTCCACACGCCTCTTGCCGGCGCGCCGTATTCCAGACCCGAGACGAAGGGCGCGGGCGCTTTGGCGTCTGCAATGCGCACCATGGCGCCGTCTTCCGAGACGGGCGAGACACGTTTTAACATACGCCCACCTCGCACGCACGCAGGACGTTTTCAGCAAGCGCCCGGTATTCTGCTGCCATGGGGCTGTCCGGGAATGCTTCGATCACCGTTTTTGAAAACTCCTCCGCCTGATGGACGGTGTCGCTCAGAGACAGGCTGCCCACAATCTGCGACGAGATATCGCCCGCCAGCTCTACCACCTTTTCTTCCTCGTTCTTGACGTTCCGGCGGTTCAGAATCAGCCCGCCGAGCGAAGCGTAGCCGCGTCCGCGGAAGTTTTCCACCGCCATCGCGATGTTTGCCGCCGCGTGCAGTGCCATGTTTTCGCCCGAGGTCACGATGAAGACCCGGTCGGCATAGCCTGCGCGCATCGGCATGGAAAACCCGCCGCACACGACGTCGCCCAGTACGTCATAAAACACCACGTCCGGGCGGAAGGTTTCATACGCGCCCTTTTCTTCGAGTTTTTCCAGCGCCGCGATAATGCCGCGCCCGGCGCAGCCGAGCCCCGGTGTTGGACCGCCTGCCTCGACGCACACCACGCCGCCGAAGCCCTCGCGCGCCATGTCAGACAGCGTAAAATCATTTTTCCGTTCGCGCATGAGCTGCAGGGCGGTCGGCATTTTTTCGCCGTGCGTCAGAAGAACGGTCGAGTCTGCCTTCGGGTCGCAGCCGATCTGCATCACGCGCAGCCCCTTTTCACTGAACGCTGCCGAGAGATTGGACACCGTCGTCGATTTTCCGATGCCGCCCTTGCCGTATACCGCAATTTTGATCATTGCTTCGTCCTCCCGTCCGTATAGTCGCCGCGTCCGACCGCGACCTCGTAGCCAATTTCCTGCATCTGCGCGCGCAGCTTGCGAAGGCTGCTTTCTCCGTCGTCGCCGATGCCCGCCTTGTTGTCGTAGAGCAGATATTTCTGCCGCACTGCCATCGGAGACAGGTTCGGCATGACCACGTTGCACCCGGACAGAACGCCCTGCTGCCGCCCGCTTGCGTCCAGGGTGCCGAGCGCGGTCGTTGCCGGAAGCAGCGCGTCGCGGCAGCAGCAGCCGCACCAGGCTCAGAAGATAGAGCGTCAGCTCGGCACTTCCATAGGGGAAATCGCGAAAGGGCGTATCCTTGTGCGGAAGAAACGGTCCCATGCCGACCATCTCGGGGCGAAGGTCTGCCAGAAATTCCATGTCCTGCGCCAGCGTCTCGGCGGTCTGATAGGGCGCGCCGATCATCATGCCCGCGCCCGTCTGGTAGCCGATGTCTTTTAAATCGCGCAGACAGCGGGTGCGGTTGGAAAGCGTCTGGCGCGCGGGATGAAGCTTTGCATAGTGCGCTTCATTTGCCGTCTCGTGGCGCAGCAGATACCGGTCCGCGCCGGCATCGAAAAACGCCTGATACGCCTCGCGCGATTTTTCGCCGATCGAGAGCGTGATGGCGCAGTCGGGATACTGCGCGCGGATGCGCCGGACAAGGGCAGTGATTTTTTCATCCGTCCACCAGCCGTCTTCGCCGCCCTGCAAGACGAACGTGCGGTAGCCGAGGCGATAGCCCTCTTCGCAGCAGCTTAAGATTTCGTCCTCCGTCAGCCGGTAGCGAGAAAGACATCGGTTCGAGCAGCGGATGCCGCAGTAGCAGCAGTCGTTTTTGCAGTAGTTTGTAAATTCAATGATGCCCCGGAAGAACACGCGACGACCGAAGCGCGCCTGCGCGCGCTTACAGGCAAGGTCGCGGGAAAAACGGCGGTCTTCCTCGCTCGCGTCCGTGATCAGACGGAGCCAGTCTTCATGCTGGAGCGGCTCGCCCGCAGACAGGGCTGTGATCATGCGCTGTATCTCGTTCATGGTGCTTCCTCCGATTGTGCTGCCGAGACGGGAATCACGTCTGCATACGCCCCGTCCGGCGTTTCGATCGAACCGATGACGGCGCGCACGCCGAAATAGTCCGAGATGTTCTGTTCGGTGACGACGCCCTGCGTGCTGCCAAAAAGGCTCGTTCCGTTCCGCCCGAGCAGCAGCGCTTTGTTTGCCCGCCGCAGCGCGTGGGCAGGGTAGTGCGTGTTAAAAACGCAGGTGAGCCCCGCGCGCGCAAGAGACTGCATGGTATCGAGCACCAGCAGCTGGTTTTTAAAGTCGAGGTTCGACTCCGGCTCGTCGAGCACCAGCACCTGCGGCTCGGCGGCAAGCGCTCTTGCAATCAGGACCATCTGCAGCTCGCCGCCGCTTAATTCGCAGCAGCGCCGGTCTGTAAACGAGGAAAGCCCCAGCCGGTCCATGGCGTCGTGCGTCTGTTGAAGGTCTTTTTGCGTCGGCGCGGAGAACGCCGCGATGTGGCTGGACCTTCCGAGCAGGACCATCTGCTCGACCGTGCAGGAGCTGGCGGCAGTCTTTGCCTGCGGCACGTAGGAGATCATCTGCCAAAGCGTGCGCGCCGGAATCGCGCGCACATCGCGCCCATCGAGCAGCGTCTGACCCCTTCTTCCAGCGGCAAAAGATTCAGCATGCAGCGAAGCAGCGTCGTCTTGCCCGCGCCGTTCGGACCGAGGATGGCGAGCACATCGCCGCGTTCTGCTTCCAGCGAAATGTTTTCCAGCAGCGCCGTGCCCTTTTTGTAGGAAAAGCTGCCGTTTTGGACCGTCAGCGTCACAGGCTCCAGCCTCCCTTCCGCCGGACGATGGTGATGAAAATCGGCGCGCCGAGTATCGCGGTCAGAATCGACACCGGAATCTCCGCCGCGCTGATGGTGCGCGCGAGTGTCTACAATTATCAGGAAGCACGCGCCGCAGCTGATGCACGCCGGAAGCAGCCTTGCGTGGCTGTTTCCGAACAGAAGCCTGCACACATGCGGCACCAGCAGTCCCACCCAGCCGACCTGCCCGCACATTGCAACGCACGAGGCGGTCATTGCTGCGCAGCAGACGATGCACACCGCGCGCAGGCAGGGGATGTTCGTGCCAAACGTGCGCGCCTCCTCGCCGGGAAGCGGCAGCAGATTGAGCTTCCAGCGCAGCAGCAGCAAAACGCCGCAGGAAACCGCAATTGCGGGTGCGCCGAGCTTTAAGGCGCCGAAGCCCGCCGCGCTCAGGCTTCCCATCAGCCAGTAGGTGATGGCAGGCAGCTGCGACTCGGTGTCCGCCGTGAATTTGACGAGCGAGACGAGCGCGGAGAACAAAGACCCCATCATGATGCCCGAGAGAATCATCGTCGTGCGTGCGCTGCCCTTTCCGGAAAGGCACGTCAGACTCACGGCTACCATGCCGAAAAAGAACGCCGTCAGCTGCACGCCGATCAGCCGGAACCCCAGAAGCAGCGCCAATGCCGCGCCGAAGCTTGCGCCCGAGGCGACGCCGAGCGTGTCGGGTGTGGCGAGGGGATTGGCAAAGAGGCTCTGGAACACGCAGCCCGAGACGGACAGCCCCGCGCCGACCAGCGCCGCCAATAACACGCGAGGCAGCCGCATCGACCACAGAACTGCCCTTGCCTGCGCGCCGACCTCGCGCTCGAGCAGCAGCGAAACGAGGCCTCGCACGGGGACGTTCATCCGCCCAATGCAAAGGCACACGAGCGCGCACAGAACCGGCGCGATCAGAAACACAACCAGCTGCCACAGACGCAGGCTGCCGGGAATCGGTTGTTTTTTCATGCTTCCTCCTGAGAAACAAAAAGACCGTATCCCTGAACAGGATACGGCTTGTCCGCCCATGCACGCACGGCGGAAAATGCATCGCTTTCGCCGCAAAGCAGGAATGTCGAGCATTCCCGGATTTTGGCGTCAGGGAGCGGGGGTGTTATAAATTTAGGCTTCGCTTTCGTAGATGTTGCCGGAGTACATGGTCTTCGCGCTCACGCCGGGGAGTCTGCCGAGCTTGCCGGTGAGGGCATTGATGGCGTCCTGCGGCGCTTCGATGGCGACGGAGATGATATTGATGGCGCGCGCGCGGTAGGGGATGCCCATCCTGCCGGGCAACGATCTGACGCCCGGGCTTCACCGACGCAGCAAGCATTTCCTCCGACGCGCTGCCCGCGATGCAGTGGGCAGTAGCGCGATGAGGTAGGTGCTGATGGCGATTTTCTTGATCTTTCCGTCGAGCGCGTAGGCGCAGCCGGAAAGGAAATCGACCAGACGGCGGGCGACGTCCTTGTTCGTGGCTTCCAGATTGAGGACGACCGCATGCTTGCTGCGCAGATGCTCGGCGATCTCGGACACGCTGTCGAACCGGTCGGGCTTGACAAGCACCACCTGCAGCTGGGCCGTGGCGTGAATGTTCACGACCTTGCCGCTCTGCGTACCGGCGGAGTTATTGCCTCCGAGCGTCCGGCGGCCGGTGGAAGCGCTGCTGCCGGTCGAGGAAAACTCATCGCTGTCCAGATCGAAGCTGCTGCGGTACGAGGGCTTCGGCGCCGAGGACGAACGGGAAGGCCGGCTGGGGCGGGCGTCGTCGTCGAATTCATCAAAATCGTCGTCGTCTTCTGTATACGGCTTCGTGAGCTTCTTCAGGTCATCCATAAATCCCATTGTAATGTATCCTCCAGATTTGCTATTCTATGTAATTGTGCCGTGTCGGCGTGTCGGTCAGATGTTATAGTTCCGTTTGCCAAAAATTGCGGTGCCGATGCGCACCATGGTCGAGCCTTCGGCGATGGCGTCGGTAAAATCGTCGCTCATACCCATCGATAGGCATTCCATGGACACATTATCGTATTTTTTTGCCTTTATGTCAACAAAAAGATTCCGCATTTCGGCGAAATATCTGCAATTTTCGCCAGGAAATTCGCTCACAGGGGGAATTGCCATCAGACCCTTGAGCGCCGTGTGCGGAAAATCGGCCATTCGGGCGGCAAGCGCGGCGGCCTCGGCCGGGGTAAAGCCAGATTTGCTCTCCTCATTGCCGATGTTGACCTCGAAGAGAATGTTCTGCACAACGCCCACTTTTCCGCCTGCTTTTCGATGCACTCCAGCAATTCCGGCCGGTCAACAGACTCGATGAGATCGACCACGCCGACGAGATATTTGACCTTATTGGTCTGCAGATGGCCGATGAAGTGCAGGGGCTTTCCTGTGTACGCGCCCAGCGGGCGCTTGGCCTGGATTTCCTGCACGCGGTTCTCGCCGCAGCAGTCGACGCCCGCGGCGACGGCTTCCTTGACGCGGTCGGCGTCGTTCATCTTCGTCGCGGCGCACAGCAGAATTTCAGACGGGTCGCGGCCGGCTTTTTTTGCGGCCTCGGCCATCTGGGCACGGATGCCCGCAATATTTTCAGCAATCGTAGACATATCAGTTGACGACCTTTCCATCGTATAGATTTTTCGCGTTGATAATCAGCTCGTCACCCGGCCAGAGGTTGTTGGTCGAGCTGGTGTCGAGCGTGACGACGTAGCTTTCGCCGGTATCGTGGAGAATGGTGATGGGCTTCCACTTGGCGAGCGTTCCTTCGAGGATATACACGCCCGTCTGACCATTTTCGACACGGACGGCGGACTTCGGGACGCGCAGCCCGGAATAGGACGTGAAGACAATCTCCGCCGACTGCTGCCGCAGGAGCGTCACGTTCTGCAGCGCCCGGTCAGACGACAGGACCAGCAGCCGGGAACCCGCCTCGTTGCCGCCGAGACGCGCCACGCGCATGGTGACCGGCTGGTAATAATCGCGGGCGAACGTCAGCGTAGCGCGGTCGCCCTCCTCCACACCGGAAAGCTCGCTTGCGGGCACGACGCAGGCGTAATACCAGGTCGTGGACGTGATGAGCCTGCCGATGGCGTGTGCGTCCGCCTCGTCCGGCTGGACGGCCTCAAATTCGCGACAGTCATTTCCATCAGCCGTTCCGGCGTCAGTACGGCCTCATAGCCGTCGACGGCGGCGGAAAATGTTCCGGCCTTGCCCGCAAGAAATGGCGCTGGTGTCGCCCGCAGACTGCGCCTCGAGCGTCTCAAGCTCCGCCTGCAGGGCGCTGATGCGCGCCTGCAGCGCGCCGCTGTCGGCGCCGCTTCCCGTGCGCCGCAGGATGAAGCCCTTGAGCTCCGGCGAAAGATCGGAGACGGAATTCATGTCGCGCAGCGCCAGGTACCGGCTCAGCTGCGCAAGCGCATCCGCGATGTCCGCGTCGAGCGCGGCCTGATCGTAGACGCTGGAGACGGCGCTCCATGCGTACTGAAGCTGCTCGATCTGGCCGGACAGCTCGTCCATGCGCGTCTGGCGGAGCCGTGCGTCCTCGGAGCGGTAGCCGGTGGCGACGGTGTCGTTCGCGGCCACGTGCGCGCCTTCGGCACAGCTCAGAACGGTCGTGCCGTACTGCGAATATAAAAGCTCCTCCTCACGCACGACAAAGCCGGAGGCGTAGTAGCCCGCCCCGGCTTCGTATGGTGTGACGGTGGCCGTCATAAGGGGTGCATAGAGACTGCTTATCACGTTATAGCCGAAATACGCGGCGATCGCGGCAAGCAGGATCCAGAGGATCACTGTAAAATAGGATTTGCCTTGCTTCATAGCGCTCCTTCCCGCAGGAGCAAGAACGGTGCTCAGCCCTGCGTCAGGTGGACGGGCATGGCGGGCGTCATGGTAGACACCGCGTGCTTATAGATCATCTGCTGCCGCCCGTCGGACTGCAGCATGATCACAAACTGGTCGAAGCCCGTGATAATGCCGCGCATCTGAAAGCCGTTCATCAGAAAAACGGTCAGCATCGTGCGGTCCTTGCGGGCCTGGTTCAGAAAAATGTCCTGATAATTCTCTGTTGTTTTTTGCATGGGTATCGGCTCCTTCTCTTTATATGGGAGGCTCTGATCCAATGCCCTTGTCCATTGCATCAGAGCCTCTCTGATGATCTGACACCCATATCGTACCATATTCAAAGTGCGGAAAAAGGAATATTCTGTCGAGCGGCGGAAAGAACCTCCGAAAAATCTTCCGCGCCCGTCAGCCGGAGCCAGTGAATGTCCGGATTGCGCCGGAACCAGGTCAGCTGCCGCTTGGCGTAGTTGCGCGAGCGCTGCTTGCAGAGCGCAGCGGCTTCGTCCAGCGTGCACGTGCCGTTTAAGTATCCAAAAAATTCTTTATAGCCGATGGCCTGCATGGCGGTCGTCTTCGGGCTGACGCCGAGGGCGAGCAGCGCGCGAATTTCGTCCAGCAGTCCGTCTTCCAGCATTTTGTCGACCCGCAGATCGATGCGCCGGTATAAAACGGCGCGATCGCTGATAATCCAGACCCATCCACACGGGCCGGTAGCGCGGGGGGATGGCCTGCGTTTCCAGATTGTGCTGCGTGATAGTCTTGCCGGTTTCCTCATAGACCTCCAGCGCGCGGACAATGCGCTTTTCGTCCGCCGGATGGAGCCGCGCAGCGGCCTCCGGGTCAATTTCGCGCAGACGCGCCAGCATGGCCTCTCCGCCGTTTTCACGCAGCTGCGCCTCGAGCGCTTCGCGCCTGCCGGTCTGCGGGACGGGCGCAAATGAACGGCCCGCGATGAGACTGTCGACATACAGCCCCGTACCGCCCGCAATGACGGCGGTCCTGCCGCGCAATAGAATGTCCTGCACGCAGCTGTCTGCCAGCTGCACGTATTTTCCGGCGGAAAAATCCTCACCCGGTTCGACCATGTCCAGCAGATGGTGGTGCACGCCCTCCATCTCCTCTTTTGTGGGCTTGGCCGTGCCGATGTCCATGTGTTTGTAGATCTGCATGGAATCGCAGGAGACGACCTCGCCGTCATAGGCCTTGGCCAGCTGTACGGCGAGCTTTGTTTTGCCCGAAGCGGTCGGGCCGACGACGCAGATGATCCGGTCCATGCTCATACCCTCTTGAACTGCTTTTCCAGCTGCCGCTTCGTGAGCGTCACGCAGACGGGACGGCCGTGGGGGCAGTATTTGATGTCGTCGCGGGACAAAACCTCCTGCACGAGCCGCCGCAGCTCCTCGTCAGATGTCTGCCAGCCGGCCTTAATAGCCGATTTGCAGGCGATGGTGTGCAGCAGATTGTCGCGCAGGCTGTCCGGGTCGAGCGTTTTTCCGGCCAGCAGATCGCCCGCCAGCTCCTGCAAAAGCGCCTTTGCGTCCTCCACGTCCACGTCGGACGGGATCTGCCGGATGAGCACGTCTCCGCCGCCGAAGTCCTCCGCCTCAAACCCGCAGCGCTCCAGAAGCGCCCGGTTTTCCAGCACGGCAGCGGCCTCTTCCCGTGAAAGTTCTGCGGAGACGGGGGCCAGCAGCAGCTGGGCCATGATGGGGTGGTCTTCCTTTTTGAGCGCCTCAAAGCGGATGCGCTCATGCGCGGCATGCTTGTCGAGGAACAGAACGGCCTCGCCCTGCTCGACAATGATATAGGTGTGCAGCGCCTCGCCGATGATGCGGAAGGGCTCTTCCGGGACAGAAAGCGCCTGCTGTGCTTCCGGCTCTTTGCTGCACGGGTTCCGGCTCCGGCTTTTCAGACGGGCTCAATCTTCGGTTCGGGCGCTTCGCGCAGCAGCGGCAGCGTCACGGGCTTCCGGCTTCCGGCTCTGCGGGCTCTGCTGCGCATGGGCTTCCAGGCTTCGGGCGCGGCAGCTTTTCCGGCGCAGGCGTTTCGCGCGGAACCTGCACCTGGGGAGGCAAGCGCGGCGGATAAATACGACGGCTCGTCGACAAAGACCGAAACGGGCTTTGCTGCCGGGCGGATGACCTGAGAGAAGGGATTCTGATCGGGCGCGCTTGCCGTGCGGCGGAATTCTTTGCCGTCATGGTGGAACGATTTGGGCTGCCGCCGGACGAAAGGCTCTGCGCGATGGCGTCATGCTTTTCTCCGGCGTTTTCCACTCCGGGCGGCCCGCCGCCCTGGACAGCGTGGACAAAACGGCATAGTGCACCGCGTCGAAGACCTCCCGCTCCGAGAAAATTTGACCTCGGTCTTGGCCGGATGGACGTTCACGTCCACCGCCTGCACGGGCATATCCATCTCGAGCACGCACGCGGGAGAAGCGGCCCACCATGAGCTGGTTGCGGTACGCCTGCTCCACGGCAGACGAGAGAATCTTCGATTTTATGAACCGGGAATTGACAAAGAAATACTGATACGAGCGGTTGCCGCGCGTGGCAGGTGGGCTTGGTGACAAAGCCGCGCACCGTGAACTGCTCCCATTTGCCGTTGACCTCGACCATGCTGTTAGACAGCTCTCTGCCGAAGACGGTATAGATGGCGCTCATGCGGTCGCCGGAGCCGGAGGTGGAGAGCTGCTCGGCGCCGTCTTTTAAAAACCGGAAGGCAATTTCCGGGTGCGCCAGCGCCTGCTGCTGCACGGCAAGAAAGACGGCGGACGCCTCCGCCTGATCGGATTTCATGAATTTCATGCGCGCGGGGGTGTTATAAAACAGGTCGCGCACCAGAATCGTTGTGCCTTCCGGGCAGCCTGCGGGCGCTTCCTGCGTGATCTGCCCCGCGTCCAGATGCAGGCTCACGCCGGGGCTGTCTTCCGCCTTGGTCAGAAGATCAATCCGGCTGACTGCCGAGATGGCAGCGAGCGCTTCGCCGCGGAAGCCGAGCGTCGAGATGGCGGCGAGGTCGTCCTTAATTTCGGATTTTGCTGGTTGCGTGACGCAAGAACGCTGTGCGCGCGTCCTCGGGACATGCCGCAGCCGTTATCCAAGATGCGGATGAAGGTCATGCCGCCGTTCTGGATTTCTACGGTGACGCGCGTTGCGCCCGCGTCGATGGCGTTTTCCACCAGCTCCTTGACAACGGAAGCGGGCCGCTCGACCACCTCGCCCGCGGCGATTAAGTCCGCGACATGGCAGTCTGAGCTGGACAATTTTCGGCATGGGAACCTCCTTTTACAGGTTCAGAAGACCAAAGGACATCGCGTTGATGAGCGCGTGCAGCGTGATGGGCGCCCAGATGGTGCCGCCCTTTTCATAGACCCACGCCAGCGCGACAGACGCCGGAATATATGGCAGACAGCTGAGCAGGATGGACAAAAACGGATGGAGCCCAAAATACTGCCAGTTGTGCATGAGCGTAAAAAGCAGCGCCGAGACGATGTAGGCCAAGCACGCGCGACGCCGGGCGGATGGTCCCAAAGACCACGCCGCGGACCAACGTCTCTTCAATCACGGGCGCAAAGATGACGCTCACGGCCAGCATCACGTACCGGTTTTCAAAAATCAGATCGTTTACCGTCTCATTATTATAAATGGTAAACTGCCCGGCAAGCAGCTGCTCGAGCGCCTGAATTGCCCACGTGCCCGCGTAATACAGGACAAAGCCCAGAATCAGCGCCTGCACGAAGTTCCAGAAGCCGGAGCCGAAGAACCGCTGCAGCAGAAAATTGCGGAAGACAAGCAGCACGAACAGCAGGTTGATCGAGAAATAGACGATGTTGATCGTCAGCGCCGTGAGGCTCACGTGCAGCAGCGCCGCGAGATACTGGATGCCTGCGCTCAGCAGCACCAGATAAAACGGCAGATAGCACCATCCGGCGATGGCCTCGGCGCGCGAAAGCCCGCACCCGAGCGAATAATAGGATTTTGCCATGGACGGCGCTCCTTTCTGAGAATCAAAGCAGCTGCTTGAGCTGATAGAGGACGTTCATCGCCTCGATGGGCGTGAGCGTTTCGACCTGAATGGCAGCAAGCTTTTCGCGGATGGCATCCGCCTGCAAATCCATAAGGCTGACCTGATCGGAGGTCTGCTTCTGGAAGGCAGGCGCTTTCGGCGCGCCGGACTCGAGCTCTTTCAGGACTGCTCTTGCCCTTGCGATGAGCTTGTCGGGAAGACCGGCGAGCTTTGCGACCTCTACGCCGTAGCTGTCGTCCGCCGCGCCGGGGACGATTTTGCGCAGGAAGATCATCTCGCCCTGCCGCTTTTTGACGGCGATGTTGAAGTTCCGGATTTCGGGGATTTCCTGCTCCATGGACGTGAGCTCATGGTAGTGCGTGGCAAAGAGCGTCTTTGCGCCGAGCTTTTTGGGGTCGACCGCGTACTCTAAAACCGCTTTTGCAATGGCCATGCCGTCGAAGGTCGAGGTGCCTCGGCCGATCTCATCCAGGATCAGAAGCGAGCGGGGCGTCGCGTTTTTCAGAATGTCTGCCACCTCGTTCATTTCTACCATGAACGTCGACTGCGCCGGAGGCCAGATCGTCGGATGCGCCGATGCGCGTAAAGAGCTTATCGACAATGCCGATGCGCGCGCTTGCTGCGGGCACGAAGCTTCCCATGCGCCATGCGCCACTTGCCCGCCATGTTGGGGCCCGTGATGATTGC
>VOFG01002411.1_pt1 | contig 15923 bp, 23 predicted proteins | sample 5384171 | NCBI WGS metagenome assembly VOFG01 (sample SAMN12384726, study PRJNA508395) | human gut metagenome | isolation source: healthy gut F | host: Homo sapiens
ATATTTAATGAATTTTCAAATGCCGACAAGAGAAGATGAGGAAAATTATTTTTCGGATAAGGATAATATCAAAGTCAAGAAAACCTGCTATACGACCTATTATCCGTTCCAACTGTTCCAGTATCGCGAACTGCCCGAGTTCTTTTTCGGACATCACAATATTCTGTGGCAATAACGGGAGCGGTAAGAGCAGTATCCTGAATATCATTGCGGAAAAGCTGGCTCTTGAGCGAAGCACTCCGTTTAACCGCTCCGACTTTTTGAGGACTACGTCGGCATGTGTGACTATCAGTTAGACCGAGCGATTCCGCCGGAGAGCAAGATCATCACGAGCGACGGCGTTTTTGAAAAGGTACTTGATATTCGCCGTATCAACGACGGTATTGACAGCAAAAGGTCGGATTTGATCCGGGAATATATCGCGGAAAACAGCCCGGATGCAGCGCCGAATCGTCTTGGGGATTGGATGATTACGAGCGGTGGAAACGGGTCAGCGATATGCGGAACAAAAATCGCAGTCAGTCCCGCTTTCTGAAAGAAAACCTGATGCGAAATATACAGGAGCGTTCAAACGGTGAGAGTGCATTGTCCTACTTTTTGTTGATTCGATTCAGGAAAATGCGTTGTATCTTTTGGACGAGCCGGAAAACAGCCTTTCTCCGCAAAATCAATTGCAACTGAAGTATTTTTATTGAAGACTCGGTGAGAAATTACGGATGTCAATTCGTTATTTCCACGCACTCTCCGTTTCTGCTCTCCCTGAAGGGCGCACACATATACAATCTTGACGAAACACCGCCCGCCGAACAAAAATGGACGGAGCTTGCCTGCGTAAAAGTATACCACGACTTTTTTGTCGAGCAGAATGATAAATTTCAGTAATCGAAAGTGATCCGTCCTCCCGGCGGTGAAACCGGGGGTCAAGGCTGCTTTGAACCCACAGGTTCTGTTGGATATTCTTTTTTTGCCCGGCACCGAAATGATACGCAGCTCTTCCTGCATTGCAACGAACCGATAGGGCGCGCAGTCCGCCGCCCGGAAAAGGAGACCAGAATGCAATACTTTTCACCGAATGCGTGCACGCCCGACCTGTGGCGGTACCTGCAGAGTCAGGCAGGGTGCCCCATACTGCTTTGGGGGCATGGGAGACGGAGCGGATAAGGTGCTGGATGTCTGTGCGGAGTACGGGATTGCCGTGGCGGACGTGTTCGCCAGCGATGGCTTTGTGCGGGGGCAGAGCTTCCGCGGGCGGCGGGTGCTTTCCTTTGGGGGAGGCGCGCGCGACCTACGGGGACTGCATGATCGTGCTGCTTGCGTTCGGCTCCCGCCGTCCGGACGTGCTGGACAACATACGCCGCGTTGCGGCGCAGTGCGAGCTGTACATTCCGGATGTCCCGGTCAGCGGCGGGGCACTGTTCACGGCGGAGCTTGTGCAGGCACATCGGGCGGATATGGAACGTGCCCGCGTTCTGCTTGCGGATGAAACCTCGCGCGGCGTGTTTGACGGCATCGTCCGGGCACGCCTTGGCGGGCGGCTGGAGGACATAGAGGCGACTGCCACGGGGCGCGCGGAGGTCTGGCGCCTGCTCCGGGCGGAGAGTATCCGCACTGCCATGGATTGCGGGGCATATACGGGGGACAGCCTGCGCGAGCTGATCCGGTACGCGCCGGGGCTGGAAACGGCGGTGTGCTGGAGCCGGACGTGCGTTCCTTCCGTAAGCTGAGCGCCTATGCACAGGCACTGCCGCAGAGGGACGGGCGGTCTACCGTTGCAGGCGGCGGCATGGTCGGAGGACGCAACGCTGACTTTTCACGATACCGGCAACCGCAACGCTTCGCTGCTGCCCACGCCGCAGAGTCGGGAACGTTTGCGGCAGGTCGCGGCGGCGGCACCCGACAGCGCGTGGGGATGCGTGTCTGCCGGACTGCCGGTCGGGGGTATCGGCGGCTGGATTTCATCAAGTACGACGTGGAGGGCGCGGAACGCGACGCGCTGCTTGGATCCCGTTCGCTGATCCGGCAGGACAGCCCCCGCCTTCGGTGTCTGTCTACCACCGGAGCGCGGATCTTTGGGAACTCCCGCTTCTTGTGCGGTCGCTGTATCCCGGTGCCAGCCTGTACCTGCGGCGCATGGACGGTGTCCCTGCGTGGGATATTGAGCTGTACGCCGTGCCGGACGAAGAACTCCCGGCAGTGGCACGGGAATGAGCCATCCGCGCTCCGGTCGGTGTCCGCTTAAACGTTGCCGCTTTCGTAGACAGTTTTTTCGGGTGTCCAGTCGCGCAGCGTGAGGCAAAGTGCCGCCGCGGCGGCTTTGGCACCGGGCAGATCATGCTCCCGGTAGTTGCCGCATTGCGTGCGCGTCGCACCGGGGATTTCTCCCTCATAGGCGGCAATGAAGGCAAAGCTGTCCTGCACCAGCCGGATGGCTTCGGCGCGGCTGACGCTGTCGCGCAGGAGCAGATAAAAGCCGGTACGGCATCCCATAGGACCCACATAAATCACTTGGTTGGCGTACCCGCTGTTGCGTGCGTAGGTGGCGAACAGATGCTCGATGGTGTGGGCGGCTGGCGTGGGCAGGTAGTCCCCGCTGTTCGGTACCTTCATGCGGACATCATAGGTCACGATGTCCCCGTCCACACGGGACACGTACAGACCCGGCAGGAGCGTATCGTGGTTGACAGTGAAGCTGGCGATGGTTTTCATATTGATGGCTATGGCTTTTGCGTCGGCAAAAGCCTCCTTTCTTTTAGGATCGGATACTGATAACACGCGGAGCAGGGGAGGATCTTTGGACTTTTCAGCCCTGAAGAATCTGCCCGTCAGTCTGTTGTCGGACAGACAATCTGCCGCCGCATCCCGTGGGCGTCGGCTGTTTCGGACACCGCCGCGTCTGCGACCAGCAGGCGGAGGGCGTAGCGCGCGTAGGTGAACCGGAAGCCCCGGAGCAGTTCCCCGGCGGAATCCGAATCCGCTGTGCGCAGATCCAGCGCAAGGTAATCGCATACCGACAGCATCCGCCCCGGCGTGCGCCAGCCGGTGTACTGCACGATACCTGCGCCGGTGCTGTCCTGCGCGAAAGCATCCGGCACTGTTTCTCCCTCCGCCCGCACGAAAGCATCTGCCGGGAGCGCCACGCCGAGTGCCGTGCCGCTGTCCGCAAGCAGCTGCTTCAGCTCACGCAGAAAGTCCAGTGCGCGGGCATCCGCGTCATCGTTCCCGCACGGAATGCCAAGCAGCAGGAGTTCATCGACGCCTGCCCGTGCCGCAGAGGTCAGGAGACTCAACTCCACGCCGCGGCGCAGAACGGCGGCAGCCGGATCCGCGCGGTACACATCGTCCAGGCACTGCACCCGAAAAATGCCCAGTACGCGCAGTCCGGCGCGGTGCAACCGTCCGACTTCCGCCTCCGGTGTCGGCGCGCCTCCGGCGACAGTCAATCCGGCGGTCGCGGCGGTGGGAAAGGCGTAGCCAAGCTGACCGTCCGGGTTCTCCGACAGTGTGACGACGGCACCGGACGCGTCTGCCGGCAGTCCGGGCAGCTCTCCGCCGGGGGATATCGCGCCCCCGCGGAAATCCGGAACTGTGATCTGCCGGAGCGCGGCTTGCGTGGAGGCAGTCCATGCGTCCGCTTCCAACCCGGCGTGGTAAGCGTCCGAGCGGCGCTTGAGGGCAGAACCCCATATCAAAGCCACAGCCACGACAGCAAGACATACGGCGACCGTCACCACTGCCCGTCGCCGGACATTGCGGAAACGCGCAGACGGCTGCGCCGCGTTGCGCCGGCGCTGTAACGCCGCGATACGCGCACGAAGGATGATTTCTTCGACCTCATAGCGCCGCGGTCACCCATGGCGACCAGATCGATGCTTTTTGCCCGTACTCGTTGAGCACGACGCGGCACGCTTCGGCGCGTGACTCCTCCAGCAGACCCATCTGGGCGCCTGGTAATACTTCAGCAGGGTGGAGCTGTTCTGCATGGCATACCCAGCCTCCGGCGCCAGCCGCATGATGACATAATAGCCGTTGCCGCACAGGAACGGATCGCTGACCTCCCCGACCTGCAGGGCAAAAGTGTTCTGCCTCGTAGATCTCGTCCATTTCGCCGCGCGTGAAGTAGTAGCCGTCCTTGGATACCATGCTCAGGTCGTCATTGAGTGCCGATCCGATGTACCCGTTCATGACATCCTCGACGCTGTTCCGTCCCGGAGACCGCCCGCAGTGCCTGCGTGATTTTCTTTGCTTCCGCCAGATTCTGCTCCGGACTCTCGCCCTCGTCGTTGCGGAGGAACACGTGTATGGTGCGGGCATAGTCGGGACTTTCCAGTACGAACTCGACGAATTCGTCAATGTTTTCGGCAGTATAGGCGAAGTGCTTCCCAGCCTCCAGCGTGTAGTACAGCACGGATTCCAGGTGAAGCTTACGCGCAGGGCGAAGCGCTGATAGTGATCGGTGAGCTTGTGCTCCTTTAGGTAGTCCTTGTACTTGCCGGTCTTGCCGCCGCACTCCTGCGTAATCAGCTGGTCGATCTGCCTGTCCACATAGTTGTCCGCCTCCTTGAGTCGGTGCTTATGCCGTAGGCGGCGCAGGTCGCCAGCACCATATAGTTCGCCCGGAGCTTGTCCATGACGCGCTCCTCCAGCTCTGCCCGGTATTGCTCGGCTGTGTCGGCGTTTTTCCAGATGTCCGCGCCGTATTCGCCCGCCATGGCATCCTTGACCAGCAGAGTCACAAAGCGCAACTCCTCATACAGAACGTCAAAGCCGCCGCTTTCTCCGATCACGCGCTGGTTCTCCCGATCCGCCCGGGACGTGCAGCCTGCCAGTGCCGTGAGCATCAGCACGAGCGCCAGCGCCATCGCGCTTGCCCGCCCGCATATTCTTTTTCAGTTTGACCATTGTTTTTCTCCCTTTCGGCACGCCTGTTTGGCGCACGTTGCTATCCTACAGTATAGCACGATATTGTGACGGGTTTATGACCATACGGAAAACAGCGGAAAAGATGTTTTCATACCCGGAAGTTTTGGATACCTGCAACGAGGTGCCCGGCGGGGCAGGTCGAGCCGCGTCACCGGGGCGAACCCTGCACCGCAGGCAATCCTGCTCCGTTCCCGCGCCGTAAAAGGGATAAATGCTGTTTCCATGCCCAAAATCGGCATTGACTTTTCCGTAAAACTGTGGTATACTATAAGTGGATAAGAGTCCGATTGCCACGGCGGCGGGATCCGGCGCGGGAAAGGTCACAAGAGGCGTCTGAAAGTACGCAGGGCGGCTCCCGGTCACGGGGGCGGAGAGGAGTATACCATGAGTGAGGAAAAACTGAATCCAATCAACGTCACGGGGGCACCGCTGGTCGGCGGTTCCTACCTGATGTATAAGGATCGTCCGCTGGTGCGGGAGGGCGACACCATCTGCTACGGCGATATGACGGAAAAATATATACTGGTTATGGACATTATGAGCTATAGGGATGAGGGCGGCACCCGCGTTCCGAACGATGTGTTCGTCAGCGTGGTGGAAACGGCAGATCGAATAAAGTATACCGGCAGGGCGGCAAGAAGGGACTGTATGAGGCGTTCGGGTACGGAATCATCTGGCTGGAGCAGGCGCTGGCAAAATAAGGAACCCCGGAAATCACACGCGCGGTGATAATCCGGAGGCTCCCATATGTACGGAACAAAAAAGGGGCTTCCGCCGTGCGGACGCCCCTTTTCGGGAGATGAAAGGACAGATTGCAATGTATTTTGATACGTGTGAGGATATTCTGCGCGAAAGTATTGCGGGGGACGTGATTCCTCGGCGGCATTCGCCATCGGGCAGGGCAGGGAGGTACTGCGCTCCGGCGTGATGGGGATCGGACACGGTTCCCGGAACCGGAGAAGGCGGACCGGGACACGCTGTATGATCTGGCATCACTGTCCAAGCTGGTGTCCACGACCATGGTAGCCCTGCGGCTGGTGGAGCAGGGGCGATTGCTCCTGTCCGACACGATGTCGCGCTGGTTTACGCCGGCGGAACTGGCGGGGGCACCGGAAGGGCGCGCCGACGTGACGGTATTCCGCCTCATGACGCATACCTCCGGCATCACGCCGCATATAGCGCTCGGAACAGGACGAAAACGCCTGAGCAAAGTGCCGTGGCACATATAATCCTGTCCTCCGAACCGTTTTGCCGCCCCGGCGAGCAGGTCTACTACTTCCTGCATGGGGTACATCCTGCTCCAGATTATTCTGGAGCGGCTGACCGGGCGACGTCTGGACGATCTGGCACGGGAGTATGTGTTTGCCCCGCTGGGCATGGCGCACACGGGCTACTGTCCGGAGTCCGACAACGTGGTGACGACCGAATATTCCGCCCTGTACAAGGCGTATATCAAGGGGCACGTCCATGACGAGAACGCGCATTTCCTCGGCGGTGTGTCCGGAAACGCGGGGGTGTTTGCCCCGCTTGATGACATGATTCGCTTTGCCGTCATGTGCTCGACTCACGGTGAGCTGCCCGGTGCGGCATTCGGAACGGCGGAGGGACGTTTGCTTTCCCCCTGCACCTTTGCGGCGGCAATCCGCGATTATACGCCGGGGCTTGCCGAGGCGCGCGGACTCGGCTTCCAGCTCAAGCCGCCCCTGCCTGCGCTGTCCTCGGCAGGCGACCTTATGGCGGATGGCTCCTTCGGGCATACCGGCTTTACCGGCACCTCCCTGTGGGTGGATGCGGAAAGCGGTCTGTGGGGCGTTCTGCTGACCAACGCCGTCCATTTCGGACGCGACAAACCGCGTTCTTCCGCGTGCGCCGTGTCTATACCGCCATGGCGGCGGGACAGGGCGGGCGGCGGTGAGGTTCGAGTTACTGTCCCGCAGTGTCCTTTTCGAAGGTCACATCAATCCCGTTGACCTCTGCACCGTCATCGGCGCGGATGAGAATGTACTTTACGCCGTCGATGATGCGGGTCTCGACCAGCTCGGCTCGCTCCGGATTGACGCGGATCACGACATCGGGCATTCGACCTCGAATTTGCGTGTATCCACCAGATTGCGGGGGCTGACGGCGGCGCCGGAGCCGAAACTGCGGTCGAATTTCTCCTCAAAGGCGTTGATGCCTTCCTCGGGCCCGCCGAAGCCCAGCATATCCCGCAGAGCGTACTTGTCCACGGTCAGCGGCTCCGGCTCCTTGGACGCCTTGTGATCCTCCACCGCCTGGCAGATCTGTGCGCGCACTGCCCGCACAACCGGCAGACTGCACGCCTCCCCTACCGACTCCGCCAGCACGTTGCGGAAGGTCTCCTGCTGGGCGGCGGCGGGCATGGGCAGCTTTCCGGCACGGAACACGGCATCGGTAAACTCCTCATGGCTGTCGCTGGTGTCGCGGGTATAGTACAGCGCGCCGTAGAGATTGGTGGAGCGGTTATCAAAGGCGGGGAACAGGAAGCCCAGCGCGGGCGGCGCAACGACCGAGTCGGCTGTGACATTGCGGAAACAGTTGTCCCGGACAAAGTAGGACAGCACGGGCTTTGCCATGCTGACCGGGCAGATGGCGCAGAGGATGTAGCGGAATATCTCGCCGGAGTCCTCCGAGCGTCCGCCGTCCTTGTGGTAGGAGAACACGTCATAGCTGTCGTGGCAGAGCAGGATCATGTAGTTGCCCTCCAGCGCCAGCGAACCGATTACCTTTTCGTAAAAGGCGTGGACGGCGGCGTCATCACCGAGGGCGCTTTCGCGCAGAGTCATGAGCAGACCGTGCTCCCGCGCCGGACTGCACCTGTGCAGTCGAAAAGGCGATGTCCATCGATTGGTTCCGACTTTTCCGGACAGCGCCTTCCTGAGCAGTGTCAGCACCTCCTCTGCCTCGCTTTCGGACATCAGTCCCAGCGACTGGTCAAATTCGAGATGATGGTTCGTTTTTCGTTGACATAGCATCCCCGGATGCGGGAGATGCCGCTCTTTTCCGCCCTGTAACGGCGGCGGATTTCGGATATTTCTTTATCGTTCAATGTTTTTGCTCCTTACGGGCGGTGCCCGGGAAAATATGAAAAGGGAGGTCTATGATGATGGAAGAGAAGCGCAAGGAACGGCAGACTGTGCCGAAGAAGCCTGCCGCGCGGTGTGAGGACTGTGAATTCTACGACTACGACGAGAATTGGGAGACCTATACCTGTCGTGTGTCGCTGGACGAGGACGAGATGGGGCGCTTTACGTCCGGGCAGACCGGGCGGTGCCCCTACTTCCCGGTACTACGACGAGTATAAAAGCGTACACAAACAGATTTAGATGTTTTTAAGGAACCGCCGATTTGTTCGGCGGTTTCTTGTACCCATCAGGGAAGCTTTTGCCCGTGCGCACAGGAATGACCGCAAGGGACACGCCCCGCACGCCGGGGGCGCGGGCGGTGCAGGTATCCCGTCCAAACTGCACGATGCGGTGGCAGAACCGACTGCCTCTGGTGGGATGAGCGGGGAAAGGATGCGTTCTGCCCGGACGGGGTCCTTCAGCCTCGGGGTAAAACCCAGCCGCCCGCAGATGCGGATGCAATCTGCCACGATGCCCGGCTGACTACAGGTCGCCGCGGACGAGATTGGCAATCTTGCGCCCCACGCCGGGCAGGGAGAGAAGGGTATCCATGTCCTCCGGCACCAATCCCGCCCCAGTCGGCGGCGAGAATGGCGCAGGTCGCACGGATACCTCCGCCTTGGTTCGGAAACAGTCCGCAGGGCGGATGACGGCTTCCACATCTGCCTGCGGCGCGGCGGCAAGTGCTCCGGAGTCGGATACAGCCGGAACAGCTCCCGGCAGACTGATTGACCCGCGCGTCGGTACACTGTGCCGACAGCCTCGCCCATGACAAGCAGACGCCAGCCGTTTCTGGCGGCGCGTTTCCGGATCGGTCGTGCTGCCCGCCCCAGTCCAGGCGCAGACTGCGGCGGGATAGCGTACTTTGAGCGGCGACAATGTCCGCCACCGGTACGGATGTGGTGGAATTCATGGAAACGGTACCCGTTGCCCTTCCGGTGTCAGATATACCGGATGGTCGTGGCAACGACCTTGCCGTTTACATAGAAAAGACGATGTTGGAGCCGCCCATAGCGCCGGCTTCCAGCTGCATTCCCGCGACCGTGGCGGTCATGTGCGCCCCGTTCACGCGCGCGCGGGGCATCTCGGCATACACCTGCCCGTCCACAACCAGCTCCTCAATCTTCCCGACCCGGCGGTACTGGATTTGGTGCCCGTCCCATGCCGTTTCAACGTACACCCGAACCTTTTCGCTGCCCGTTTCATCAGCGGAGCGCAGGATCGGCGTGTCGGGGATGACCGGCTGTTCTGTCGGGGCGGATTCTGCATCGGCGCTTTCCTCCGCATTGGCGGTTGTTGCCGATTTTCATATCCGCAATGGTGCCGTCCGGGTTCAGCGTGAGCGTTCCGTTGGGGGAGAGGCGCCTCGGCGGCTTCGGCTTCCGCCGCCTGTCGGAGAGCAGTCCGTACCGCACGCCCATGATGAGATAGTACAGCACGTAAGCATGGAACAGGATATCCAGGATGAGGCTGATATGGAAGTTAAGCAGCAGCCAGACGGAATCAGGGAGAACAGCACCAACGCCGCAATCATCCAGCCGTAGTGCTTTTTGGAGAATATCCAGCACAGCAGGTACGGCACCAGCAGAACGGCGGCGATGACGGCACCGATTACCAGGATCGCTGTCGGGTTAGCGGCAGGCTCCAGTCCGATATCCTCCGGGCTATATGCCCACGCGGCGGAGAAGCTGGCTACATAGTACGGGATGGAAGCGGAGAACAGAAAGTAGAAATTGCCATGGGCAAAAAGGAGATCACCGAATTGATAAGGGTGAACAGGATGACCAGCAACAGGTTGCTGCGGGCGATCCCTGTACTTGTTGGCTGCGATGGCGCTCTTTGGTGGGCTTGAACGGGGAATTCACTGTACGATACCTCTTTTCTTATTCTCTATCGGTTATTTGTCTTCGGTCCGGGCATCCGGTTCGGGAATTGATACCAGCTTTTCCAACTGGGGCAGGTCGTAGCAGGGGGATCAACAGCTCGTAGCTGTCACCGCCCGGTGCGCCCAGCATCACGCAGTACCACGTGCGTCCCTTTACGGCGAGCAGACCGGTCTTTTTTAAGGTGGTACGGCTTGAAGCGTCCCTCGCCGGGGCGCTCCTCCTTGAGCCACATATCCACCACGAAGGGGCGGTCACAGGTCACACGTCCCCGGATAGCCTCGGTCGGGATGCGCAGATTGCAGATGCCGTCCGACAGGCACAGGTCATTTCCCTGCCGCCATGCGAGAACCAGCAGGCGAAAGCGCCCGTTCCGATCCAGTCCGACCGTGCGATCCCCTTTCTTTTCGTAGACGAAGGGAAAGACGTCCAGCCCAGTGCATCGTCCGGCACGTGCAGCTGAGCGCGCGCCTGCCGCTGAAGGCGGGTCATCTCCTTCATGGCGGTTTCACGGCGGCAGCAGTTCTGCCCGGAGGCGTTCGCCTCCTGCCGTTCGCGCGTCTCCTGCATCATGGTCTTTTTCTGGATGCGGTATGCCCAACTGACCAGCACGCCGCCTGCAATCAGCAGAGCCAGCAGGATCCATGCGAAATATGCGCGGTCGCCTGAAAACAGCGTGTCGCGCCGAGAAATACCGGGACGATGGCGATGATTGTCAGCAGCAGCCCCAGTCCCAGCTGCCAGCCCGTGTCCCCGGCTTGCCTGCCGCGGGGCGGGGTCAGGGGCTGGTCAAAGGCTTCAAACGCCGCGTCGGAAGCCTGTCTCAACTGCTCCTCCAACGCGCTGTCAATATGCTCTGCGTCGAAGGGTGTGCTGTCCGGACGGACGGAATGCGTATCCTCTGTCCGGTTGATGGAAAACAGATTTTTCACGGAAGCTCCTCCTTGTCGGATATCATTCCAGATCGGCGTCCTTGACGTATTCCTTGCCGTGCAGAGCTATAAATGCCTTGCGGGCGGGCAGGTCATCGCCCAACAGTGTATCGAACATACGGGCAGTCGCGGCGGCATCGGTCGGCGTGACGGCAACCAGACGGCGCGTGGCGGGATGCATGGTGGTCTCGGACATCATGGCGGGGGTGTTCTCGCCCAGACCCTTGGAGCGCTGGAGCGTGTAGCGGGTGTTTCCTGAGCTGCTTCAGTATTTCGGCTTTTTCAAACTCGTCGTAGGCAAAGTAGGTCTTGCTCTTTGGTGGTAATCTCAAAGAGCGGCGTCTCGGCAATGAACACCTTGCCTTCCTTCAGCAGGGTAGGTAGCAGACGGTAAAACAGCGTCAGCAGCAGCGTGCGTATCTGGAATCCGTCCTCGTCGGCATCGGTACACAGAATGATCTTGGACCAGCGGAGGTTTGCAGATTGAAGTCGGATGCGTCATCCTTGCGCTTACTGCCGGTTATCTCCACGCCGCACCCGATGACACGGATCAGTCGGAGATAATGTCGCTCTTTGGAAATGCGGTTGTAATCCGCTTTGAGGCAGTTGAGCGTCTTGCCGCGCACCGGATGACTGCCTGAAATTCCGGATCGCGCGCCAGCTTGACCGACGTCATAGCGGAATCACCCTCCACGATGTACAGCTCCCGGCGTGCGACATCCTTGGTGCGGCAGTTTACGAATTTTTCCACCCGGTTGGACAGATCCACAACGGTATTGAACTTGCGGCGCATCAGGTTTTTCTGCGACTCGGCGCTCTCGCGGCTGCGCTTGTTGTTCAGCACCCGACCGGTAAACACCTCCGCCTCGGCGGGATGCTCCATGAAGTAAATCTCCAGCTGTTCGCGCAGGAAAGCGTTCATGGCACTGTATATAAAGGTGTTGGTAATGGCTTTTTTTGTCTGGTTCTCATAGGAAGTCGAGTCGAAAGCTGTTGATGACCAGCACAAGGCAGTCCTCAATATCCTGAAACGTGATGCGCGGTTCGTTCTGCTTGTACTCTTGCCCGCCCGCAGGAACTTATCCACCGCGTACACGAACGCAGAACGGACTGCCTTGTCGGGGGAGCCGCCATGCTCCAGAAAGCTGGAGTTGTGGTAGTACTCCAGCATCGGCGCGGAGGCTGATGCGGAAAAGACAAAATCCGCCTTGAGCTTATAGTCGGGCTTATCCGCACGGTCGCGCCCGGAGGTTTCAGATGCCATTAGTGCCGTCGGGATGAGGAGGCTTTCCCCTTCCTTCTCGGCGACGTAGTCGGCGATGCCGTCCCGGTAGTAGAAGGATTCCAGCGGGAAGCTGCCGTCTTCCTGCTCGAACAGCAGGTCAAAACGAACCCCCGCGTTCACAACCGCCTGCCGGCGCAGTATGTCGGTGAGGAATTCGTGCGGAATGCGGATGTCGGTGAATACGTCCAGGTCGGGGCGCCAGCGGATGACGGTGCCCGTCCGGGCGTTCTTTTTGTCCAGCGGTTCCTCGGTCAACTCACCGACGACCTCGCCCTTTGCGGGAAGGAGATGCTCCGCTTGACCTGCCCGCTGTAGGATGTGACCTCCATGTATTCGGAGGAATACTGCGTTGCGCAGGCGCCCAGACCGTTCAGTCCCAGCGAGTACTCGTATGCGGAACCGTTGCTGTTGTTGTCGTATTTTCCGCCGGCGTACAGCTCACAGTAGATGAGATCCCAGTTCCAGCGTCCTTCGCGTTCGTTCCAGCCCAGCGGCACACCGCGCCCGCGGTCGTCCACCTCGATGCTTTCAGATCGCGGAAGTACGTGACCTTTATGACCGATCCGTGTCCCTCACGCGCTTCGTCCACGGCGTTGGACAGGATTTCAAAGAAGGAATGCTCGCACCCCTCCAGCCCGTCCGAGCCGAATATGACGCCCGGACGCTTGCGGACGCGGTCTGCGCCCTTGAGCGACGTGATGCTCTCATCGCCGTATCCGTCCGGCTTGGCGGATGCCGACCTTGCCGTCTTTTTATCCTTTTGGGGAGCCGCTTTAGCCGCAGCTGTTTTTTCTTCGGTTACACCTACACCGGTCTTCTGGGGCATGGCTTTCTCCTGCCTTCCTTAATTTTATGTGTTTATATGTATTCACCCGGCTTGCGGGTGCATGATTCCGTTTCATTATACCACACGCGCCGGGAAAATGCAAGGCTTTTTTGCGGCGCGTGGGTGTTCGGAAAGCACGCATCCCGGAGCAAGTGCATTTACTTTGCGAATTTACTTGAAATTTCTCTTGACTTGCCGCCCATCTTATGGTATAATACGGATTGTTCACGCCGGAATGATGGAACTGGCAGACGTGCTGGACTCAAAATCCAGTGGTAGCGATACCGTGCGGGTTCGACCCCCGCTTCCGGCACCAGTCATAATACAAAAAGCCCACCCTGCGCGTCCCGATCCTTGGATCGTGGCGGTTGGGGTGGGCTTTTTGGGTGTGCCGGATCACGGTTCCTCGGTCTGATACTGGGCGCGGGGACCGCCGATATAGGGCGGACGCGTGCGGGCAAAGACAACGGGCGCCTCGCCGATACGCGACACGGACAGCCGCACCGGGACTGCTACCCGGCGCAGGTGCATCCCGATGAGCGTCTGCCCGATGTCCATACCCGCATGGGCACGGATGCACTCGACAGCGACCGGGTCGGCAAAGCGTTCCCACACCGCTGTGGCGAAGGAACCGCCTGCGTGCGGCTGGGGTTTGACCCAGACAGGCTCCAGCCCGTAGCGTTCCGCGCACGCACGCTCCACGATGAGCGCGCGGTTGAGGTGCTCGCAGCACTGGGCGGCGAGCAGGATACCCGCAGTCTGCAGGGGTGGGAGCAGGGTGTCAATCAGGGCGGCGGCGGCGTCCGGACTGGAGCATTTGCCGATGCGCCCGCCGATCATTTCGGAGGAGGAGCAGCCGACGACGAGAATCTGCCCGGCGGTAAGATGCGCGGCGGGGATCAACTCGGCGACGGCAACGCCGGCGTCGGCGCGGATGCGGGAAAGAATATTGTCAGACATGGTGTTCTCCCTTTTCGGATATACCCCCCGACCTGCGCCGGGGGCTGCCCTCTGCGGGCGGAGGCGGGGTATCAGGCTCAGTAAAACGTTGCCACTTCCTCGGCTGGCTTGGAGGTCAGGGCGGAGTCTGTGGCGTAGAGGACGGGACCGGGGCGGTTGGCGTAGAGCTTGTGAGTTTCAATGCGGATTTTAGCCGTGACAAGAATCAATCGCGGGTCTTGTAGGGGACGGGGGCGGAGAAATTGCAGACCAGCGGGGATAGGTAATATCGGCTGCGCAGCAGGTCATGACGTGCCTGCCGACCAGCAGGGCAGCCTTGCCCAGCTTGGGGTCGCGCATGACGATGCCCTTCACGCGAACGGTCTTGCCGTCCCATGCCTGCAGTTCCTCGGTCAGGTCACGGTACCAGACGGCATAATCCTCGTCGCCGATCTCCACAATGGGGGCATTCAGGTCGAAGGGCAGGGGATCCTCAATGTTGTCGGATTCCCGTGCCCGTCCGGATAGTCGTAGGAAATCTGCGCACGGCGGGAGCATCCCCGCACGATCTTGTGGATGGTTTCCTTGTCAATATCCGCCGGTGTGCGGTTGAGCACGACCAGATCGGTGTTTATCAGCTTGTCCACCATCAGCTGTCGCATATTCTGGTTGTAGCTGAGGAAGGTGTTGGCATCGGCGAACATCATCTGCTGATAGATAACCCAGTTCTGCGGCATGGCGCCATACAGCGTGCTCAGCATCCACATTCCGTTGTACTCGATGAGGATGCGATCCAGCTTATGCTTTTTCGCCATGGCGGAGAGAAGGTCGGGCGTCAGGTCGGACTCGTTTTTCCACAGTCTCAGATAGACATTCTTCCCGTTGAAGGTCGAGATGTCCAACTCGTCCATACCTTCCTCGCACTGGATGATCAGCGTTTTTCTCCCGTATTGAACTGCGGACTTTCCATCGACTCTGGATCATGTGGGTCTTGCCGCCCTCAAGGAAGCCGGTGAAAAGGTAAACAGGTAAATCGTATGCCATGGTGTGCTCTCCTTATGCGTCAGTCCTCCTCGGACTTGTGCAGTGTTACGCCGAACAGCGCGGACAGGGCATCTACCTTCAGCCCGAGCCGATGACGCACAGCCGACCGATGACAGCCGGGCACCCGTGCGGACGTCGGGCTCGCCGGGAACGTAGTCAAAGTGAATCCAGCCTTCGCTTGCGCTGTCGGCGGGTGCCACAATGCCCTTGGCGCGCAGAACGGTGCCGTACTTGCCCTCATCACACAGGGCGGTCAGCATACTTTCCAACGCCGCGCGGTCAAAGCGGACGGTCGTCTCGGCACCGCAGCTTACGAACACCTCGTCGGCATCGTGGTGATGGTGATGGTGTCCCTCGTGGTCGTGGTGGCAGCAGCCGCACCGCACTCGTCCTCATCCTCATCCCCGTCATGATGGTGATGATGCTCATGCTCATCATAGTCATCCTCATCTTCGTGATGATGGTGGTGATGCTCATGCTCATCATGGTCATCCTCATCCTCGTGGTGATGGTGGTGATGCTCATGCTCGTCCTCGTCTCATCGTCCTCCTCGGCGGCAAGGCGGGACAGCTCTGCCTCCAGCGTGTCGCGGCGCTCCATTGCCTCGCGCAGCTGGTCGCCGGTCAGCTGGTTCCACGGTGTGGAGACAATGACAGCCGTAGCATTGTGTGCGCGGAGCAGTTCGACCGCTTCCTCGACCTTCTTGGCGGGCGTGGAATCGGCGTGGCTGACGATAATGCAGCCGGCGTTTTCAGCACCTGGTCATTGAAGGAATTCGCCGAAGTTTTCATGTACATCTTGCACTTGCCGGCATCACCACGGTGGTAAAGCCGTTCAGTACGGCGCCCTCGGTGGCTGCGCCCTCCACGGCGCGGATGACGTCGGACTTGCCGACGCCGGAAGGCTCGATCGAGGATACGGTCGGGGTGGTACTCGCTGATGACCTGCGCC
>VOFG01002777.1_pt1 | contig 15918 bp, 37 predicted proteins | sample 5384171 | NCBI WGS metagenome assembly VOFG01 (sample SAMN12384726, study PRJNA508395) | human gut metagenome | isolation source: healthy gut F | host: Homo sapiens
GAATTCAAGATAGTTTATAAAATCGCCTTCCGTCGTTCCGAAACGGCCGGGCGGTCCTCGGTTGCATACATTTCGTTTTCGGCTTTTTTCCCCAAATCAAGACCACAAAACATAAGAGCGGCGCAAAGAATCATAACAAGCAAAGCCAAAAGCCCCTTTGAGGCGGCTGTTTTTTCTTTCATGGCGCAAAATCCTTTGTTGACAGAAAAAATATTTCTGTTAATGTAAATCAAACGAAGGTGAACAAAATGACAATTCTTATTATTTATATTCTCATAATCTCGATAATATCAACGGTTTTAACGGTATACGACAAATCGGCCGCAAAAACGGCGGGCGGCGTATAAGCGAAAGGTGTCTTTTTGCTTTTTGCGGGTATCGGAGGAGCGGGTGCAATGCTGGCGGCAATGAAAACAATTCGCCACAAAACAAGAAAGCCGAAATTCATGGTAACTCTGCCGATATTTTTGGGAGCGCACATAATTGTCATTTGTTTTCTTATAAAAAACGGATATTTGAATTTTTTAAAGAAAAATTCCCGAGCCATGCAAAAGCACAAGTCGGGAATTTTTTTTAATAATGATGAGCCTCTTCAAGCATCATGTTTTTACCTTCATAAGCCTTTGTGGTGGTACTGCGCTCGTTTTCGTCAAGCTTCATGGTGATATATTTTATGGTTTCCTCATATCTCGGAATCATGACGTGCTCGAGAGCGTTTACCCTTCTTCGGGTCTTTTCAATCTCGTCGGCAAGCAAAGACAGGATTTTTCCACCTCGGCCAGTCTGACCATTTTCGGAAAAACCTCGAAAGGGCTCTCACACCGTCGTCAAGCTCGGAGGATGTGAAGGCATAACCGTAGGAATATATGTCCGAAAAGAATCCTGTGATTTAAATTCGGTTTTAAAAACGGAATGTGAACGCTCATGACATTTTTTCAGAAAGCTCCAGGGAAACCTGCTGTTTCGGCATTAAAAACGCCGTTTCAAGCTGTTCCCCTTTCCTGGAAGCCGACGCGGCGGCAAAGCATTTGTTGGCGGCGGAAATACCGCTTTCCACTTTCTCCCTCAGCCGCTCGTTTTCATGCACCATATCCATAAACTGCCGCATGAGCTCGTCTCTTTTGTCCTTAAGAAGCTTGTGGCCTCTTCTTGAGGTATTCAGCTTTTTCAGATTTGTAAGCTCCATTCGAGTGGGGTTTTACGTTTATCCTCGCCATAATTTCACCTCGGTCTACTCGTCGCCGTCGTAGTATTTCTTAAGGAAGTCTTCATTTATGCGCTTAAGCTCGCTTCGGGAAGAATTTTAAGCAGCTTCCAGCCGATGTCCAGCGTTTCTTCAATGGAACGGTCGGTGTTATATCCTTGGGACACATATTCCTTTTTCAAACTCGTCGGCAAACTTGGCATAAAGCTTGTCAATGTCCGGTGAGGGCCGATTCGCCGAGAATGAGCTCCTTTGCGTCCTTGCCTCTGGCATAAGCCGAGAAAAGCGGATTCATGGTGCCGGAATGGTCGGTTCTCGTCTTGCCCTCGCCTATTCCCTTGTCCTTAAGTCTCGAAAGAGAGGGAAGCACATCTATGGGCGGGGTGATTCCCCTTGCGGTAAAATTCGCGGGAAAGAATTATCTGCCCTCGGTGATATATCCCGTAAGGTCGGGAATGGATGAGTCTTGTCGTCCTCGGGCATGGTTAAAATGGGAATCATGGTTATGCTTCCAAGATTTTTGCCCTGCTGACGTCCCGCGCGTTCGTAAATGCTCGCAAGGTCGGTATACATATATCCCGGATAGCCTCTGCGGCCGGGAACCTCTTTTCGGGCGGCCGACACCTCACGCAGAGCGTCGGCATAGTTTGTTATGTCGGTGAGAATAACAAGAACGTGCATTTTTTTCAAAGGCAAGATATTCCGCCGCAGTCAGCGCCATTTTGGGCGTTGCGATACGCTCGATTGCCGGGTCGTTTGCCAGATTGACAAAAAGTACGGTTCGGTCGAGAGCACCTGTTTCCCTGAAGGATTCGACAAAAATAGTTGATTCCTCAAAGGTAATTCCCATAGCCCGCGAAAACAACGGCGAATTTTCATCATCGGAACGCACCTTTTCGCCTGTCGGGCGATCTGCGCGGCAAGGTTTGCATGAGGAAGACCCGATGCCGAGAAGATAGGCAGCTTTTGCCCTCTTACCAGTGTATTAAGTCCGTCGATAGCGGAAACGCCCGTTTGAATAAACTCGTTTGGATACTGTCTCGCGGCGGGATTTATGGGACGTCCGTTGACGTCAAGACGCATTCCGGAATTATTTCGGGGCGCACTCCGTCAATGGGATTTCCCAGACCGTCAAATACCCGTCCCAGCATATCCTCCGAAACGCCGAGTTCCATCTGGCGGCCGGTAAAGCGCACCTTGCTGTTGGAAAGGTTTATTCCGGTGGACGCTTCAAAAAGTTGAACAAGCGCGTTTGTGCCGTTGATTTCAAGCACTCTGCAGCGTCTTATCTCGCCGTTTTCAAGCTCGATTTCGCCAAGTTCGTTATATTTAACGCCTTCCACGTCCCTTACAAGCATAAGGGGCCGGCCACTTCTTCTATTGTTCTGTATTCCTTAGGCATCTTCCTTGCCTCCTTTACGCTTTGCTCAATTTGTGCCGCAAGTGTTTCGGTCACCTTTTTATACTCGCTTGCAACGTCCTCTTCCCTGACATATTTAAAACGTCCGATAGCCTCTCTGACCGGCAGAGCCGAAAGTCTTTCGATGCTTGCGCCGTCGTCCAGCGCCTTTTCGCAGAGGTCGTAGTATTCAAGAATCAACTTCATCATGTCGAGCTGCTTTGAAAGGCTTGTGTAGGTATCCACCTCATGGAAGGCAAGCTGATGAAGAAAATCCTCTCGAATTGACCTTGTTGTTTCCATTTTGAGCCTGTCCTTTGCCGACAGAGCGTCCATACCGACAAGCTTTACAATTTCCTCAAGCTCTGCTTCGTCCTGCAAAATCGTCATCATACGCTGACGGAGCTTCATCCAGTCGGGAGAAACGTTTTTGTCAAACCAAAGGAGCAAGCAAATCAAGATAAAGAGAATAGCTTGTGAGCCAGTTTATGGCCGGGAAATGACGTTTATAGGCAAGTGAGGAATCAAGTCCCCAAAAGACCTTGACGATACGCAGCGTCGCCTGTGAGACCGGCTCCGAAATATCGCCGCCGAGGGGAAACGGCACCGATAACGGAAAGCGCACCCTCTCTGCCTTCGCTTCCCAAGGAAACCACTCGGCCGGCACGCTCGTAAAACTGAGCAAGGCGGCTGCCGAGATAGGCGGGATAGCCTTCCTCGCCGGGCATTTCTTCAAAGACGTCCCGACATTTCTCTGAGCGCCTCGGCCCAACGGGATGTGGAGTCGGCCATAAGCGCCACCGAATATCCCATGTCGCGGAAATATTCCGCAATGGTAATGCCTGTATAAATAGACGCCTCACGGGCGGCAACGGGCATATCGGAGGTGTTGGCTATAAGCACGGTGCGCTCCATAAGGGATTTTCCCGTGTGGGGTCGATAAGCTCAGGGAAATTCGTTAAGAACATCGGTCATTTCGTTTCCGCGCTCGCCGCAGCCGATGTAAACCACAATGTCGGCCTCGGCCCCTTGGCAGCGAAGCTGATGCTGGGTAACGGTCTTTCCGCTGCCGAAAGGACCGGGAATGGCCGCCACGCCTCCCTTTGCAATGGGAAACATACAATCGATAACCCTCTGTCCCGTTATAAGCGGCATATCGGGAGAAAGCTTTTTCTTATAGGGTCTCCCGCGGCGAACCGGCCACTTTGCATAAGCGTCAGCGGTTTTCGCCCTTTTCGGTTTGTACAACGGCAACCGTGTCGGTGACGGTGTATTCGCCGCCGTTTATCGATTTTATCTTTCCGAAAACGCCGTTCGGCACCATAATTTTATGAAGCACAATGTCGGTTTCCCTAACCGTTCCGATAATGTCGCCGGGAACCACGCTGTCCCCTTCCTTAAGGCAGGGTACGAATTTCCATTTAAGCTCTCTTTTAAGCGACGGAACCTCCACTCCCCCGCTTAAGATTGTTTCCGCAACCTTCATAATATCGTCAAGCGGCCGCTGTATGCCGTCGTATATGCTGCCGATAAGTCCCGGTCCGAGCTCGACACTCATGGGTTCTCCCGTGGAGACCACCTTTTCGCCGGTTCTATTCCCGATGTTTCTTCATAAACCTGCACCGAGGCTTTATCTCCGTGCATTTCTATGATTTCGCCGATCAGATGCTCGTCGCTGACGCGCACCACGTCAAACATATTTGCGTCTTTCATTCCTCGGCAATAACAAGCGGTCCCGAGACCTTTAATATTGTTCCTTGACTCATTTTTGCCCTCATTTCTAATTAGTCAGTATATCCGAACCGACCGCCTTTTCCACGGCCTTGTGAAGATCTCTCATTGCCTTTCCTGTGTTGTTTTTAACTCCCGGTATGAGAATTATCGCAGGAAGGCTTTTACTTCGGTATTTTTCAAGAGTCGGCTCGATTTTTTCGGCAAGCTCCTCGGTTTATATAAATAACCCCATAACCCCGTTCGGCAAGCGTGTGAACGGTTTTTTCGGCCTGTGCCTGTTCATCGGCAAAGAAGACCGAAAGACCGAGCGCCGCAAAGCCGCAAACGCTTTCTCTGTCTCCGACGACCGCGATTTTATACATAAAGCTCACCGAGCCTTTCCTTTGTTTGTTCGGCCGACAGTCCGATTTTTTTTGCACACAAAGCAGCATCTTTATCGCCTTTACCTGCACCGTCACAGCCGTGTAATAGGCAAAAAAATCGGGTCGGGGCCGAAAGGACTCAAGCTTTGCCCGCCGACAATTTCGCAAAGACGGTCGTTTCCCCATTTTTCAAATTCCGACGGATTGTCTTTAAGCAGCAGGGCGCCCTCGGAAATTTCGGAATTCGACAAAAACGCAATCAGCTCGTCGGTTCCCTTTTTGGCAAAGGAGGCAAGAGCCTCGGCGTCAAGCCCGTCGCTGCCGCAAAAGAGCCGACAGCACAAATTCCTTTATTCTTTTTTGTTTTTGGAAAAACGAAAAGCGGTTTTGGCGTCGCAGAGCTTGACAAAAGAAGTCGATATAATTTTAACAAGCTCGCTGCCGCATTGCTCGGCCGTTTTCTTCATAAGCTTAAGCGTCTCTTTGTCGATAAAGGCCTCAAGCAGCTGCCCGTCGAGACTTCCGCTTATAATTTCACATCCCTTTTCGGCAACAAAGTCATAAGGCTTTTTCAGCTCGTAAAAGCTTCTGCCCTCAAGTGTGCCGAGAAGCGATGAAAGGTCAAGTTCGGCGGGATAAAGGTAAAAGCGCCGAGCGTCCCTTTCCCCGCCGCCATACATTTAAAAGCGCGGCCTTGATATTATGCATATCGTTTAAAGCGGTAAATATTTTAAGCTCCTCACAGTCGGGCGCAAGAGCGCGCAAGCTGTCAAAAGGTATCGGCCTTGTATTTTTTTCAAAGGCGGCTCCGGGTCGGGCCTCAAATCAAGACCCATGCTTTCAAGCATATCGAGAAGGTCGCTTTCGTCCTTTGCCGAAATAAGACGTTCGAGCTGCTGCGGTGTAATAAGCTCGGTTTTCCATAGCTCTTACGGCCGAAACGGCAAACGCATATTGCTCCGACATACCTACACCGCCTTTTCAAAAAGCAGAGCGGCAATTTCATCGCGCAGCGTCTGCTCTCTGTCTCGCACAATGGCGTCGAGGGTGCAATTTTCGCAGGTTTCGCCGAAGTCAAGCACAAATCCGTTTTTTATATCAAAGGGCTTTGTGCAAACCGAGATATTTTCGGTATCTTTACAGCCCCAGACGGTCGGAAAAGCCCTTTGGAAGCCTTTTTAAGTCCTTTTCCGAAAGCCGCATGACGCACTCGTCCCCTGCTGCATATTCCTTTGCAAAGAGAAAATCATGTCAAAATATTCTTCGTCGGGAAGATTTTCAAGTCTTGCGAGAGCCTCGGCGACAACGGAATTTACGGCGTCGACCTTTGCCGAAAGCAGCGCCCTGTTTTGCGACGAATAAAGGGATGAGACCGACGAATCATATTCCCGCTCAAGTCTTTTTTCCGCTTTTTTACAAGTGCCTGCGCCTGCGCCTCGGCTGACCTTTGCTCTTTTGAAACAATTTCCCGACCGTCTTTTTCGGCGGCTCGAATTATTTCCTCGGCCTTTTCGTCATTTGTCCGTTGAATGGTGTTTAATATTTCATTAAGTCCGGGCATTTATATCACCTTAAATCAAGCAATGTTGATATTTACGATAATGAGAATGGAAATGAGAAGCGCAAGAATGGCATAGGTCTCGACCATTGCGGCGAGTATAACGCCCTTACCGCTTTGCTCGGGCTTTTTGGCAACTATTCCGACGCCGGCCGCGGCCGCCTTGCCCTGAGCAATACCGGAGAAAAGTCCGACAATTCCGATGGGAAGTCCCGCGGCAAGAAACATAAGTCCCTGCGCCGTTGTAAGCTCGACGGGAGTTCCGCCCAAAGCGCCGATACGGTTTAAAAGCAGAACGGCGGTGAGCAGTCCGTAAAGTCCCTGAGTACCGGGAGCAGCTGTAAAATCAGAACCTTGCTGAATTTAGACGGGTCAACCGAAACGACTCCCGCCGCCGCCTGACCTACGATTCCGACACCCTTTGCCGAACCTATTCCCGCGAAAAGCGCCGCTATGGCCGCCCCTAAAATTGCAAGTGCAAAACCTAAACTATTCATTACTTGTTTCCTCCTTGAGTGTAATATATTTTGTATTTTGTTTTAAGGGTTCAAATGCTCTGCCGCCGCCTTCGTAGAATTTGGAGAACAGCTCTACAAACTGAAGTCGGTCGGTATGGACATATGCGCCCAAAAAGGTTTATGGCGATATTGGCCGTGTGGGCCGTCAGGAAAAAGAATAAAGAGAAGAATTCCTTCGGCAACGGCGTTTGACGGCATGGCGCCTATGAGATTTATGACCTGTGCGATACAGCCCGTAGCAAGACCGAGGGCCAGCAATCGCGAATAGGAAAGAATGTCGCTTAAATACCCTGTGGCAACATTGTATAGGCCGTATATTCCGCCGAAAAATCTCATGAAAATATTTTTGAGCTTCTTGAGGAAGTGAGAACCACAAGAACAACTCCGACAATTGCAACATATCCTCCGATTTTTGAAAGACCTTCGGGGACGGACGTGAGTATACCCGCCGCAAGAGGCGCCGCTCCGAGCACCGTAAGCATGACGGGAATCACATCACAGACGGCGTCAAGCCTTTTTCCCGCCTTCCACTCCTTATAGAAGTTTGCCGACAGTCCCACAAAAAGATGTATGATGCCGAGACCGAAGGAAAAGAGCAGCAGCTTCATAGGCTTATTTATCGGTTCAAACCAAAGCGCCGTCGAGCCGATGTCCTTTCCGAAAAAGTCACGGGCAATCACCTGCGGCAAATCGCCGTACCAGCTTCCGGAAAAGCGCGCCCCAAAAGACGGTGGAGATACCGCAATATCGGAACATACGCATCGTTTCCGCATTTTCGCTCCCAGATTGAACTTTTTGAGAGCAACGGTGGTGACAATGACCATAACAAGCCCGTATCCGGCGTCGGAAAGCATCATTCCGAAGAAAAGGTAATAGAAAAACGACATTATGGGGTCGGGTCGAGATCGTCCTTTCCCGGCAGCGAATACATTTCGGTTATGCCCTCGACCGGTCTCGAAAACCTGTCGTTTTCAAGCAAAACGGGGACATCGTCCTCCTCGTCGGGCTCGTAAATCCTCACCGCAGCCGAAAAGCTCTTTTCAAGCTCCTCGGAAATACGGCGGCCGTATTTTTCGGGAATGTAGCCGGATATTATCACCGTTTCCTTTGCTTTCGGCGGATTTTTGCAGAGCACAAAGCCTATCCTCCTCCATCGAAAGCCCGTCATAATAAAGCTCGGCGTCCTTAAGTCCTTTGAAAGCTCGGTGAGACTTTTTTCCTTCGTTTCAACGGCGCTTTGCTTTTTGCTCGGCCTCGGCCCTGTATTTTTCCGAAAGCTGCGCCGGCGTTTTATCCGATTTGTCGGATATTTCCGAAAATCCCATGTCCCGAAGCACCGAGAACACCTCGTCGGCTTCGGATTTTAGGCAAATAACGCATATATCGGTGGAGGTCTTTTGCCGATTTATAACATGAACGTCGGCCTTTTCGCTTATGTCGGAAAAAGTCCGTCCTCAAATTTCAGCGGAACGCTGCCGACAAAGCTGACGGTAAATTTTGTTTCAACGCCCGCCGTCGGAATGTCGAGCTTTTTCCAGGTCTCAAGGCTTTCGCAAAGAAGGGCGAGCCCCGAAATACCGCTTTTCAATTCGGAAATTTCTCTTTCGGTATCGAGGGTGATTTTTATTTTCTCCTCAATTTGCCCGAAAGACTTGCTTTTTCTCCTTAAATTCCCTTTCGCCAAGTTCCCTTTTTCCTTCGAGAGAATCAGAAGCGACGGCTTTTTTCGGAATACCTTTGCAAAATTCCAATTGCGTTTTGCGCCTCGGTCCGCTTTTTTTCAAGCTCGAAATTGCCGACGCGGCCGACCGTTTTTAAGAGCGTCGTCCGAAACATCGCATATTTCCACCGAGCCGCGCCGCTGAAGACGGTTTATGATTTTTTGCCGTCTTTTTTTCAGCGCTATTATCTCAATGCGCTGCATTTTTAATTTTCCCGTAAAATCACCTTCTTTCCCCTGCGGCGGTTACGCCTGTTTACGGTAAATCGAACCGGCAACCGCCGACACGGTTTTTTCGCGATTTTTTCTTTATCTGCGTTTCAAGGTCGGAAAGCTTTTTGTTTGTTTCGGCCTCTATTTGAAGCCTGCTTTCTTCGGTTCTTTTTAAGGTTTTTACCTTCCATTTCCTTATTTTTTTATCGGCCTTTTTAAAATAGCATTTCGCTTTTTGCTCGGCCTCTTTTTTGCCGAAAGAATTATCTCGTCGGCGGTGCTTTTTCGCTTTTTTCAAGCTTTTGCTCTCCTGAGGCTTCGGTTTGCAGAATTTTTTCGACAGATTCGAAACCATTTTATTTCCTCCCTTCGCAAAGAATATTATTCCCGAAAATAAACAAAAAAGGAGCGCATCCTACAGACAGCTCCCATCTAATTTAAATTCGTTTTCAAAGTTCCTTTGTTGCTTTTATAATAGCCGTAGGAAAATATTTTGTCAACATTTTTTGTGTTAAAAATCAGTCAATTTATCTTTTTTGCACAAAGTTATGACACAAAGGGGTTATTCGTCATAAAAAATTTTAAAAAACCGCAAAAATACCCTTTGACCTAAAGTTAACTTAAGGTATAAAATATACTCAGTCAAATATTCAGGAGATGATTTTATGAAAATTATTTCAAGCGATTATTTTGAAAAAGCAAAACGTTTTCGGAAAGGGCGGAGAAAACACAGCCTTTGCAAAATATTTTGTGGGCAAATCGTTTTAAATCCTCTGACCGACAAGAATTCTCCCTTTTTGCCGCAAACGTGACCTTTGAGCCGGGCTGCCGAAACAATTGGCACATCCACGCAAAAGCGGCGGCGGACAAATGCTTATATGCACCGCCGGCGAGGGTTGGTATCAGGAGCAAGGCAAAGAGGCGCAGGAGCTTGTTCCGGGCACGGTCGTGGTGATTCCTCCCGAGGTCAGCATTGGCACGGCGCAAAAAAATGACAGCTGGTTTTCACACACATCGCCATAGAGCTCCCCGAGAGGACTACTCCAACGAATGGTGCGAGCCTGTGGACGACGAACAATATAACAATCTTTAAGTAAGTGTTTTTATGAGTAAAGGTTACGGCGGGCAGAGACGCCCTCGGGGGAGTTTTGCCCCGGAATTTGCGCATCTTAACGACGACATTCTTTCGGCGAGGTGGGCGCGGGAGCAAAAGCTTTCCAAGAGAGACAGAAGTCTTATAACCGTTTCGGCCCTCATGGCAAGCGGTATTCTCAACAGCTCTCTTAAATATCACATTTCCATGCCAAGGAAAACGGCGTTACTAAAGAGGAAATGGCAGAGGCGATTACCCATCTTGCCTTTACGCCGGTTGGCCGAAGGCCTGGCCGCCTTCAATATGGTAAAGGAAATTTACTCGGAAGACAAATAAGCCTCCGTTTTTGCCTTTAAAAAGGGTAAAATCACATACAGCCGACAATGGCAAAAAACCTGCAGCTGTCATTCGGCTGCGGGAGTTTTGTTATCTTGATTTAAGCGGGGAAATTCGAGCCGCTCTGTCTTGAGGAGAAAGGATTTTGAGAAGATGAGGACGACTGCTTTTTCCGACGCCGAACCCAGCGTCACGCTGACCGTCTTTTCGGTATATCCGCTGCCCGTGTTCACCTGCAGCGTTACCTCAACGGTTTCCCCTGCGGCATATCATCAAGGCGGCTTTCAGCCGAGACGGTTGACACGCTGCACACCGTCGAACTTGGTAATAACGCTTTGTTCGGTAATACCTGCCTTTTCTTTATGGCGCTGCCCGACGCAACGGATGTGACGTAAATTCCCTGGGAATGTATGCAGACGACATATCGAAGAAAAAGTCTCGCCGAAATACCGAGATATGACGCGTTTTCGTCTGAAACCTTTTCACGGGTGGTTTTGGTCATAAGCTTTTGATAACGGCATGGCGTCGGACATGGAAATCGCATATCCCATGCCCTCAACCCGGTGGCGGCGGCTTTTGCGGGTGTTGATACCAATAACCTCGCCGCTCATGTTAAGCAGCGCCCGCCGGAATTGCCGGGATTTATGGCGGCGTCGGTCTGAATCATGTGGAATGTTGTTGTCGTCCAGCGTCGGTTACACCGCGACAATGCCCGACGTTACCGACTGACCGTATCCGAGGGCGTTTCTATCGCCACGACCTGTTCGCCGACCTTAAGGGACGATGAATCGCCTATTGTGGCAACATTGATTTGAGACTTTGTATCGTCGGAAATGCGGTCGAAAGCTTGACCGAAATGACCGCAAGATCGTTATCGGTATCGCTGCCCCTTGACGCTTGCCTCCACAGCCGAGCCGTCGACAAACAAACCGAAATGGTGTCGGCACCGTCGATAACATGAGCGTTTGTCACGCACAAAGCTCGGTGTCGTTTTGGCCGATGATAATTCCCGAACCGCTTTTGCGTTTCCTGGCTTGACGACCGACCGCCGAACATCCCGTAATAATTTTGACCCTTCCACCGAAACGGTGTTTATGGAAACCATGGTCGCCATATTTTCGCTTGCAACCGTGCTCACGTCAAGACTTTCCGTCGGCCACCGACGTCGTCTTTATGGTCGGTCGAGCCGTTTGAAATGTATACCGTCGAGGAGGACGAACCGCCGAGGAATTTGTTTACCCCTGTAAAATGCGGCCGAAGCAACGCTTCCGAACAGCGCCGCGCTGAGCACGACGGCGCAAATTTTTCTCGGCAGTTCTCTTTTCTTTTGCCGCCGACCCCGACGTAGCGACGGCGGCGGCGGCTCCTCCGCCTTGACTTGTTCGACGGGATTTTCCCTTTCTTCGACCTTTTCGGTTTCAAAAATGTCGTTTTCATTATATTGATTATCCATAAGATTACCTCCGTTTTTCTTTCGGGTTTCCCTTTGCTGTCTATATAATAACTCCTCTTCTTAAAGAAAAACTAAAGGTTTGTGTTATAAAACTGTAAATAACCGTAAGATAAATTGTTAAAATCGGGCATTTATTTAAAAATCTGTGACGTAAAATTAAATCAGTCTTTTCAGCGCCGGTTCAAAGCTTTCAATTGCCGCTCTCAGTTTCGGATGACGTATGACAAAATGCACCGCCGGCGGATTGCATTTGGATACTGCCGCCCATTCTCCCTCCTTTATATGTATCTGCAGATTGCGAAAGGCCTGTTCTTCGCAAAGCTTGAGATTATAATTTCATTTTTCCCGCGAAAGCCGCTCGGCATTGATAATCGCCGCCGAATACTGTTTTCGGGTCAGCGTGATATTTTATCAAAAACATTTCCGAAAGGTCGAGCGACAGCGGAGGGATAGAAACGTCATCTTTGCTTAAAGAAAGTATCTCATCGGTCACGCTGTTTTTTTCAAGGATTTTTTCAAAGCGCCGCACCGACTTTTCAAAAAATCCGAACACCTTTTTCAAAATCTTCTCCCCGACACATTGTTGCTTTCAAGTATTTCCCTTAAAAGCTCGCTGTTTAAGACATAAATCGGCAGGGCAGCAAGTATATTCCTTTCATTTCCGCCCTTTTCCGCCTCAAAAGACTTGAAGGACAAATACTCCTCCTCCCTGTCGGCACGGTATATGTCCATAAGCGGACGCGCCCCTCGAAAGCATTTGTTCGGCTCTTTTTGAAATAAATAAGCTCGTCCTTGATTTTGTAAGATAATATTTGCCGTCGGAATGAAATCCGTTTATCGCCTCTCCCGAAAGGGGCGGCCGCACCCGAAACCTTAAGCAAATGGAGAAACACCCGCTGTCGGCATTTTTCAAAATAGTAAGGCGAAATTTGTCCCGTCATATACATAGGAATCCAGCTTTCAAGCCCGAGCATCATATCCTCAAAGGAGCGGTCGAGATTGTGTATTTGTTTAAGGCAAAGACCTTTTTTTTAAGCATCATCGCCATTCCGAACATCCACTTTTTGGGGAATTCGCTGTCCTTTTGCCATTTCACCCATGGGCATATCGCTGTACATAATAACCGATTCGTCTGATTTTGAAAGCACGGTCGCCTTGAGAAAATCAAGTTCGCTGTCCATCATTGCCTTAAGACCGAAATATTTTTTGAAGTGGGAAGCTGAAACGGCAGCGTGGGAATCTTGATTTCATCGAATTTTATAACCTTTATATATTCGTTAAGGTCAAATTCGTCAAGCCTTGAAAGAAAATCCGACACAGCTTTTTGCTTTTTTTCCGCGGTTAAAAGCAAAAGCTTCGTTTGCTCAAAAACCGCATTTTCACTTTTTCAGCTCTTCGGCCTCACAGCCGTATAAAACCGCCGCCTTTTCCCTTTGCTCATCGGTTATGTTTTGTCTTAAAATTGGCGACACCGTCGGCAAATTTAAGGGGATCGGCAGGCTGGCGCGAATGATTGCGAAATCGCGAAACCGTCGATGGGTCATAGTTTATATAGGGGCAAAGAGCCGAAATTCCCAAAGAAAGCGACGAAACAAGTGCATTGAAATTGTCAAAGCAGCAGTTCCTTGTCCACGGTCATAATGTCGCTGCAGGCCGAAAAGCCTCGAAAACCTGCTCCTTTGAAAGCGGGTTATCTCCTTCTTTCGACTGCTCGGCAATCGCGTCGCACAAAGAGAGAAGCAGCTCGGAACCGCCTCGGGCACGCGCTCTCCCGAGCGGTATCGGCTCATCGTTGCGGCGGAAACACCCGACTGCCCGCACAGCCCTTTGCGGTGCATCCGAGATTTTCCATATATTCATTGAGTTGTTCGCAAAATTTCATACCCGTCACTCCTTTGACTCAATTATATACTATTGCAGGAATAAAAGGAAGAAGAAAATTATACTTTCCGCATTGGAAATTGCCTTTCGGAAAAACCGTCCCATTTTTGGGGAAAAATCATTTATAATCAAAACAAAAAGCAAGGAGAAATTTTATGAAAAAGAATATTTATTCGGCGATGTTTTCCGCACTTTTATCACTCGGCATAATTTTCGGTCTTTTTTCTTTTCCCGCAAACGCGGCGGTCAAAAAAATCGATAAACAGTCTTGAAATTTCCGAGGCGACCCTGTCATTTGAGGCCGGGGACAGCCCTGTTTTCACGGGGAAAATAATCGGCGGTGCAAAAGATTCCTGTTCCCTTTACTATGAGCGGTGGAGCACGCTTGACAGCGACGGAAACATCACCGGCGAATGTTATTCAGACGGCAGAGACCCTTTCTCGGCCGAAAAGATAACATCCTTCGAGCAGGGAAAAACCTATTACTATTCGGCAATGATTTACACCGGCGAGCAGGGCGGTTATCCGGGGCAAAGCTTTGACCTTTCAGCCTTCACGGCCGTTCTCAACGGAAAAGTCCTTGACTCGGGCGTATGGGTTCAGGAATCGATGCTTTATCTCGACAAGGTTTATGCATTCACGGTGGGAAAAGGACAATCGGAGGAAATAACCGAAGTGGAAATTTCCGATGTAAAATTCGACTACTTACCCGGTCAGGCACCGACCCGTTCGGCCGTCAAAAGCGGAGACAACGCCGACAAATTCGACATTATCTTTGAACGTATGGAAGAAATGTCACAAGACGGAACCGAGCCGGTTGCATTTTGGTATTCCGATGAAAGCCAATACACCGCCGCAACGCCGAAATTCGACTTTTTAAGAAAGATACCAATTATCTCTACTCCCTGTCGCTCAAGGCAAAAGACGGATATAAATTTGCTCAAAATCTTAACATAAAACTCAACGGCGATGTTCCGAAACATGCAATTATTTCGATGGGAAACGGCGGTCTCACCTGTTTTGCGACAATCTTAAATCGTTTAGGATTAAGGAGCAGACACCGATAAGATACGGCATACTCTCGGGAGGCGAAACCGTCTCGGTCACCGACGCCCTTATGGCGCTGCAGGCATCAATCGGAAAGCTGAGTCTGGCCGATGACCTTATAATTGCCGCCGATGTTGACGGCGACCAAAAAATCACGGTAACCGACGCGCTGCTTATTCTTCAAAATCGGTTGGCATGGTTTGAACTCTTCCTGTTGAGCAAAACAGACCGTTATAACAATTCAAGAAAATATGAAAGCGGCAATCTTCTTTCGAAAATTGCCGTTTTTTTACCGTGTGAGAAAACCGCAACTTCGTCTTCGAAAGAATATAAAAGCCTCAACCGCACATTTTGCGTGTCAAGGCTCTCAATTGTAACAGCACGGCGAAGCGGCACAATTGCTCTTTCGGAATTGCCGGCAGATGAAGTCTTACTCAATAACGTAATCAACGCTTTACGATGCAAAGCAACATTTTCATTTATCTCTTCCCTTATCTTTTTCTCCGGGAACGTCAATTTGAGATAAAGAGAAGAATTATAAGATAAAAATGAAAAAAGAACCAAAAAGGAACGGCAATCTTCTTTCGAAAATTGCCGCTTTTTGAGCGGGCAACGGAATCGAACCCGCCTCCGCGGCTTGGGAAGCCGCTATTCTACCGATGAACTATGCCCGCCCATCTAATGGATTGATTATATCACAACCTTTTGCCGTTTTCAATCCCGAAAGCAAAAAAAATATTGTAGCCGTTTAAAATATATGATATTATAAAAATGAAATTCACAACAAATTATATACCGAGGTGCTTTTATGATATACCTTGAAAACACAAGAGAAAAGCCGTTCTCGTGACGGTAGATACGGGCGTTGAGGACTGCGACGCACTTCTTTGACGAGCTTGAAGAACTTGCAGATACCGCAGGTGCGGACACAGTCGGAAGGGTCATACAAAAGCTTGAATGTCCCGATTCCGCCACATTTGTCGGCACGGGAAAGCTTGAGGAGATAAAGGAATTTGCCGAAAATGCGGGAGCCGATTTGCTGATTTTCGACAGCGAGCTCTCCCCTTCCCAACAGCGCAACATCGAAAAATCGACCGACATTCGGACGATTGACCGAACACTTCTCATACTCGACATTTTCGGGCAGCGCAAATTCCGGTGAAGGACGAATTCAAGTCGAGCTTGCGCGGTATCAATATATGCTGCCGAGGCTTTCTGGTCAGGAAAATCTTTCCCGCCAAGGCGGAATCGGCATGAAGCGCGGTGCGGGCGAAAGCAAGCTTGAAAGCGACCGCCGTCACATCCGCCGCCGCATAACGGCTCTTAAGGAGCAGCTTTCCGACATTGAAAAGCGCCGAAAATCAGCGCAAGCGCCGAAAAAAAGAACCGTCTGCCCACAG
>VOFG01003599.1_pt1 | contig 15897 bp, 29 predicted proteins | sample 5384171 | NCBI WGS metagenome assembly VOFG01 (sample SAMN12384726, study PRJNA508395) | human gut metagenome | isolation source: healthy gut F | host: Homo sapiens
CTCTTGCATTGTTGCAATCACGGCACCAGTGAACCGCTCTTACGGTGTCGTAGCAAAGATCCGGGCACCTGCAGCACCGGCTTATGCTCACTGACCTGCAGCCTGGATTTGGTTCACCCATACGGTCCGCTTACGGACTCTGTTTTTTAAACTTTTAGACTGTTCCATACGTGGTACCGGTATCCTCCCGGTTACGCCTATGGATATGGGTCTGTCGCATTGTATGCAGGAACACCACTTGAACGGTAACGACCTTGCCGCTTCCGGTGACTGCTGCCATACCCTCACGCTAATTTCAACGGACTGCGCGAAACGCCTAATCGTCGATAATATTATACTACTGGCTGATGCCCTCGATGTGTCCGTAGATGCCCTTTCTTTGACTGCATAATGTCCCGGACGATAAAATGCTCGTGTCTCTGTATTCCGGTCGCTGCTTCCAGCGACGATAAGCGTGTCCATGGATTCTGAAAGATACGGAGGAAACCATGGAACAATCCAACGGCAATGAACCATTTATCCTGTATGGTTCCGATACTTATCATGTCAAGAGGATTTTATGTTGGGCGTATTCTGACTCTTGCTCAACAATACCCACCGTGTGGAGTGCTTGCCGAATTTCGTACACTCTGCCCTGAAAGTATTGCGGCAAAGCTGACTACTGTCTTCCTTACTTCCTTCCGGTCTCCTGCATTGAGTGTCAAGTCGTCTGCCCATCTGCAGGCTTTCACCTGGAAGATGGCCTCCCGCAGATTAGTTTCTGCAAAGAAATTTGCTCTGGATACTACCTACGCCTCTATGGCTATGCAGTGATTTGTATGTGTTCTCTGCGTCTACTGCTCGTACACGGATGTTTCAATTCTTGATCTCGACTACTGGGACTTTTATGTTCTACCCACCTCGGTTCTTAATGAGGAAGGTGCGGGCAGAAACACGCTCTCTTCTCTCTTAAAACTCGAACCAACAAAACAGTTTCGCTGGCCCCTTGCTGCGGCTGTGGAATCAGTAAGGTTGTCAAATGAACTACCTAACGGCTACGGCTTGGCGTGACAAAACTTTCCGAAACCGTCGTAAGCCTTACCTGGCTTCGTGTTACTCTAGGCTGGATCACGGACGAACAGACCGGAAAGACCGTGCAGAACCGTGTTCCTCTTGGAACATTCAAGACTAAAGAAAAGGAAGCTCTGCAGGCACTCGCTGAGTACCCGGGCCTAATCCTTACGATATACAAAATGCCGCTATGACCCTGGCGGAACTCTACGACAAATGGACTGCAGCTTACTTCCCTACCCTGGAAAGTGAATCATCCTGCCGTACCATCAAGTCAGCATGGAGCTACTGCCACGCCATTGCCGGAATGCGTGTTAAGGACCTGCGTGCCCGCCACATCAAGGGCATAATGGAAGATGGCTACATCATTCCTTCACGTGGAGCCAATAAGGGCGAAAAAGGTGCTTGCGTCTGCAGGCACAAAATCCCGGATCAAGTCTATGTTTAATTTAATGCTGGACTATGCGCTCGAATATGAGCTTGTTGATAAGAACTACTCCCGCACATTTGAACTGTCGGACGACATCATCAAAGAAAAGGAAGAAGCAAAACGCCACATCATCTTCCAGGACTCAGAGATGCAGACGCTTTGGGAAAACGTCGGCAAAATCCGGTTCGTGGACTGGGTTCTCATACAGTGCTACATGGGATGGCGACCGCAAGAACTCGCCATACTGGAACTAGAGGACGTGCATCTTGAAGAACGCTATATTGTCGGTGGTATGAAAACACAGGCCGGGCGACACCGTATGGTGCCTATCCACCCGAAAATATTTGACCTGGTTAAGAAAAACTACGACTATGCCCTTGAACTTGGAAGCCACCGGCTCTTTAATGATCCGGATTTCCAAAGGGCGGCATGGCAATCACCTACGACAAATATGCCGGCCGTTTTCGATAAAGTGATCGCCGCTCTCAAACTCAGAGACGATCATCGGCCGCACGACCCTCGAATGACATTCATCACCATGGCAAAGAAAGCCGAGGTTGACGAATACACCATCAAAAACTTGTCGGTCACAGAATTACCGACATAACAGAGGCGGCTTATACAGACCGTGACTTAGAATGGCTCAGAGCCGAACTGGAAAAGATACCGTAACCCTCGTGGTTGCGGTATTTCCGCATTCTGCAGGTAACTGAAAAAGTGTTACCTTCTCCATGTTTCCTACTTGTTACCTACCGGTTTCCTACTTTCCCATTTTCACCACTTTTTACACCATCTCACACCCAATTTCATTTTTCCACTTCCAGGCACCAAAAAGTACCGCAATCGCTGTGATTACGGTACTTCCTGGGTTTAACGTCTTTTCAATTTGTAAAGTCTATTTAGAACTTACCAGCCTCGGCTGCTTCCTCAATGGAAACAGCTAGCTACAGTAGCACCTACCATAGGGTTATTACCCATTCCGATTAATCCCATCATTTCAACGTGAGCTGGTACTGATGATGAGCCTGCGAACTGAGCGTCGGAGTGCATTCTTCCGAGAGTGTCAGTCATACCATAAGAAGCAGGACCAGCTGCCATATTATCTGGGTGAAGTGTACGTCCTGTACCACCACCTGAAGCTACAGAGAAGTACTTTTTTCCAGCTTCAAGTCTTTCCTTCTTATATGTACCTGCAACAGGGTGCTGGAATCTTGTAGGGTTAGTTGAGTTACCTGTGATAGATATATCAACATTCTCCTTCCACATGATTGCAACACCTTCTGTTACATCGTTAGCGCCGTAGCAGTTAACCTTAGAACGAAGACCATCTGAATATGCTGTTCTAGAGATTTTTTACTTCGCCTGTTGAATAATCCATCTCTGTCTCAACGAATGTGAATCCGTTAATTCTTGAGATAATCTTAGCAGCATCCTTACCAAGACCGTTAAGGATAACTCTAAGAGGTTTCTGTCTAACCTTGTTAGCCTTCTCTGCAATACCGATAGCGCCTTCAGCAGCGCGAATGATTCATGACCTGCTAAGAATGCGAAACATTCTGTTTCTTCTTCAAGAAGCATCTTTCCTAAGTTACCATGTCCAAGACCTACTTTACGCTGATCAGCTACAGATCCAGGAATACAGAATGCCTGAAGACCTTCTCCGATAGCTGCAGCAGCTTCTGAAGCCTTTCTTGCACCCTTCTTGATAGCGATTGCTTTGCACCTACTGTGTAAGCCCAGCATGCATTTTCAAAACAAATTGGCTGGATACCCTTAACCATAGCATATACATCTAATCCGGCATCCTTAGTAATCTTTTCAGCTTCTTCAATACTAGCTATACCATAGCTGTTAAGAACTGAAGTAATCTTATCTATTCTTCTCTCATATGATTCAAATAAAGCCATTCTAATTGTCCTCCTTACTTAACTTCTTCATCTGTTCTTGGGTCAATAATCTTAACAGCATCTGCAACACGTCCGTACTGTCCGCTTGCCTTTTCATAAGCTGTTGTCGGGTCATCACCCTTCTTGATGAAATCGGTCATCTTGCCAAGGTTTACGAACTTATAACCAATGATCTGGTTGTCCTTGTCAAGGGCGATACCTGTTACATAACCTTCAGCCATCTCAAAGTAACGAGGACCTTTCTGGAACGTACCATACATTGTACCAACCTGAGAACGAAGTCCCTTACCAAGATCTTCAAGACCGGCACCAACTGCAAGTCCACCCTCAGAGAATGCGCTCTGGGTTCTGCCGTAAACGATCTGTAAGAATAATTCTCTCATAGCTGTGTTAATTGCATCACAGACAAGGTCAGTGTTAAGAGCTTCCATAACTGTAAGTCCTGGTAAAATCTCTCTTTGCCATAGCTGCTGAATGTGTCATACCTGAACATCCGATAGTCTCAACTAAAGCTTCCTGAATGATACCTTCCTTAACATTAAGAGTAAGCTTACATGTACCCTGCTGAGGAGCACACCAGCCTACACCATGTGTAGAACCTGAAATATCTTCAACCTTCTTATTCTGTACCCATTTACCTTCTGTTGGCACTGAGCTGCTCCATGATGAACGCCCTGTGCTACTGGACACATATTCTCTACTTCCTGTGTGTAAATCATCTTATTACTCCTTTCGTAATTCATAGTGTTTACTATAAATGAAACGATCGGCCAGAAGCCGTCGTCCAAGCCTTGACTATTTTCTCACAAACTTTTGCATTAGTCAATGTGAGACACAACATTTTTACATTAATAAAACAAAAAATTTCACATAATTATCTCTTAGTTACTACTTCGCGCCCTGCTTCTTATATATAGAACCTGCCGGAATAAAAGCCTCTTACGCTTGAAAGCGGATAAATATTACTCTCTCTTCCAACAATTGTTCCAGGATTAAGTACGCCACAGCCAACCTCAACATTATCTCCAAGAAAGCACCAATCTTTTGATACCTGTATCAATATTGCAGTCAGGTCCTTTAATAGTAATAAGCTTCTTGTCAGACTTAACATTAGAAGTTATAGAGCCCGCTCCCATATGAGCCTTGAATCCAAGAATTGAATCTCCAACATAATTATAATGTGGAACCTGTACCTTATTAAAAAGAATTACATTCTTAAGCTCAGTTGAATTACCAACAACAGCGCCTTCACCTACAATAGCTTTTCCACGGATAAATGCACAGTGTCTTACCTCTGCATCTTTACCGATAATTGCAGGTAATCATAAGCTGATGGAAACTACATTTGCAGTTCTGGATAAATGCACAGTGTCTTATATTCTCCCCACGGTTCTAATATAAGCTGATTCATCTTCTGGAACCCATATATTCTCCCCAGCTCTCATATTCATCTGCCAAGTTCTGTTCAATAAAATCACCAATCTTGCAAGTACTTCCCATGGATATGTACAGTCTTCAAATACCTTTGTCAGCAATAGTCTCATTAAGGTCATAGAGATTACTTATCTTTAATGCATCATTATTCATATCAAATATCCTCTTTATATCAATTATTCAACAGTAACAGATTTTGCAAGGTTTCTTGGCTTATCTACATCGTTACCCTTAAGAACTGCTGTATAGTAGGCAATAAGCTGTAATGGGACTGCCGCAACCATAGGCATAAGAAGCTGGTCTGCCTGTGGAAGCTTAATAACAATATCTGCCACTCCATCCTCAATATCAAGCTCTGGTTCTGCAATAAGCACTACAAATGCTCCTCTTGACTTAACTTCCTTAATATTACTTATAGTCTTTTCCTCAAGATTCTTCTGTGTTGCTATTGCAATTACAGGCATCTGTTCTGTAATAAGCGAGATAGTTCCATGCTTAAGCCTCCTCTTCGCATATGATTCAGAATGAATATAAGATATCTCCTTTAACTTAAGAGAACCTTCCATACTGAGTGCATAATCAAGACCTCGTCCTATATAAAAAGACTGTCTGCATTAATAAGCTTGGATCTTCGCAAACTGACACTTTCTCTCAAGTGCAATGGCTTCTTCAATAACCTCAGGTATTTCTTCAAGCATCTTAGTATATCTCTTTGCATTCTGCCTCATCCATCTTACCATTAGCATAAGCTAATTCAAATGCAATTAAATACATAATTGATACCTGAACCATATATGCCTTCGTTGAAGCTACTGCAATTTCAGGACCTGCATGAGTATATATCAGCATATCTGCTTCTCTTGCAATTGATGAACCCTTGACATTAACAATTGCCATAGTATCAGCACCTGCCTGTTTTGCAAGTTCAAGTGCAGCCTTAGTATCAGCAGTCTCACCTGACTGTGATATAACAATCATAAAGGTCATCTTCATTAATAAGAGGATCTCTGTATCTGAATTCTGATGCAATATCAACAGTTACAGATACTCTTGCTATCTTTTCTATTTATATATTTACCGACCATTCCGGCATGCATTGCAGTACCACAGGCAACAATATATATATTCTTATAATTCTTTAACTTATCAGGATTGAATCCTTCTGCACTGAAATCAGGCATATCGTCCATGATTCTTGGCATAATTGTTCTCTTTTACAGAATCTGGCTGCTCATGAATTTCCTTACATAAAGTGCGCATAACCGCCCTTTTCTGCAGCATCAACATCCCAGTCAGCAGTATTTAATTCCTTATGTATCTCATTACCATGAACATCGTATATCTTAACTGAATCCTTCTTAATAACTGCAATCTCATTCTGGTCAAGAAGGTAATAATCTCTTGTGTAGTGAATAATAGCCGGAACATCAGATGCTATGAAATTCTCATGTTCTCCAACGCCAACAATAAGAGGGCTGTCCTTTCTTACTGCAAATATCTCATCAGGGAAATCCCTGAACATAATTCCAAGTGCGTATGAACCCTTAATCTCTGACAGTACCTTTGCAATAGTCTTCATCGGGTCACCATCATAATAGTAATCAAAAAGCTTTGCAGCAACCTCAGTATCTGTTTCACTTGCAAAGCTATATCCTCTCCGACAAGAAAAATCCTTAAGCTTCTTATAGTTCTCAATTATACCGTTATGTACAATAGTAACTCTTATTGCCATGTGGATGTGAATTAATGTCTGATGGTTCTCCATGCGTAGCCCATCTTGTATGACCAATTCCAACATGTCCTTGTGGTTTTCCTTCTTCATCCATCTTTCAACAAGGTTGGCAAGTCTTCCCTTGCACTTCTTTGACCTTTATATTACCATGATCAAATACCGCAATTCCTGCCGAATCATATCCTCTGTATTCAAGCTTAGATAATGCATCTACAAGTACATCTGCGCTTTCTCTCCCTACATATCCTGCAATTCCGCACATATATTTAATTCCTTTCACTCATTTACTTATAATTTTAGCGGTCTCGTTAAAAAGTCCTATAAGCCCCGCCTGATTCCTTAATGCCATAACAGCCCTTGTTCTTCTCGAAACAAAACCATCAAGCTTTTCCATATACTCATCTGCTGTAATATTCCCTCTGCTACACCTGTAAGTCCTTTTTCCCAGCTTGCCGTAAGCTCCGGATTAAGCAGATGCCTGATAGAATTATCTACAACATCATATATTATCTCACCTAAAAATGTAGGTGTAATAATCTGTGTCTTAGAATTAATAGAAATATACTTAATAGTATTAAGTTTTTAAGGATTTCAGCTCTGGTAGCACTTGTTCCTATTCCACTACCCTTAATCTGGGCACGCAGTTCCTCATCTTCAATAAGCTGTCCTGCATTCTCCATTGCAAGAATAATAGAACCTGAATGATATCTCTTAGGAGGTGATGTTTCACCTTCTTTGATATTAAACCCATTAAATGTGATTGTAGAACCTTTTCTGTTTTTTCAATACCTCAAATAAAGCTGCATCACATTTATTATCATCCTTATTATCGGCACTATCATCTTCCTTTACTTTTGCGTCATTTCTCGCCTTTGCAAATGAGTTCTTTGCTACGCCCAGATACCCTTCATCTACAAGCACTTTAAATGAAGCATACAGCTTTTCATTCTTTACATCACTGGTAATACTTACCTTCTGATAAATAGCCGGTGGATAGAATATACTTAAGAATCTTCTTACAATTATCTCATAAGTTCTCGCGGCTGTAACTGACAAGTTTTTTTAAATTATTAAACCCCTGTCCTGTCGGAATAATCGCATAATGGTCTGTGATTGCTTTATCGTTGCAATATCTTGTTTTTTCAATCCCCTTCTGCATATTATTCTGTAATATATGCTCAGCTATCTCCTTCACAGGCGGAAAATTCCTGAGTCCTCCTATATTCTTATGTATTTCCTTACTTACCGCAGTCGATAACACTCTCGCATCAGTTCTTGGATAAGTAACCAGTTTCTTTTCATACAGTTCCTGAATAATATTAAGGGTCTCATCAGGGCTTATCTTAAACAGCTTTTTGCATTCGTTCTGAATCTCGGCAAGATTATACAGAAGCGGTGGATTCTTGGTTTCCCTTTTCTTCTCAATAGAATCAACTACCCCCTGTGCCGGCAGTGGATCAGATAAGAACTTAACAAGTTCCTCAGCCTTTTCCCTTCCTTAAAACCATTATCCTTATATAAATATGGCGTACCAGCATACATACTCTTATCACTCACACGCCATTCTGCGTCAAATGTTGAATTCTCAACCTGTGCTTGACCTATAACCCTGTAGAATGGAGTTTTTAACAAAGCTTCTTATCTCTCGTTCCCTTCTTACTACCATTCCAAGAACACATGTCATAACCCTGCCGACAGATACAACTGCCCTGTCAAGATGCAGATAATTGGCAATATTGCGTCCATATTTCAGCGTAAGTACCCTTGAGAAGTTAATTCCCATAAGATAATCTTCCCTTCGCACGAAGATACGCTGAATCACCAGATTATCATATTCAGATATATCCTTGGCTGTATTAATTCCTTTAAGAATCTCTTCCTCCGTCTGTGAATCAATCCACACACGGCGTTCTTTCTTTCCCTTAACTCCAGCTTCCTGTCTTACAAGCCTGTATATATACTCTCCTTCACGTCCTGAATCGGTACATACATATATATATTCAACATCATCCCTTGTAAGAATGTCTTTAACTATATTAAACTGCTTCGCAACTGCAGGTATAACCTCATACTTGAATTCCTTTGGTATGAATGGCAAGGTGTCAAAGCTCCATCTTTTCAGATTAGGATCATATGCATCCGGGTAGCTCATAGTTACCAGATGTCCTACACACCATGTCACAATATGGTCTCCACCCTCAAGATATCCGTCTTTTTCTTGTGAAGTTCACATGCAGTGCCTTGGCAAACTCCTGCGCCACGCTTGGTTTTTCCGCGATATATACGGATTTTCCCATTATATCCCTCATTTCTGTGTCTATTACACAATTATTATTCTCCTGAAGCATCAAGAGTTCCCATATAAGCTGGTATATATTCTTTTATAAAATAATCTGCTTCCGGAATATTCATATCAACAATAGCCTGATATATTGTCTTTTCCGCATCAGCAAAATCCATATTACCAGACTTCTTTTCCTCTAGACATTTGATATAAGCTGACATCTTATCAGCCGCCTTTACATATTTCCAGAGTTCTTCTTCCTCTTCTGTCTCTGATAACACACCCTTATAATGTGCTCTTATATCAGATGACAGACCTGAGAGCATCTGCTCCTCTGCAACATGCTCTACTTCCTTATAAGCATTTCTTATAACCGGATTGTAATACTTTACAGGAGTCGGAAGATCACCCGTAATTATCTCTGTAACATCATGATACATTCCAAGAATTGCAAGCCTTTCAGCATTAATATTCCCACCATATATCTCATTGTTGATAATTCCCAATGCATGTGCTATGAATGCCACTTCAAGACTATGCTCGCACAGATTCTCATGGCGTGTATTCTGCATAAGCCCCCATCTGTTAATATATTTCATTCTCGACAGCATTGCATAAAAATAATTTTCCTTCAATGTAAATGTCCCTCTTTACTCTTTAAGTCGTTTCATAATTTTATATCATAATAAGTTTTTAAGCAAGTAAAAAGAGATGCCATCTCTGACATCTCTTTTCTGGTATGTGTATTAGAATTTAATTATTCTGCATCCTTTAGGGGTGATATAACCCTGTGCCTTAAGAAGTTCTGCAATAAGAACAGCTCCACCTCTTTGCACCTCTTAATGTGTTGTGTGAAAGACCAACAAACTTATAATCAAACACACTGTCTTCTCTTAAACGGCCAAGTGAAACACCCATTCCGTTCTCATAATTTACATCAAGCTTAACCTGTGGACGGTCATCTTCTTCAAGATACTGGATGAACTGCTTTGGAGCACTTGGAAGATTAAGTTCCTGTGGAACTCCCTTGAAGCTTCTCCACTTTTCAATAATCTGTTCCTTAGTTGGCTTCTTCTCAAAGTTAACAAATACAGCTGCTGTATGTCCATCAAGAACTGGAACTCTGATACACTGACATGTGATAACCGGATCACTTGCAGGAACAATCTTTTCCATCCTCAATCTTACCCCATAATCTTAAAGGCTCTTTCTCAGACTTTTCTTCCTCGCCACCAATATAAGGGATGATATTCTCAACCATCTCTGGCCACTGTTCAAATGTCTTACCAGCACCTGAGATTGCCTGATATGTTGTTGCAACAACAAGCTTTGGTCCGAATTCCTTTAATGCATTAAGAGCAGGTGTGTAGCTCTGGATTGAACAGTTAGGCTTAACACAGATAAATCCTCTCTTAGTACCAAGTCTTTCTCTCTGATATTTAATAACTTCAAGATGCTCTGGGTTGATTTCTGGAACAACCATAGGAACATCTGGTGTCCAACGATTAGCACTGTTATTAGAAACAACTGGAACTTCTGCCTTAGCATATCTTTCCTCTATAGCCTTAATCTGGTCCTTAGGCATATTAACTGCACAGAATACGAAATCTACCTTAGAAACAATTTCATCAAAATCCTTATCCATATCATATACAGTCATCTTCTTAACGAACTCTGGCATTGGTGTCTGCATCTTCCAGCGTCCTTCAACAGCATCTTCATAAAGCTTTTCCTGCTGAACGTCCTGAAGCGCTACTAAAACAACCTCAAACCAAGGATGATTCTCAAGTAATGTTATAAATCTCTGTCCTACCATACCTGTACCGCCAAGGATACCAACTCTTAACTTATCGCTCATTTTTAACTCCTTCAATATGTAAAATCTAAAAGACACTTCCCTCTGTTCTGTCTTTCTGTGACGGACATTTGTTTTTGTGTCTAAGAAAATATATCACAGCCTATAGGATAATGCAAGCCATTTTAAATATTTTAAGATTTTTCTTAATAAAATATATTTTTATGTAAAATGAAAAAGCCCCGGCAGTTAACCGGAAGCTTTTTCTGGAAATATTAGGAGAAGTAAATTCTTATAAACTTATTTATCGAATGTCTTCTTTTCTCTTTAATTCAACACATGCAATTCCTGCTGTTAATGTCATTGCAGCAATATACCATACCATATGGTATGAATCACCTGTCTCAACACCATTATTGTCTGATACCACTGGATCTGTAGCTGGCTGCTTCCTGCCGGTGTCTCTGGTTTAGCAGGCTGCTCTGGTGCTGGATTCTCTGGTTCACCCGGTGTTGGATTCTCTGGTTCACCTGGTGCTGGATTCTCTGGTTCGCCCGGTGTTGGATTCTCTGGTTCGCCTGCAGATGTAATCTCCTTACCATCAACAACAAGCTTAACATCTGAAAATGTCACATCAGCACTTCTTGCAACATACATTCCAACATATACATATTCTGAATCTACAGAAGTTAATTTAAAATCAAAACCACCTGTAATAGTTTCTTCATTACCAAATGTACATGCATAACCATCTGTATTACTTTCGATTTTAAGGTTATATGTCTCACCAGCCTTAATTTCATTAGCACATGTTCCGCCCTGTGTAAGAGCGCCACTCTTTCTTGCAAAACAGTTCCATACAGAATCTTTCTTAGTAAGCTTAAGTGGACCAGCTGCAACATAGTCACCCATTGTACTGTTAATATACTGATCTACATACATATCATCTCTTGCCATAAGACCGAATGATACCTGATCATTAGATGTAAAACTGTTTACAGTCGCCTTTGCTGTAATTGTAAAATTACTGTTTGCTGGAACTCTGTAATAATACATAGCAATTCCATCAGCAGTACTTGCTATCTTTCCTGCTCCATTAACAGCAATATTAATATTACCATTGTCAAGACTCTCAAGCTTAAATTTAGATGCTATCTTATCATTGCCGCCAACATTTCCAAATACAGTTCCCTTTAAAGATTCCTGCATTAGCCCATAATTCGCTGTCTTTTAAATCATTTGAATATTCTGACTCTTTATAATCAGGATTAGACTTTAAAACATCACTCTTAGTTGGTGCTTTAGCATCAATAATATGCTCTGCAAGTCCTGCTACATTAAGTTCCTTAATTGTCTTAGTAACAAGATATGCATTATATGTTCCGCCCCCAGATATTAGTATGCGTATTGTCTACACTTTCTGGCTTTGATGATGTCCATGCATGTAAATTAACTGTCTCGGCTGCTCCTAATGAATCATATAATTTCTTAGTAAGAGAAGTCATATCAACCACTGGAACATTAAGATCTTTTCCAAGATTAATGATTGCCTGTGGATAACTTCCTCCTTCAAACTCTCCTGAAGCAGCTGTAACATGAAGCTGACTGTCAGACCAGTTGCCATCAGCAGTTCTTCTTACAATCGGTGTACATAAAACAACTGTTGTTCCTGTTGCCTGTGCTGGCTTTATATAAGTCTCATATAAAGAATAAGCAAATGAACCTGCTGTTTTATAATCTCCATTAGGTTAGTATATCTTCCGCTCTCCGTTTTTTCATCATTGTGTTGAAACCAACAAGAAGAAAATCTCCCTTTTTCATTCCAGCTATAAGCTCACCATACTCCTTATCCGCTGTATAGCTTGTTGAACTTCTTCCTGATAAAGCAATATTCTTTACCTCAAAGTTCCATCCAGATACTTATCAATCTGTGTTCCCCATCCATATCTAGGATAATAATAATTGTCTGTGAAAGCACTGACTGTCGAATCTCCCACAATCCAGACAACAGGCTTTGATGAATCTGATTCCTCAGCTCCTGCAAATGTTCCAAATCCAAAGCTCATAACAAGCAAAAGGATTGCACTAAGCAGACAACTGATCAGCCTTCTATTTTTGTTTTCATAACAAAGACCATTCCTTTCTTTTATTTGTTCAAATTGTAAACTATGAACCTATGTCAAGGTCAAGTCTTTGTGTATATTTTACCATAAAATGTTTTTTGCAAAAAAAATCCCCACTATGTGGGGGAAATTCTCAAAATATTAATACGCTATACCATTAGATACTTCTACATAATAAATATTAACTCCACCAGATTCTGATACAATATAATATTCACCTGCCTCATCTAATCTGAATGATACTGACTTAAGTGAAGAACCAGGTATCTTAGCTGTACTTGTTACATCATTACCATTCTTATCAATAATCTTAATAAGTCTGCTTGTATCTGTATCTGAGCTTTGTTGCATATATCTTTACCTTAGATTCACCTGCTGTCTTAAATGCAATAGCTCTTGCAGATTCGCTTCCTGCACCGCCAAGCTTGATTCTCTTTGTAAAGCTGATATTCTTGTAATCCTTATTGCTCTTATCAACCGTTACAGTCTTTTGCTTGTTGCAACAATCTTAAGACCATCAACTACAGTTGAACTCTTAATCTTTCCTGTTGAAACATCATTAGCATTAAGAATTAATTTTTCACCCTTTGTTGATACTGAAGAAGCTTCTGTTGCTTTTGTTGGAGCCTGTGTAGCCTTTGTTGGAGTCTGTGTCTCCTTTGTTGTTGCCTCTGTCGCCTTAGTTGGAGCCTGTGTCCCTTTGTTGTGCCTTCAGTAGCTTTAGTTGTTTCCTGAGCCTTTGTTGTCTCTTCTGGCTTAGTTACCTCAGATGATGAATTCTTTGAAGATACACTAATCATCTGATTAGCAACATTGAATCTTGCTCCCATTGAAGCATAGCTTCCTGTTGTCTCATAAAGGCTGTTCATGTTAATTGTTCCATCAGCATTTCTAAGCTGTTTATCTATATTTTTGCTCATATCGATTGCATTAACAGTGTTCTTAAACATTCCAGCTGTCTTAGCAGGGTCAGTTACAACAGTTCCCTTCTTATCTCCACTTACTAAAGAAGTAAACAAAGAGCCTGAAAGATTATAATACTTACCTGAGTTGTAAATATATTGAATCAGCCATTTTACCAGTAAACTTATCTGAATCAATTGCACCTGCTGATACAAGCCCCCTTTAAATATTGCTGAACTTGATGTTCTGTAACATAAGAAGTTACCCTTCTTAGCATACTTTCCATTGCCCCATGCTGTAACATTTACAATTGTAAGACCTGTTGGGTTATTATTATCTGTAAATCCTGTTGCACCATTGTCAAATGACAGACAATTCATTACATTATGTGGAGTTCCAACACCTGAACCTCCAAGCTTGAATCCATTCATATCTCCGTTAGCATAGTGAACACCATTAGATAATGTTCCATTATTAAATGCAACACAGTTTCTAATTGTAATTACACCGATAGGACCTGTTGCACTCTTTGCAAATAAATCCCATCCATCATCTGAGTTGCTATATGATATACATCCGTCAAACACATTACCTTCACCGCATGTAAGCTTTGCAGCAAATCCATCTGCATTCTCACCTGTACCATCCCTGTTCAGGGAAATCACAGTTATCATGTGATGTACAGTTAATAATCAGGTTATTTGATGGCCTATAAATCTTTAGTAGCTGCTGTTGTGTCATATCTAGAAATCTGGAGTCCTGAATCCCTGTTTGCTTCAAATACACATTTTTCAAAATGTTGTTATTACCAGCAAGTAATACTCCGTTATCTCCAGCACCATAGAAATTAATTCCCTGGAAATACCAGTAATCTCCATCTACAACTACACCTCTGTTAGCTCCGTCAAGCTTCTGTGCTGAAAAATCAAACTTAACTTCCTTGCCACTTTCAGCCTTTTACAATAATATAAAGAGCCTGATTTTCCATTCATGGCATTATTAATTACAATTGTATCAGAGAACTTATATGTTCCCTCTTTTACAATAATTACATCGCCAGCCTTAGCTGAACTGATTGCATTAAAATTTCATTTGAAGATGATACATATTTTGCATTCTTGAAATCTGCATCTTTTCTTCTTACTGATATCTGTATACGCACCTGAATAAGAAAGGCTTGTCTTATCATATGATGTTGTTGCATCTGAACCCGTTGTTTTCCTTTTCAGTTGCCTTTGTTGCGCTTTCTGTTGATTTAGTTGTTGCCTGTGTTGCTTTTTGTTGTTGTCTGTGTTTCCTTTGTTGTTGCCTGTGTTGCTTTTGTTGTACTCTCTGTTGCCTTAGTTTCTTCTGTTGTTGGATCTGGTGATACAATCTTAATTCCTTATCTATGGCATATACAGAATCATCTTTATCAGAGAATGTCCATGAAATCACTCCACCACCAAGGCTTCCTGCTCCCTTTGCAGATGTTACTACTGAAGGTACATCTTCTGCATTATTAAGACTTCCTGATTTAACTCCGAGATCCTTAGTTGTATCAAAGTTATCATAAGATGTTGCACCTGCTACAGTCTTATATGAAGATGGAACTTTCTCATCTGCTGACTTTGCAAGGTATGCATCAAATGATGCTGCATTTGCAGAATCACCTGTTTCTGAAACAGCATTTGCATAGATAATCTTCTGTGCACCTACGATAACATTTCCATATGCTTAAATGATACCACCGTTCTCACCTGAGAATGTACCCTCACCAAGTGCATCTGTTCCCTGATTAGATGAAAGCATTGGATTCTTACAGTTTCTAAAATAGTTATTCTGTATGAATAATGAAGAACCCATTGTTGAACCAGCACCATACTTTGCATTGCCATCATAGTAGTTGTTATACATATGCACTGACATTGTTCTTACTCTTGCATGTCTTGAATCAGAATGATCAAACCAGTTATGATGATATGTAATATAGTTAGGACCAGACTCGCTCTTCATTCCACATAACGAGCACTTACCTGAATCATAAAATGTACATACGAAACTGTTATATACTGTGAATTACCTTTAATGTCAATTGAACCATCACCCTTTGCCTGGTCAGCATCCCCACCTGCTTTACCATAGTACAGATCAACATTGTGAATCCATACATTGCAGTTTGCTGTATCGAGAGAAATACCATCATCCATGAAATTAATAATTGAAAAAAATTTCTCATCTCAACATTTCCTGCATTTCT
>VOFG01004802.1_pt1 | contig 15890 bp, 28 predicted proteins | sample 5384171 | NCBI WGS metagenome assembly VOFG01 (sample SAMN12384726, study PRJNA508395) | human gut metagenome | isolation source: healthy gut F | host: Homo sapiens
ATTACATATTGAAACAAATGGGATACTGTAACATAACAACATTCTGGCTTTAAATCCTTCCTTTTGTGCGATAACCTGAAGCAACCTTTTCTGTTGCAATAATGATATCCAATGAAGGATTTTTTTATCATCTTACCATTGCTCCATTATTATTTTCAACATAAAAATATTGTGTTCGATCTGTCGTTACAATTTTATTTGCATTTAATAACGCGTCCAATGTAAAAAGAATATCTTCATATGTTTTTATTGACGGAAATTTTAAATTTGCAATCAATTCTTTTTTGTACAATTTTCCTGCCGGACCCGAATTAATAGATTTCGAATCAAAAGAGCATTTATCGCATCGGTTCGTGTTAATACAGTTTTTTCCTACTGTAAATCTAAATTTCACCGCTTTTTCATCAAGAAACACTGTATCGCATATTGCAACATCGCCTATTTCGCAACATTTTACTAGTTCATACAGATAATTGGGTGGAATAAAATCATCAGCGTCCAAAAACGCTATGAATTTTCCTTGCCAAACTTATTCCTTTATTTCTTGTGTAAGAAACTCCATGATTTTTTCTGCGTAAAGCAACGCATGCGAGTATCTTTTTCTTCATACTCCTTACATATACTATAAGATGAATCACTACTACCATCATCAATTAAAATACACTCAAACTTTTGATATGATTGACCCAAAATGCTTTCTAAACATTCTTTTCAAATAATTTTCTGCGTTAAAAATAGGTATAATAATTGAAATCATGTTGATACCTTTCTGAATTGATATCTACGCCGAATTGCTAAAAAAATACCCGGAATAAGTGCGCATAATATCAATCTTTTATTCTGTCCTTGAAAACCATATTCTATATGTCCCCAACTATTGATAATGCAACCACTTGACAGGCAGCATAAAATTTTTGCTTTTTGAACACTCAGGATATTTCAGCATATGACAATACATCATCGCATAACCCATTGGGTTATTTTTTTCTAATACTTTGCTTCCCTTGGTAAGGCCATCATCCAGATAATTACACTGATAAATAATATCTGAATGCCACCGCAATTTATAACCATCCAACGCAATTTCATTCAATGCGATTTGTTCTGGTGCAAATTTTTCGCCCGGCCATTCCGGCATCGGATATTTTTTTCAATATTTTTGTCTTATATGCCCTCACACATATCTGCATCCAAATTAAATTGTATTCTCTGTAGATTCGTAGCGTCTACATATCCTTGTTCGTTTTACAATAGGTGAAACACCCTTTATATAAGAACCATCTGGAAATCCCCTGGCTGCTCCAACACCAATATAATCTGAATTATTTTCAATCTCTTTGCACGAATTTTTTTCATTTTTGATAACGCATTCGGTAATAGAAAATCATCAGAATCAACCATAAAAAAGAATTTACCTCTCGCATACCGAATCCCATAATTGATTGCTCTTGGTTTTCCTCCATTTTCTTTTTCCAAATATCTAATTGAAAATTCTTTTTCTTCCTGATCCACTCTTCAACTAATTGAGGCGTATTGTCTGTCGATCCATCATTAACAATCAACCATTCAAAGTCTGTCGTTCCCTGATTTTCAACGACTCATATAATCTGAAAAGTGTATATCCTCTATTATATGTCGAAGTAAATACCGTAAAATATGGCATCTCATCATCTCCTTAGCAAACGCCTTATTAAATGTCTCATTAAACGTCTTAACTGTAAACTTATCTTCAATAAATAGTATTTGTTTTCATATAGTAATAACAAAATCCATTTTTCAAAGAAATTCCGTCCGCATGCTTTAATTCCCTCAGATTTACAAATTAATTGTAATTCCTCGAAACAGTTTTTCAATTTTTCAATATTGCAATACAACAATGAAAAAATCACATAATTACTTAGCAACTGTGAAACAATCAACTCATTACTTCCGCTATAAACATTTTCTTTTTCAAGAAAAATGTTTATAGCGAATATTAATAAACAGCTGTGTTCTATAGTCAATTTCACTATCCTTAACCATAGCTGATGAATTCTCTGATTCCTGAAGATAAAAATATTCTGTTTTATCATTAAAGCAAATTTTGCTCACTTTAGGATATAATTTCAGAAAAAAATCAAAATCCTCCGCCAATTTAATTCTTTCATCAAATCGGATATTCCCAACTAATTCTTTTAAGATTATCTTTCCACAACAATATCCATAAATACCTGTTTTTTTGATAATCCGCAAAATTCAAAAGCAATTCACTTATATCAAAAGTGCCACTTCCAGGTAATTGTATTTTCTTTTTTTTTCCTGAGTGCCATATTTTGTAATCGTGCATATTGAAAGATCTACACCGCTCTCAATAATAGTTTCATACAAATTTTCCAAATAGTTATTTGGTATGCGGTCATCTGCATCAATAAATGTAATATATTCTCCACACGAGGCATCAATCCCAACATTTCTCGCATGAGATACGCCACTATTTGGAATATGAATTACTTCAAATCTTTTATCAATACAAGCAACTTTATCACAAAATTTCCCCTGATGCATCCGTAGATCCATCATCTATTAAAATACATTCAAACTCTTCAAATGTTTGGCTAAGCAAGCATTGAAATAAATCATCCATATATTTTTTCTTTATTATATACGGGAATAACAACACTAATTTTTCATAGTTTTCTTTTTCTCATTTTAAAAATTAATATTTGATATAAATTGGGTGAAACATAAAATATACTGTAACGTATAAAATCTTTTAAGACAAAGTCCATTTCCCCTCATCAATGTTCGCATAAATTGTATATATGTTTGACTGTCATGATAGGGCTGTATTTTCGATTCCTTTGCACGAAACCAAAATTCTATATATAAATTCAGAAATAGTTTCATCGATTCCCCTACAAATAAAACTATCTTGTTTAAATAAGCACATTCGTCTTTTCACAATATCCAACATTACCAAATTCTGCTCTTGAAATTTTTTGATGCGTCAGCGAAGTATTATTTTGAACATATATATACCAGAATTTCTTTTCACAAAAAATTTTTCCTGTTTTTAGCTAGCACCTGGCTCATCCAATCATCGTCCTCATATATCCGTCCCTCAAATGGAATGTTTTTTATATAATCTCTTTTTATACAGCTTATTACAAACTCCAACAACCAATCCATTTGCATAGCTACCATAATACAACCCTTTTGCAAATTCTAACATGGATTTTTTTCCACAAAAAATGTTGGGATTTTATGTGGATCTATTGTCAATTTTCCTCTTCATTCTGAAATTGCCAAAGCCACGTTACTATATCAACATCATGGTTTTCTAAAATTGAAATTGCTTTACTGTATAGTAGGATCATCTGGTAAATAATCATCACTATCTACAAAAGTAATATATTTCCCACTTGATGCTAAAACACCGTTATTTCGAGCTTTTCCAACCCCTTGATTTTTCCGGTGAATTACGCTTATACATTGATTTTCTTTTGCATATTCGTCACAGATCTTTCCAGAAGAATCCGTACTTCCATCATTAATTAAAATCAATTCACATTTTTCCACATTCTGGTTTAAAATACTTTCAATACACCTTCTTAAAAAACCGTTCTGTGTTATAAACTGGTACTATTACAGAAAGCTGTGTTTTCATTACACTCTATACCTCTTTTCAAAATAAAAAGATATCAACGGTAGCAAAACAGGATGCGAATAACAAAATGTTAATAGTTTTTGTTTTTAGGAACACACAATTTGCCAATTTTCAACTGTTTAAACATATTCTAACGCTATCTTCATATAATATTTTATTAACCATTCTTTTTTTCACCTATAGTAAGAACACTCGAACAGAATATATCCCCAATAGCGTTATAAATAAAAAAATAATAATACCTTGTCAAGTTGATCCCTAAAATCATATATTTCGCTTCGACCAAATTCTTCCTGGAATCGTGCATACAAAGCCTTATAATCGTCCCATTTATCAGACGTAAATGTATGTGTTACTGAACTTTGATTGCTGCAGTTATACATATAGTAGGCTTGTCCTTTCATATAATAAAACGAATGTATTCTAAGCATCAATTGACATCCCCAAAACCAATCTTCAGAAAATCGAATTCCAATCTCATATCGTGGCATTCTTTGTCGCATATTTTTTTACCATGCACACACAGTTGAAAATTGCAGCAGGATATTCTATCGAACGAGTAATTAGTAAATGAGGATAATATTCTTGATGCAATTGTTTCTCCTCATATAACCCGCCACGAATATTGTGAGAATAAATAGTTTTTCTTCCATCCGAATATATTTTTATACAATCACACATTACTAAATCGCAATGATTATGTTCCGCACATCTTATCATTTTTCATACATCTGAGGTTGAATATAGTCATCGCTATCAACAAAAGTTACATAGTCTCCCTCAGCTAAACCTAATCCTACATTTCTTGCAGCAGCAACTCCTGCATTTTCTGATGAACCACCTTAACTCTACTATCACTTAAAGCATATTTTTCACAAATTTTTTTCCACATGAATCAGGTGATCCATCATCGACTAATATTATTTCCAAATTGCCATATGTTTGATTTAAAATACTTTCTATGCAAGTAGCTAAGAATTTTTCTGCTTTATACACTGGTACAATCACACTTATTTTAGGCATAGAAATTTCTCCCTTATCAACATCAATTGCCTTATTTTCATCTATAAAATATCCTGTACAAATCGCAACATACTATTGCTCTCAATATAACACCCTCAGATACTCCCACTTATGGATAGCTATAATATCTAACCAACATCATTATTATAATTGTTTTGCACCATTTCTACCTTTTACCCACACAATTACTCTTTTCCAATATACGATATATTTTTTTCACTTCTTCCTTATTTGAATACTTTCTCATTTGACAGTTGAATGATAGTTGCTCTAACAGACAATTATTATTTAGCAAATCAAATATTTGATCCGCACACTCCTGATTTTGCATAGGTACAATTATGCCCTCTACACCACTTTCCAATTGTTCCTTAGCTGTCTCATAATTTGTAATAATTACAGGTTTTCCTAACATCTGAGCCTCACGAACCGTAACACATTTACCTTCATATCGACTAGGCTGTATATAAACATCACATGCCTGAATATATGGATATGGATTCTCTTTTTTTCCAAGAATTTTACATATTCCTGCATATTAGCTTCTGCAATTTTTCTTTTAATCAATTCTTCGTCTCTGCCAAACCAATCAAATACCATGTTATATCCATCCCTCTTTCACGTATCCGTTGACAAATTTCTGGTACATTATCAAAATTCTTAGCCTTACAGAATCGCCCAATAGATAGTATTTTTATCCCTTTGCATTCATTTCTTTATCCACTAAAAATTCATTTGCCTGCTTTTTTCACAAATTCTTCCGGCAAGATGTTTTCAATCAAAATAATCTTTTCCTTGAACATAGGAAAACCGAAAGAAAATTCTCTGTTACTGCATCAGAAATCGAAGCAATATAATCATAGTTCTTCCACATTGCGGTTTCAGAAGCAATATTCACCTGTATACGAGAATAATCTGTATGAATCCAGGCTATTTTTCTTTTGCATGTACTTTTCTATCAACAAAATAGTGCGGTGTCAAAAAGCTGATTGCTAAATCATATACTTCATTGGATTGAATTTTTGGCATAAATGGACAAGTATATTTATGACTCATATTCTAACGCCACATCACTGTCTGTATATTTATGTATTCGATTATATTTTGCCGCTGCCATTTTCCCCTGCAAGTCTTGCCATACTTAATATGAAATGTCCTTCCTTTAAAGTCCGCTTTATCGGTCGCGCTAATACTGTATAAGCGCGAATTTCTGGCAATAAATTAACAGCTGATGGATTTCTCTCATTAATTCCCCTTCATGCCGTAATAAAATAAATCTACATCATATTTTTCAAAATCAAATGCATTTAATAACCCGATAAGACTTCTTTCTGCTCCACCTAATTCTAAAGCATGAGACACAATTAGCAATTTCTTTTTTCATTTGCGGAACCTCTGAAAGACATCTACACCAAATATTCTGTGTATTGGTCTTGTTATCATGCCAATGAATTTTTAAGTGTTTACTCATCCACGTTGCCTCATACCAGTGAATGGAAAATGTATTTTCTGTTTTTTCTAATTTTCCGGTAGCGCTGTTATATGGATTCAAAACATCCATAGGATATATTACCGCTTCACACACATTTTGTTTTCTACCATTCTGTTTTAACCCCAATGCTACCAACGCTTGTGTATTCAATTTCGACACATTCTTACTCCATTTTTCCTGTCCAGTAATATCTCATATTCTTTCAACATCGCTTGAATCACTTTTCCATGTGCAACAGATCCAAATCCCAATCCTGAAGCTACATATTGCTTATTTTCAAAGCAAAAAAAAATGCATCATTTCTTAACAATTCTTCCAGCGATCTAATTACTTCTACATCTGTATCAAAATAGATTCCTCCATACTTTTCCCACTACCCAAAGTCTGACATAATCGCTTAAATACGCATACTTTTTTTCGGCATAACACATCTGCGTATACCCATTCATATCTATATCAAAAATTTTCCTCATTCCATTCAATAACTTCATACTCTGGACAATACTGACGCCAGCTCCTTATGCACTTTAAAGCTAATTTGGATTTCTTCCTTTTCCAAACCAACAATAATGTATTTTCTTCTGGTATCATGTATCCATCCCTTCCTATCACTTATTTTTTGCACACATTATTTTTTTTCGAATTACTTTCCAATTTTCTTTTTTATGAAATAGTCATATACCACCTTAGGTAAAATGCCTATAATAATTGGTTGTATCGCATATAGATATCCGCTTATCGGCAGTCCAAGTTTTCGCACTCGCCATTCCTCGTACATATGCTTCATTTACTCTATATCGAAATTTTCTTCTCTTATATGCTGCTTTATCATCTCGCATAAGATAAAGCTGTTTGGGAATATTTTTGCCTCTATATCCGACCTCGTACATTTTTATCCATAAATGATAGTCTTCTACTCGCAACAAACGCTTTTTCTCTGTATATCCTTTCACCGCATCATATGCTTCTTTTCTCACCATACATGGTGCATGACAAAACGGAGATCCATGCAAAAAAATCCTCTTTCTTGGGATATTCAGGATGACTTATATTCCCCATATTCCTGTCTCATCAAAATACCCCATATCTGTGCTTACAATCGAAATTACTTTTTCTTTTTCTAATATTTCATACTCAACCGCAAATCGTTCTGGCAAACAAATATCATCTCCATCCATTCTTGCAATATACTTTCCTGTTGCCATTTTTAAACAACGATTTAAGGTATAGTTAAGTCCTCTATTTTCTTTATTTTTCAGCAATACCATTCTTTCTGGATATTTTTTATATAGAATTCTGCCACTTCAGACGTTGCATCGGATGATCCATCGTCGCACATAATCAATTCCCATTCACTCATCGTCTGACCTAAAACAGACTCAATCGCTTCTGACAACGTATCTGCACAATTGTATATCCCCATAATTACACTAATTTCTGGATTTTTCATATAAGCCCCCATGTAAAATGCATCTGATAATAAAAGAATCCAATATATCCTAACACAGTAGCACTTTTTATGATTATGGTTGAATTTCTCGTAAAAATATTTTCAATTTCCCAAGGTAGTAAAATGGATGCAGAATACATAGATCCATATGAAATCAATCGTCCTATAAATATTCCAGAAGTTTTCATAGACACCATTGCAATTACACTGGTCAAAATCGAGAAATTTGTCACAATATTAATTACCGGATTGTCTGCTTCTTTTGATTTGCTTACGTCCAATAATAGATAAAATCATGGGAATGGAATAGACAAATACCCTGATCGGATTAGTTCCGTTATCTTCCCACTCTTTCCAATCCGCTACCATATTAGAATATTGTGTATTTGATAGTATATTGTTCATTCCATCTGTAAACTGATTTACAAATATTAATATTAAAATACATCCCAAAATGCACAGCACACTCTTTTTTATTCCATGCCTTTCCCTGCACAAAAAATGATCGATCATAAGCAATGCTGACGCATGAAATGTCGCTCCTAATAGAATAATTGCTATCAGTGGTATATATTTTCTTTTTAGCAGTAATGGAAATCCTGCCATGATAATGGCAATTGCCAAAAACTGTCGGATACCATTATGACACCAAGACATATAGTCTGTTCCCGCAACAAAAACAAAAATACTCATCCAATAGTTTTCACTATATTTTCGATAAATAAATGCCATACATAACATTTGCACAGTAGCTATGAACATGAAAAACAGAATAGGTGAATTTCCAATAAGAGCTTTTATAATCACAATTAAGACCGAAAAACCTTTATCTTTTTTTATTCCCTCGAGATAGAGTGGAAGCGCAGCTATTTTACTAGGTGCTTCTCTAAAGACACTTCGGTAGGCATAGGTATCTCCAAAATTATCGGATCTTAGTGTTGCCGCCAATATATATGGAACCACTAGAAGCACTGCCGGTGCTATTGCCATCTTTCTTCTATCCTTCCCATAACGATTTCCTGCTTTTTCGGCAGAGATATTGCCAGAACCATTCCTACTGTCAAAAGCCAGATTAATTGAAACCAATAATTCGTTATGGACATCTTTTACATTTCTCCTTTTGTCTTACTAAAATTTTCTCTTTCCTCTTTCATCTTACTCCAGACTTCTCACCGTTCTCTCCACCACAGCTTCCTTCCGAAACTCTCTTTTCATCTTCTCTCTTCCTGCTTTTCCCATTTTTGCCCTGTTCTTCTCTGCTGCAATGCAGCATCTTTTCATTGCCTGATACAGCATCTCTTTGTTTTTACTTCAACCAGCAGACCGCTTTTTCCATTTTCTACGCTTTCCCGGCAGCCCGGGATATTGCTTTGTGATAACAGGGCGGCCGGTTGCCGCTGCTTCCAGGAGGACGTTGCTCATGCCTTCATGATAGCTGGGAAGAACGACACAGTCTGCTTCTGCATAAAATGGGCGCGGGTCTGACTGAAAGCCGTAAAATGGGCGATTCCAAGCTGTTCCAGTTCTTCTACCTGCTTTTTGTAGATATCTTCAAAGAATCCGGCCAGATCAAGGACAAAGTCTTCGTTTTCTTCTTTCAGCCGCCGAACGGCATAAAAAGAGTTCTTCTATTCCTTTTTTCTTTCATGATTCGTCCGAGATACAGAAAATGGACACGGCTGTGATTCGGGTAAGGTTCCATTTTGTATTTTTCCAGGTTAATTCCCGCACCGGGAAGGACAACCTGACGATCTTCCGATACGATGTTTCTTTCTCTGAATTCGCGGGCGTTTTTCTTTATTTTCAAAAAAGACATATTTTACTTTTCGGAAAGCGATTCGATACAGTACCGTAACAAATCCGGCCAGTACTGGTTTTTGGAATGCAGTTCCAAGTCCCTGTACGTTGGCATAATAGGGGAATCTTTTTGCAACTGCAGAGCAGACCCATATAGATATTTGGTTTAATGGAATATGTAACAAAGTCCGGGCTGATTTTTTGCAGAAGCCGCTTATAGTCCCGCAACAGCTTTGCCTCGGCAAAGGATTCACGCCACGTCGGTTCATGGATACGGGAATACACTCGATTCCCATTTTCCGAAAATCTTCTTCATGCCCGACAAATGGCATGGCAAGAATCACTTCATGCTCTTTCTGCAATGCTTCCGCCAGTTCTCTTCGAAACTGCCAGAACATATACGAATGGTTTGTTACAATCAGAAGTCGTTTTTCATTGCTCTTTCCCGTTTCGATGTAATATCCCGCATTATTTAATTACTTATTTCATTATTTCTTTTATAAATTATATCATCTTTCAATCAATATGCAATTACTTTTCTCATTATTTTCCAGCTTCTATGTAAAACGAGGCAGCATGCTTTCCTTCCCAAAAACATCCTGCCCGTTTCTTCCTATCTTTTGCTATCTTTGCTATTTTTTCTATCTTTTGCTGTCTTTACTACTTTTTCTATCTTTTGCTGTTTTTCTATCTTTCTCTGTCTTTTTTTCTATCTTTTTTTATCTTCTTCTATTTTCCAACCTTCACAACCTCTTTTGCACCCTTCATCTGCTGTTTTCCAGTCTGCCTTCGTGAATTCCATCCTGCCGCAGTACGGCTCCTGCTGTTCTCCAGAGACATTCCAGATCCATTTTGAGCTGGATATGGTGCACATAATATCCGTCCAGTTCCGCTTTCTCCCGGATCGGAAGTTCATCCCGCCCATGGATCTGTGCCCAGCCGGTGAGGCCCGGACGGACACTGTTTGCGCCGTACTGCTCCCGCTCCACAAGGAGGTCATACTGATTCCAGAGTGCCGGACGCGGGCCAACCAGCGCCATATCGCCCTTCAGGATATTAAAGAGCTGTGGCAGCTCATCGGGGATGTTTTCCGGAGAAACCGTCCGACTCTTGTGATGAAGAGATCGGGATGGTTCAGCAAATGTGTCGGCATATCATGCGGCGTGTCGATGCGCATCGTGCGGAACTTGTATATGTAAAAATACGTGCCGTTCTTTCCTGCCCGCTTCTGCCGGAAGAAAATCGGTCCCGGCGAATCGAGATGGATCGCTATGCCAAGCAAAATCAGCAACCACGACAGTGCTGCCGTTCCAACCAGTGCAAGCAGCCGGTCCAGCAGATTTTTCAGATACATTTGATAAATTCCAGATTCCCTCATGTTTTCTTCCCCCTATTCTTTCACCGACTGGTTACTTTTCCGGCCTTCTTTTTTCTTTTCCATAGCCGTACTTTCCGTAACCATAACCATATTTTCCGTAGCCATAACCGCCATAGGTGCTGTATCCGTAGCCTGTCGCACCCTCCGGCACGCCGTTCAGTACATAGCCGCAGACCGGAATTTGCGAATCCTCGAAGAATTCCAGTGCCCGCTGTACTTCACGGTCCTTGGTAGTTCCCTGGTGTACGACAAGAACTGCAGAATCTGCGATTCCGCCCAAAAGGGATGCATCCGACAGTACTCCGCACGGCGGCGTATCAATAATCAGAAGATCCGCATCCTCTTTCAATTCTTCGATCAGCGTTTTCATCCGCGCGGAACGCAGCAGGCCGGCCGGATTTTGTGTACTTCCGACACCCGGCAGGATTTTCAGCGACAGATCCCGATAATCGGTAAGTGCCTCATCCAGGCTGATCTGTCCTTTCAGCACTCCTATGATTCCACGTCCCTTCCGCTCGGAAAGTCCCATACACTTCATCACCGAAGGATTCCGCAGATCTCCGTCCAGCAGTACTACGCGGTATTTCTTCTTCGCGAATGCTTCTGCGAGATTCACGGCAACGGTTGTCTTTCCCTCTCCCGGCACAGAGCTTGTCACAAGCAAAAACAGGACAGTCGGCTTTTTCCAAGCCCGTCCTCTGTTCTTGTCCGGATGAGCTGCATTGCTTCTTTGAAGGAATCCGGCACTTTGGGGTTACAGATGGTAATGGTCTGTTCTCTTTACGCTGCTTCTTTTTTTGATCTTCACCTGCGGCAGATTTCCAGGAACGCTGCGTTCGTCAGCTTTTTCACGTCATCTGCCTGGCGAATTGTTTTTCTTGTTCTCACATAGATGAAGACCAAAAGCAGTGCAACGGCAAGTCCCGCCGCTGCTCCGATCATTCCGGCATGTACCGCATCCTGGCTGTTGATCGGGGATACCGGTACGCCGCTGTCGTCTACCACCGTCAGCGTTGTCGCACCGATTATGTACTCTGCTACCTCCGGATAATTGGTAATGACGGACTGAAGTACGCGATATGCCGTATCCGGTGAAGAATCTTTGACGCGAATTGTGAACAGGTTGGTGTTTTCCATCACGCTCGCCTCAATTTGGGATGTCACTGCTCCCACCTGAAGATCCCGTGCTACAACATCCTTTAATACACCGCTTGTTACGATATAAGGAAAGGTTTTTCCAAGCTGCTGCGCCGTCACATTGTCATAATAGGAATAGCCGACCGCGCGGTTTGATCCGACCACAAATGAGGTGTATGCCTCATACATGGGCTGATACCGCAGCTTTGCCGTCAGAAAGGAGCCGCCTCCCATGGGGATCACAAGAATCAGCACGCCCAAAAAGAATTTTCGGAATGCCTGGAAATATTCCTGCCAGAAAGGCGATCAGATCGATTTTCTCCGGTTCCGCCGAATAGGTTTCATACGTTTCTCTGCTCATGCTCTTTGCTCCCTCTTATCGTTCTGCCCTGCTGCTGTAGGTGCCGTATCCATATCCATAACCGTAGCTGTTGCCGATCCGCTCACCGAATCCCGGGTAAACATTTCCAAATACACAGCCGATCACTTTTCCTCTTTCTGGTTCAATGCATCAATCGCATCGTTGATATCCCTCGTCAGTACGCCGTCCTGCCGCACGGAAAGAACCGCATCGGCATACTCTGCAAGCTCTTCTGCATCCGCCGTCATTCCCATCGGCGGCGTATCCAGAATAATGTAGTCCATATTGGTCCGGCATGTCTCCAGAATCCGGTGGAAAATCTCACCGCCGATTGCAAGCGACGGCTCTTCCAGACGATTACGGCAGATTCCGGTATATACGTTGGTATCCTTGTGTTTCTCAAAACGCCGGATGCCGACTCTTTCCGAGGACAACCTTTCCGAAATCCTTTCCGTCTTTTCCGGAATCTCAAAAGATTTTATGTAACGCCGGCTGTCGAAATCGCAGTCCAAAAGCAGTACACGGTTCTGCTCTTCTGCAAGAGCAAGCGCCAGATTTGCCGCAAGGGTCGATTTTCCTTCATTTTCCGCCACACTGGTCACCAGCAGCACTTTTCCGCCTTTTTCGGTCCAGACGCCCCCGCACACGCGATGCAATACGCTTTAAGGATTCCACATACAGAAAGCTCCGCGCCGGATTGGTAATCAGCATGGAGCTGTTTTCTTCTTCTTTTCGTGATACACAACGCCCAGCAGGTCCGCATCGATTTTGCGGGTGAATTCTGCCTCATTTTTGACGGTATCCGCAGAAAGGAAAAGAGTCCGATGAGTGCCGCCATAGCAAGGGCTGCCGCAAGAAATGCGGTCGCGGCATACTTTTTGGTCGGAATCTGGTTCGATGGCACACCGGAAACCTGCGGCTGCTGCAGTGTCTCCAACACTACATTCGGAATAATATAGTCGGAAATGCTCGTATAATTGTTCAGTACCGACTTTAAGATCCGAAATGCCATTTCCGGCGAATCTGCGGTCACAGACAGCTCCATCAGATTGGATTCCGGCACAATGGAAGCATTCATTTTGCCGGAAACGAGGACAGGCTAAGCTCCTCCATCACTTTTTTCTTCAAAATCGTATTTTCCAGAATTGCTTCAAATTTCTGTGCCATCTCATATGTGGCCGACAGGCTCGATGCCGCATTGGCATCCACCCCGCGTCCCATAACGGCAAATGTGGTTTTTACCGTATACCGGTCTTTGTGTACGGTCGCCATCACAGTATAGGTTATCATTGCCGCCGAACAGGCAATCAGAAGGATGACCCACCAGTTTTTTGCAATGTCGCACAGGATACTTCGGAGATCCCAGTCTGTTTTGCTGCTCTGCCCGTTTCCTGTTCTGTCGTATTCTCCCATCTGGATCCCCCTATTCGTTTACACAGACGATCAGGCGGACGGAGCTTGTCTGCCCATCCTCCGCTGTCGCAGTGTATGTCACTTCATAAACACCCGCACTGCCGGTATCGACCGGATTGTCAATGGAAAACTGATTTTCTCCCAGAAGCTCTTCTTCATACGAAGCTGCATGAAGCGCACCGTCTTCTCTCTTTTCATACAGCATCTGATCCACACTCACGCTTTCCAGATATGCCTGCGGATCAAATGGCTGCTGCAGATCCAGATGAATCAGGTAATCGCTCAGGGTAATCTGCGGCCTTCCGTTCTCCTCTGCCGGATCGTAGAGTTCTACTGTCACCGGAAGACTTGTCACATCTCCGGCGCGGTTTGCAACCGAATATGTCACGTGGTACAGTCCCGGTGTACTGCTGATCTCATCCTCGTAAGAAATCCGGATGCGGTCGGTAATCGTTCCGTCCAGGCAGTCCTCCGCGGAAAGTCCCTCTGTCAGATCATCTGCATTCAGGCTGAACCGCAGCGGGCGATCCAGGGAAAAGACCGGTGAGGTGTAATCGTTATACACCAGTTCCCGCTCCGCATGCGTAACGTGGTTATCGGAATCAAAGGCGACGATACTGATTTTCCGCCGCCCTTTTTCCACAAAATTCGAAATATGTTCCACAGCAAGAGAACTCGTCACATCGCCGTCTTTTTTATCGTAAGCAGTTACTCCGGCCAGAAGTTCTGACTCCTCTGCATGGATGCTGGCAGAAATCTCACTGTTGTCCATCGTAATTTTCCGGCCCTTTTCCGTCTTTTTCCCGTCTGCTGCCGCACCAGACACCCGCCAAAGGCAAGTGTGGAAGCCAGAAACAGAATGAGAACTGCCGCTCTCGTTTTGTGCATATCAAAGATGCTCCTTTCGTTTCTGTAACGCCATTCTTCCTGTTTTTAGAGGAACCAGCGTCTTTTTCCGTTTTTCGTTCGGGGACGGTTCATAGAAAATCTGACGGTCCTCCAGGATTCTTCTCAGATTCACTTTCACTAAAAGCTGTGCATACGCTTCTCCATACCGCTCCTCCAGAAACTGCCGGACTGGCCGCATGTCCGTGGTCCGGTAATCGGCTCCGTGGGCATCGCTTGCCACACAGCCCGCAAGGCGGTTTTCCAGTAGAAACCTTGCTGTCCGCTCAGCCTCTTCTCCAAATCTTCCAAACACGCTTCCTTTGTTGATCTGCAAAACCGCGCCCATTTCCCGGAATTCGTATAGAAGCTCCGGCGTATCCTGCACGCAGAAATACCGCTCCGGATGCGCCAGCACCGGGATTTTTCCCATCGCCGGAAATTCCAGCAGCCGCTTTCTGATTCCGTCCGGCGCCATATCAAACGGCACCTCGATCAGATAATAGCGGCTCTCATGGAGCGGTATCAGCTTTCTCTCTCTGATTTTTTTCTCCAGCGGTCCCGATGCTCATGATTTCCATGCCGCGCACCAGGCTGATGGGAATGTGTTCTCTGTTGATTTCCCTCTCCAGACGGTAAATTGCTCTTCTAACTGTTCCGATTCGTAGTTGACGTATCCGTCCTCCACGCCTTCGATTCCCGTCTGGTTTGCATGCGGCGTCACCGCGAGGATACGCACCCCGCTTTTGCCGCCATTTCTGCCATTTCAAAGGGAGGTGGACAAATTGGGATCCGTCGTCCACTCCCGGCAGAATATGTACATGAAGGTCCGTCATCCTGTTTTTCTCCTTCGTACTGGTATTCCGGTACCATTTTCTTTACCAGATAACAGATGTCCGGACATTCGTTTTCCGCTTCCTTCGCGAGTTCCTTTATCTTTTCCCGGAATACCTTCTCGTCAAATGCAATCTGTCTGCCGATAAAAATCCGGCTGTTTTCTGTGGTCTGCATGCCCTCTTCATTCATCAGAAGTTCCTCATACAGCTTTTCGCCGGGTCGCAGGCCAATGTATTTGATCTTGATTTCTTTCCGGCTCATATCCGGAAAGGCGGATCATATTTTTTGCCAGATCTGCGATTCTGACCGGATCTCCCATATTCCAGGACAAAGATCGACCGTTTTTCGCATAGGCGCCTGCCTCAAGTACCAGGCTGACTGCCTCCGGAATCGTCATAAAATATCGAATGATATCGGATGCGTAACCGTCACCGGACCGCCGTGTTCGATCTGACGGCGGAACAGCGGAAT
>VOFG01004209.1_pt1 | contig 15886 bp, 25 predicted proteins | sample 5384171 | NCBI WGS metagenome assembly VOFG01 (sample SAMN12384726, study PRJNA508395) | human gut metagenome | isolation source: healthy gut F | host: Homo sapiens
ATCGTTTGCGGATGGATCGGATGAATTCTTTAGTCGGTTGTCTCTTAGAGTTTATAGATGGTTTCAACCCCGTAACCAATAATAAATCATTGAACAAGGATTCTCGCATGTTTGATGATTCCTCGTCAGAATACATGAAGGCACGGATGATTAATACCCAGTCGTCGCGAACAACAGATTCGGGATGAATCAACACGTCAGCATCGGGATATTCTTCCAATTTACCAACCATCTGAGTGTCAATTTTGTCATGTACCAACACCCAATCCAGATCATTTCCTTCAGGTGACTTTTTGTATAACACCCAAATTTTGTCGGGAACGAAAATCTTTTGATAACAACAGGTTGCACTATTTTCAAGGCATTGAAGACGCACAATAGTCAATGTAACCTTACTTCACCGTTGTTCACAAGGACAATGAGACCATCCAGTTTGCTTTTTCATTCTCTGGTTGCTCTAACCAGGATCAGCAACTTTCAGAGATAATGGATGCTGTTCACCATAAAATGCACACCCAAAGAATAATATTGACTTCTGGTTTCAAACCATCTGGAAACCAACTCACAAATAACTGCAATGTCTTGTACTTAGACGATATAATAGTGTACCAAAATGATGGCATTTTCTCTTTCTTGTTTTATCCTGTCGATAATCTCTGTCTGCGTCATAACCTTGTTTTTGAGACTTCAAAGATATAATAATTTTAGTTTAATGATTTTAGATTGAAACTTACGAAAGTAAGTTTTATAATCCTCAATTTTTATCTTTAGTTTAATCTTTTAGTTCATCTTAATGTTCATAATATCCAAAGCTGTAACCGAGTGGGTGAGGGCACCGACACTGATGAATCAACCCCGGTAGCGGCAACACCTGGAGACGGGGGATACCATGTTTCAGATGCCTCTGTCTTGCCCTGCCCGCCATAAGTTTCACAGCTTCGGCCATAGTTTCGTTACCATGTTGTCGAGCATGATAATGTCTGCACCCGCGCCAATGGCTTGTTGTACCTCTTCTAATGTTGTGGTTTCCACTTCACCGATAAACAACGGAAGATTCTCTTTCACGACTTTCACGGCATTCAAATACCCCCAACTGATATGGTTCTTCAGCATGATCAGTCCAAAAGTCCCATCCGGTGATTTCAACCTCTCCCACAAATTTGTCCAACAACTCAAATGAACTGTCTTTCAAGTAGATGAGTATGTGATCCCTCAAACTCCATTAGCAAGAAATAGTTATTGCAATACCGAGATCCGTTGCAGGATATTCAATGATAGACGCTCCCCACAAAGTAACGTGAGTCAAACTTCATCCAGGATGATATCCCCTTTACCACCGTCAGTAACAAAGTTCCCATACAATCTTCAAATCTTTCAAATACTGTTCGCATTCCATTCAGGCAACAGCTTTAGCATTTACCGATAATAGCGTTGTCGTAATATCTCCCGTTCGATATCTCAATCTAAAGTCAGAGAGTCTGTCTATAAGCCAATCTTACATAATAATTTTAGATTTTAAATTCAACTACTTCTTGATTTATGATTTTAGAACAAACCCACCAAGCCCTACCCCCATAACAGAAGAGTTAAAAACCATCTCTAGATTGAAGAGTAACTAAACCCTACCTCTGTTTAAAGAATACCCTAGCGGCAGGAGAGTCTCATTTCAATTCTCCATTTCCATCAATTGACCAAGATTACCGGTGTTGTTTGATCTCTCCCCTTCTGTTGAAGATATAGCAAACATAGTCATCATCGAGTGGGGATCAACAAACGAAAACCATGCTTTCTTTACGGAAGAGGCAGAACGGATCAACACGGCAACAGTAAGTATTTTTACTTACCAGCAATAGTATTCCTTCTTCAGAATATTTCAGTTTGTTCAAGCGAGCAAGGTTTCCAATCCTTCCTGCAATCCGTTTTCCGTGCGAATAATGCCGGCCTCTTGAGTCATGATGTCGGCTACCTTGTTTTTAAAGACGAATTAGGCATCTAGTTTCTCTCGATCTAGGGAGAATAAAGGCATGGTTTCCGGAATCGTCTTCCAGCAGTTGCACGGAATCTTCCACGGCACGTTTCCCGAACACCAAACATCAGATCAGTGAGTTAGACGCCAATCTGTTGGCCCCATGATACCGGATGAGGCGAGTTCTCCGCACACGTACAAGTGTGGGATATTGGTACGTTCCGTGAGATCCGTTTTCACCCCGCCCACGGTGTAATGCGTAGAGCAACCGGAATACGGTCTGTCATGTCGATACCTAATTCCACATTTCTAGAAGATGAAACGCTCTGATCTTTTTCCGGATCAAGGTGTTTTAACCATAAGTAAACGTATTCCTCGTGGTGTTCTTTCTCAGAATATGGACTGCAACACCCCCAAGTTCAACAAGTTCATAAGTTTCACCATAAACGTTCCCTTGCTGGTTCAGTAGGTGCGCTCACCAGCATTACTGCCTCACCATATATGCCTCCCCGGTAGGTGTAAATGGAAGAGAATTCGAATGAATTCCATTCCACACCACCCATATAGGTTAAAACAAACCATATCCATGGTTGTGCGAGAACAGCGGTTCGTTTATAGATAGCCGAGGTTCCTCCAAGTCAAGAACACGTTGCACATGAAGATCTCTTCCCGGTTCTCATTAAAATCCCAGCATCTGACACCGTAACATCCGTGTTCATCACCATGTAATAGGGCGATGACTGGCATGCACGCATCAGACATATACCACGGATTTGGACCAATGCTCACCACTTTAGCAATCACAAAATTCACAGTGATCTGTTCTTCACCAGTGGCATCCACCTCCGGCATGAAAGAATTCGACGATGATCTGGCCTCCTTCCAGCCCTAGGGCTAGCTCGTTTTCCGTGTCAGAGTTGCAATAACAGGACCTTCAGTTTACCAATGCGTGCACACATGCTAGACGTCGTCTCTGCGTAAGGCAGTCGACCATTGCTCCGAAATGACCTGCATGCATAATTGACCTCCTGTGGCAGGCGACAGAAATTGCTTTCTGATGTTTGGTTAGTTAATAGTGCGACTTTCAGCAGGCAGACGCACGATAGGCGTGTAAAGACCCGCTAAACCACTCCCGACAATGATATAATCAATAATGCGCATGTGTCATGTAAATTGGCACAGAAATTAGGACTTTTATCTAGATCCCTGCCTCTTTCCTATCGTTTTTCTCGTTTTCTATGAGGGCATTTCCATTTCCAGTGCTAAAATGACATGGCCATGAGTTTCACAAGTTGGACATGAGATGAGAGCATTTGGATGGATCAAATATCACTCTTTTGCAGAGCATGTTCTGCAGATAAGCCCAACTCTACAAAAGTGCTATTTACCCGAAGCTTGGGAGAATTGTTTTCAGTAAGGGAAAGGTAGGGTGGCAGTAGAGGTGGTAGGGAGCGTTCCGACACAGTGATGGATGTACAATCCCACGAAACAGGGATTCGTTTGGAAGGTTTTAATCATTTCCCAGTCGATATCACGGAAGATCGGACCTCGAACAGGACTGGAGTTTGGGAGAATATACCGTGGCACCGGAACTTGTGACACGTTAATCGTGACGTTACGTTTAGAATGAGTCCATGTTAGGTAATTATTATAACGTGATGCGTTTCATGATAAACAGGGAGGTGAATTATGATTACGGGTTTATGATTGTGTGCCTGTACACATTGGGCGAGGAAGAAAAAGCACAAAGCCCCTCATTTCATAGTGGACTCGACGGAACGTGATTTTGGAACTCTTCGGGAAGGAGAGGAGGCCAAGATGATTTAAAATTCAAAATGTTGGGGAACGTAACTTGATCATCCGTAAAATAGAAACCACTTGTGGTTGTACCGCGGTACTCCCCAGTCAGCGTGTCCTTCTTCCCGGCAAAGAAATGGACTTGAATGTCATCTTCCACTCTGCCGGGCGAAACGGTAAACAGCGTAAAGTTATCACTCTCTTTTGTAATGATCCCCGTCAACCCACGATCCAGTTGATTGTGAAAGGGAAGTGAACTAAAGATAGGGTATGATTTTATTGATTATCTTTGTTCGAGTAAAAAGGAGATAGAAATGGAATTACGAACAGAAAATGTGACGAGATACATCATGCCATTACGAGAGGGCGGTACCGGCATTGGCGGAGGGCGGAGGATGGATTCAAGTACGTGGTGAAATTCCGGGTGCTGGGCATGGCACGAAGGCTCTGATAGCCGAACTGATCGGGGGGAGATTGCTCGTGTCTTGGGATTACGAGTACCGGAGTTGGTTTTCTACAACTGGATGAGGCTTTCGGTCAGGCGGAGGGAGATGAGGAAATACAGGATTTGTTGAAAAGCGAGCCGGGGATTAAATCTCGGGTTGCACTTTTTATCCGGGACTCTTGCATTTTGATCCCACGGTAAACGTGATTGATACGGAACTGGCCTCGAAAATCGTTTGGTTGGATGCTTTACTGACGAATATTGATCGCACGGTTCGTAACACGAACCTGTTGATGTGGCACAAGGAACTATGGTTGATAGATCACGGTTCGTCACTCTATTTCATTATTCTTGGACGAATTGGCAGAAACACGCTTTGAGTCCTTTGCAGAAGTAAAGAATCATGTTTTATTACCTCGGGCAAGTCAATTGGCAGAAGTCGATGCCGGATTGAAAACCCGATTGACCCCGGAAAGGATAAGGGGAAGTCGTGGCGTTGATACCGGAGGATTGGCTAAATTGGGATGATCTGGGTATTACAAATCAAGAAATACGGGAGACGTATGTTCGTTTTTTAACGGAACGGGTGCACATTCGGAAATATTTATAAAAGAAGCACAACATGCCAGAGAGATACTTGTATGAATATGCCGTTATCCGGGTTGTCCCGCGGGTGGAACGGGAAGAATTTATTAACGTGGGGATCATTTTGTTCTCCAAGCGGAAAAAATTTCTGCGGGCGAAGTACGTGCTTCACGAGGAAAAATTAAAGGATGCTATTTCCGGAAATCGATATAGGAGGAGATTCGGGTGAACCTGCAAATTTTCGATCGAATTTGTTCCGGTTCCCGTGATGGCGGACCGATTGCCGGATTGGATATTCCGGAGCGTTTCCGTTGGCTGACGGCCGTTCGTAGCACGATAATTCAAACCTCGTCCGCATCCCGGTTTTCTGACTGATCCGGATGTTACTTTTTGATAAGTTATTTGATGAGTTTGTGATGTAGATATATAAAGAGAATAGGTGGAGAATTTCACCTATTCTTGAAACACACACTTGAAGGATTATTTCACGATAATGGTAAAACAATCGTTCACATCTTTAGAATACCCCTCGTTTGAAAATGTTAATGATATAAGATAACGTCCAATAGGAATATCATGTTTTATTGGTATTTCGAAGACTTTCCGTTTCCTCGGACTGTTAAATAATCTGCAAGTTTATCAGCGTTACCTGCTGTCGTTTTAATTTCTTTAATAGTGACGTAAATTTGTTGAGTCCTTGAATTCCTTCAATGGGTGTACTTACCCAAGGTTGTTCCCATTTAAGTCTATAATAATCTTGACCTTCTCCACCATAGCCTTCGTAAGTTGGTTCAATTCCCCAGCTAAGAATTTCTTCATGGAAATCCCCATTTCAATTAAATCATAATATTCTTGATTCGGCCATATTCCCCAGCTTGGTGGAATTGTGTCCAATTCTTTTTACAATCATAGAATCTGTTTCGTAAATGGCATCTTCTGTTAGCAGATAGCCAATGGTTACATCTTGGCATCCTATAATCAGTACGCTTACAGTCATGATAATTGATGATATAATATATTTCATGGTATTTTTCGATATAAAATTTGTAATGCAATTTTTTATTACAAGCATCCTTCTTAGGAGATTAGATTCGTCCTAAAGCATAATTGTAATTTAGTGCATGAACTACTCCATTTTGTGGTTGGATATCAGGGGTTGCTAGGGGTACCATGGTAGCTTTGGTTATGGAATATATATACATGGTTTCAGGACCGACATCGGGAACACCTCCATAGGCGGATTTGTCTCGATAAATGCGTAACTTATTTCCCCCATGGTCGTAACATTAGTTCCTCCATCCTGTAGTTCGTCGTCAATCATGTAGTCAACATTTCGATAGGCAAAATGATTCTTTAGATATTTCTTATCTAGTACATGGCGTAGGACAATATTTTTACACTCTTCGATAGTCATTTCCTCGACAGATTCCATGTCATTATCCCAAAGATAACGTAAAATAGAGTAACTGGGAGGTGCAAAAAGGTAATTTCTTTATAATTGGGATCCTTACCGTCGAATAGGTCGGTTAACTTCGCCCGTTCGATTAATTTTACTGTTAATTCCCAATTATAAGTGTCTTTTCGTAGATATTCCATAATAGAACAATCATGATAGGGGAGGAAACCTTTACTATCATGTTCTTGAGAGTACAAGAGAAGACATATTATGGAATTATACACCAACAGATTAGTAGATTATATTCTTGTAACCAATAGGAATTAATAATTCTTTGGATTATCCCAAAAATAAAGTTATTGATCACACCGAAAATACTCCATCAATGATATCCTGATTACTTTACTGTTGAAATCCTCTCCATAAAGCTCTGTTTTGTTGAAAGATTCACGTCAAACCAACGTCCACCTTCTATTGAAATTCTTTTTCTCGTTCTTTTGAATATGGTATAACGTAAATTACCACCGTGTTCCGGATGGATCATTATAGTTTTGCATTTTTCGAATTTTATTTAAATCGTCAATAGCTCCTTGTTGATAATTTCCACCTAATCTTGCTCTCATTCAGCTCTTAACAAAATAATATCAGCCAGTCTCCACCAAATTTTGTTTTGCATCAAAATTGATAAAACTTTCCTGCACTGCCATCCGTTGAAACATATGCTTGGCGATATTTATATGGATAAGCGTATCTCCGGTATATATCCGGAATCGCATATATTCAAAGCGATAAAACCAAGCATTTTTTTCTCAAATCCTCTTCTTGAAACATCTTTTTCAACTGTTTCATTAGTTATTCGATAATTCATGTTTTGAATATTTCCCATCATTTCACCCGTCACGACCGGATAGCCTTGATAGTAACGTGCCATACTGGTAAGTGCTAGAGATTGATCCCATTTTGTTTGGGCCAATTGTCCCAGTAATTTCGAAATATACTCGAAAACACTTTCTTTTGAACCACCCATAAGAACTGTCGTACACATATTTTCTGGGGTATCAGCTAATTGATAAATGTCTTCTCGTTTGATAATATCAGTACAGGCTTGTTCTGCAATTTTCCATAACTCTTGTTCATCATAGTCCCGATCCTCCGGTTTAGCCATGTATTTACACCCTGCTTTTCCAAGCACACAAATGTGCTAATAATGCATTTGCGGTACCTTTACAGGGACGTGCTCGATGTGTTACGGCATTGCCGTTTGCATCTTTAATTCATCCCATTCAGGTAAAAGGCGTACGGCCTCTTTAGCCAAACTGATGGCATAATCAATGACTTTTAATCCATGACGTTTGTCCTTGTGGTGCGATTTCAACTTCATCACGTATTAAAACACAATCACCACAAAGACGAATGATGTGTAAATAAGCAAATGATTTGAAAAAATATACCTGTCCCTTGTAAAAGTCTCGTCTTTCTTGTGGCATCTTGATATCATCAATGTAAGGTAATGGGGCATTCGCATATGAAATGACACGATAGAACCATCCCAATCTCTTTCATACATGTTCGCTTGATGTTCTTGTAATAGTGCAGGATCTCCTTCACTAAAGTAATCGGGAATATTCTCAAGTGACATTAAGTCTTGACCTACTGCTTCGTTTCAGTACAGAGGCTTCTGCTCCCATAATTCCTATTTCTAATTCTCTTTCGGTTTCAAAGACATTTGCGAATGTTACAGAGTTTTCCGGCGTCATATCTAACGTATCTACACAAGCAATGCAGCTTATTGATAGATAAATGCAAAAATAATGTGTATCTCATTGTCTAGAATTTTATCGTTAATCCTAAAGTATATTTGGGCTAAAGGGTAGGAAGGACACCCTCGTTTCCATCTATTCCCGTCCTTATATCTACTGTTTCAGGTTCAATTCCGAGTAATTCGTCCATGTAAATAAATTCTCTCCACTAGCAAAAAACGTAATTCGGAAAGCCCACAACGTTTAATCCAGTTTTGAGGGAGAGAATAACCTAGGAGTTAATGTTTTCAATTTAACCAATTTACTTTCTCTACATCTTCTTGAACAGTATTCCAGTTCTCCTCGGCATTTCCTTGCCCACATGGGAAATGTTGTTTTATCACCGGGTTTTTCCCAAAAAGTTACGTCATTTAAGTTCATGACAATTGTCGGATAATATTCAGGCATTGATAAACACCTCTTTCGTACGTAATTGATCATGTGTCGTCCTAATTGATAGGATATTAACATGTTTAAATCAAAAGTTTTCCAACGAAATTCGTTTACAATTCCACCACTAATTTCAGGAAGAGCACTTCCACTGTACACACGATCTTCGAATCCCACCTGTCCATCGCCATTGACATCAATAAATTTGTAATCTCCCGGTTTATAATAAGTACTATTCCCCATCTCTCCTCCTAAATAAGCACTGATTCCTGCTGCATTATAGAATATGGGCATTTCATTTTGATCGTTTATATATCCATCTGTTTTAAGTAGATAAATTCCATTTAGTGCTTTGCCTATAATTCTGGTGCCATCATCTTTCCCATTTTCTGATTTCTTGAAACGATTCCAGTTTCGGGCGGCATTGATTGATATTTTCCAGTATAATTCCGGTTTACGGAATATCTCGTAACGAGCCATGATTTCTAAACCTTCGTTTGAAATGGTTTTAGCATTTCTCCACTGTGAGTCATATCTTTGATAATCACCACTAGGTAAGCTAATTCTATCTAGTAATTTGTCGGTAAGTCGGTAATAATAATCGATGGTGAAGCTTAATCGATAGTCAAAGAAATCTAAATCTAATCCGAAATCATATTGATCGGTTTCTTCCCAGCTTAACTTGTCATTGTATAAGCCTCCAAACCATTGCGGACGAAGCATTCCATTTCCCATATAAGGTATATCCGTAACGAATATTCCTAATGCAAGATAATTTTGGGCGAAATGCATGCCGGAACGTCCCCAGCTGGCTCTGAATTTACCGAAAGAAAACCACGGTAAATTATCCTTTATCCAGTTTTCTTCCGAAAAGTTCCATCCTGCAGCTATGGAAGGGAATGTCCCCAGCGATTGTTTTTTCCAAACGTAGAGCTTCCATCCCGGCGAACACTTAGAGATAGTAAATATTTGTCACGGAAAACCATATTCCAGACGGGCAAAATAAGAAAGCAGGCATTTTTCTTGCATGTCGGATTGGTAGTTTTTGAAAGCTATTGGATGTGTTTTCTCCACCACCCCAGTCTTCATAGCCAATATCCGGCATTCCCTCTGGTGCGTAATATATTTTATCACTTGGGGAATTTTGGGCATATCCTCCGTTGTATTCTTCTTGGTCATATTGGTAAGAGAAACCTGCGACAAAGTCAACGTGATGATTTTCATGTATTGTCTTCTTATAGGTCAATAGGTTTTCATTTAACATCATAAGATTAATGCCCGTTTCACCGATACTTTTCGAATAGCCATTATAGCTTAAATTTGCCGGTTGAAAATAATTTCGTCTATCTATGATATAATCTGCAGCCAATGATGATGAGATATTTAATCCATCTATTATTTCATACCCAAGTTTCATATTGGTTCGTAATCGTACGGAGCGATTGGTTTCTTTTGGTTCCTTTATAGGCATTTAGTGTTTGTTCCCATACAACAGATCCTTTACCCGGTAGTAGTGAAGATAGTTGATAAGGTTCTCCCGGAATTGTTTCAACAGGTACGGCTTGATTGGAATATTGTAGATTCTCAGAAGCATTTGAACTTGCTCTTTTTTATGAGTAATAGATGTATTTAGACGTAAATCTATGGTTAGCTTTTTACGGGATTTACGTTCATGTTTGCATGTTTAAATCAATTCTTTGGAAACCTGTTCCTTTTATAGATACCTGTTTCGTCGTAAAATCCTAGTCCAATAGCGTACGTGGTTCTTGCTGATCCTCCATAAGTTTGAATATTTGCATTCGTGATTTTTCCCGTTTCAAAATACATTTTTGAAGAAATTCGTTGAATTGTTATAAAAGGGATTCAAACTATCTTGGAACATGGTGCCATTCTCTGTTCCTGCATAAGTTATATCCGGAATCCAGTTTTTATCCAGCATGGCTCCTTGATCTTTATAGTCATATTGTTCCCGAAGAGAAGTTGGATATTTCCAGCGGTTGGTTTCTTTGTCTAGATATGCTCTATAATATTTTCTATTGGCAGCTAATCTGAATTCTCTCTCAGCTCGTCCTGAGGTTAAATCGGGATAACGGGGTAGAATGCTCCATGATTGGGAAAAATTGACGGAAAATGTAGCATCTTGATCCTTTAATCCCTTCTTGGTGGTAACAATAATTACCCCTGTTTGCAGCACGTGACCCATAAATAGCAGCCGAGGAAGCGTCTTTTTAAAACTTGTATCGATTCAATCATATCAGGATTTAAGTCTGCGAGTAAATTTGTTCCTGTAATAGGTGATGTAAAGGCATTTAGAGGAACTCCATCGACGACCCATAATGGATTGGAAAACGTTTTTTTGTTCAACATCCAAAGAGTTATAGCCTCGGATCGTTACAGCAATATCACCGCCTCCTGGAGCTCCGGAAATGTTTGTTATATCCATTCCTGCAACACGTCCTTGCAATAAATTAGCGATACTGGACGGGAATCCCTTTATCTCATCTGCTTTAATCGTGGAAACAGCTCCTGTCATTTTTCTTTTTGTCGTATTTCCATAAGCAACAACAACAGCTTCGTCTAAGGCTTGTACATCTTCTTCGAGATATATCCGAGGGTATCTGTTTTTTCCGTGAAATTTACTTTCTGGGTTTTAAAGCCCACGAAGGAAAATTCCAGTGTCCCTTTGGTTAATGGGAGTGAAAGAGAGAACCATCCCTTTGTTGTTGTTGGTAGCCGTCCCTAGATTAATATTGGTTAGTTTGACCGTTACTCCCGGAATGGGTTCTTTTTCTTCTTGTCGTAAACCCAGCCTTTTAACGTGACGGACTTTTTCTCGTCCAACGTGTTCATTTTGAGTTTTATGACAATGGCATTGTTTAACACGACATATTCCAAGTTCGTGTTTTTCAAGCACTTTTGAAGAATTTTCTCCACGTCCACTTCTTTTTCATTCAAATCGATCCCCTTTATCTGGGCGATGTCTTCGTTGTTGTACATGAACGTGAACCGGGTCTGCTGTTTTAACTCCCAAATCACTTCTTCCAGTGATGCGTTTTGTTTTTGATCGTGACAGTGTGCATTCAGGCTGGCAAAAGCCTGAACGACAAAACACGTGAGTAGTAGAAAGGTTAATTTCATACATCTAAAAATTTTTTGCAATTTTCTCTAACGGAAAATTACTCTTCCATCTTTTTTTTCATACCTTTGAAATGTTTTAATTATAACTAATTAATACAGAGGATCGGGAAATGTTGGCGCAGGCCCCGATCCTTTCTTTATTATCGGGCGTGGATGGTTATGGTATTGTCCTTGCGGGCGACAACCACTTTACCACTTTCATTAATAATTTCCAATAGATCGTCAATATTCTTGTATCTGTTCAGATTCGTGGAGATTCGGATTTCCTTGGTGTCTGCCGTGGAATAGAATATGGTCATGTTGTACCAACGTGCGAGATCATTCATCACGTCTTCCAGACGTTGGTTTCGGAACACGAACATACCTTCAATCCATCCCGTGTAGAGTTCCGTATCTACCTTTTTGTACGGATGTCTTTCCGGTCTCCTTGTCATATCGGAATTGTTCGGATGGGTTTAGTTGTACTTGTGTTTGGTCGGTGTAAGTCCAAACGGAACCTTCGACAAGGGTGGTATGTGCGATGGGTTCGGTGGAGTAAGATTTCACGTTAAATTTGTACCGGTGACTTTTACTCGCATTTGTTCTGCGTTAACGATAAAGGGCCACTTGCGGCTTTGTTTACTTCAAAATATCCTTCGCCATCTAGGTATACTTCCCGTTTTTCATTTCCGAACTCCACGGGATACCGTAAAGTTGATTCACAATTTAACCACACTTTTGTGCCGTCAGCCAATGTTACTTGGTAGTCAGCCCCAGCGGGGACACGTAATGTATGATACACGGTTTCTTTGTTTACCTTTTCCGGGGCATTGGTTTCGGTCGTGTTTGTTTTCCTGTCTCGCTTTGATAAGAAAGCAGTTTTAACGTGTCGTTTGTGATCAACGTCCCGTCCACGGCTTTCTGGTAAATCTCTTCTTGGGACAGGTCAAGAACTTCTCCCGTGGAAACGATTAGTTGAGCGCTTCTTTTTCCCACGTGTTCAATTTGTGCCATAGGAGGAACTGATTTTTCTCTTTCCCTTGCTGTAACAACAAGCCTCCCGCTAAAGCCATCAGCACGCATACCCCTGCTGCCATGGAATACCATACCCTTCGGTTGATTTTTCTCTTCCGGTATGGGGTATAAAAATCCTTTTGCATTTGCTGCCATAATTTTGCCATTCTTGTTCGGGTTCCACTTGTTGACCGTATTCTTTTGCAAAAATGCCATCCGGTTCGTAGTCACTTCCTCGAACAAGTGTTTATTCTCTTCTTCCTGCAACCAGCTTACGAATTCCTTCTTCCAGTAGTCGTTCCGGTTCTCGGAGATGTTCCAGTATGAATTCTATTTTATCCAGTTTTTCTTTCATTTGTCTCTGGTTTGATCTTTTACACTATATACACAGGTGAGGTTGAAAAATGGGTGAGTGAAAAATGAAATATTTTCAAAGAAAAATTACAAATGTTGTTACTTCCGATAGATATACCTAATTCTAGGGATACTTTGGGGTTGTATATGGGTGTATGAATCTTTTGCTACTTTGTAGATTGTTTGTTAGAGGTTGAAATAGAAATAAGGCAAATGTTATCTTTATTCTTATGATCTGTTAAATGGCGGCTATAATCGGGCGATAAGGCGGCGACAATGCGGCGAGAGCGCCTAACTGTCTGGTAACAGTCTGGCAACGAACTGGAGATTTGCATGATTAAGGGTAGATTTACTTACTTTAAGGGCATCATTCATGATTACCTATTATAAATAGGTCCGATTATAAAATCGGGAATTTGGGTATGAATATCCGTAATTCATATACAAACCCTGCTTGTTCCATTGCCGTAAATTTGCCATCAGAAGTTTAACAATAAAAGATAGCAAATTATGGATGGGAGAAACCTTTTGAAAAAACAGTATCGAGTTTTGCGCTGCTTACCATGTTGTCATGCAGCCCGACAGTGAAAGAGAATACTGACCAGCCCAATATAATGGAAGTGGAAAAGAAAAATCTCGGCAAACTGTTGGCTCTCTATCCGAAGCCGATGACAGTTGTTGGTACGAAGGTGGAAGGAAAGGTGAATTGGCTTGTTGTCGGACATACGGGTGTTATCGGTCATGATCGCGTACTCGTCAGTATGAGTAAACAACATTATTCCAATCAGGGAATCAAGCAATCGAAAAAACTCTCCATTAATCTTCGTTAGCCGGGGGATGCTGCCTAAAGCGGATTATGTGGGTAGTGTGAGCGGGGAGACGGTTGATAAATCGAGCGTGTTCGCTTATCATATCGGGGAGAATGGTACGCCTGTGATTGACGTGTCGCCCTTGACAATGGAGTGTAACGTGGTGGATATTTACGAAACCGAGGGGTTTGATAATTTCATCTGCACCGTGGTTAATACTCATGCGACTCCCGATGTACTTGATCATAACAGTAAACTCGACTATGCCCGGTTAAAGCCTGTGTTGTTTGAGTTTCCGACTTACTCTTACCTTGCCACAGGAGAGGTGATCGGGAAGTGTCTGAATCTGGATGAGGAACCCGGTATGTAAAAGTGAAACAACCGATGGCGGTCGATGGTATTGTGCGCCTGTCGAAAATAGAGGTTTATCCGGAGTATCTTGACGAGTATATGAAATACGCAACGGAAGGGCGAAGTTTCCCTGTGTACCGAACCGGGGGTGTTGACCATGTATGCTGTCAGCGAAAAAAAGAGAATCCCTGTCTGGTAACGATTCTCGAAACCTATGCCAGTCAAAAAGGCTTACGAGTTACATATTGCATCGGAACATTTTCAAAAGTACAAACAGGGAACGTTGCACATGGTTAAGAGACTGACGCTTTTTCTGACCAGACGCCCCTTAATCCTGCAAATCAAATTAATAACTTCATTCAATAAACAAAACGACTATGAATAAATTTCTCTTATTTTCAGTATTCAATATTTTAACATTCAATGTTATGGCACAAGAAAAGATCGTACAGACGGCTGGGCGTAATCAACTCGGAGAGTTTGCCCCTAAATTTGCGGAACTCAATGACGATGTACTTTTTTGGTGAAGTTTGGAGCCGCACGGATAAACTGGGTCTGCGTGACCGTAGTCTAGTAACCATTACCTCCCTCATTAGTCAAGGTATTACGGATAATTCGCTTGTTTTCATCTTCAGTCGGCAAAGAACGGAATCTCCCGTACTGAAATTGCCGAGATTATCACCTATATAGGATTTTATGCCGGTTGGCCGAAGGCGATGGGCTGCATTTAATTTGGCGGGAGTGTGGGCAGAAGATTCGACTGGCAATGACGCTAAGGCTGCTTTCAACGTGAAATGATTTTCCCCTATCGGCGAGCCGAATACGGCATATGCGAAGTATTTTATTGGTAATAGCTACCTCGCCCGGTTTCTCGTGAGCAAGTTTGCGATTTCCAATGTTACGTTTGAAACCGCGTGCCGCAATAACTGGCATATCCATCGTGCAACGAAAGGTGGTGGGCAAATGCTTATCGGTGTTGCCGGACGGGGGGGTGGTATCAAGAAGAGGGTAAGGCTCCCGTGGAGATTCTGCCCGGTACGGTCATCCATATTCCTGCGAACGTGAAACATTGGCACAGGGGCAGCCATGATAGTTGGTTTGCTCATTTGGCCTTCGAGGTTCCCGGAGAAAACCTCCAACGAATGGCTCGAACCGGTTACGGATGAAGAGTACAACAAGCTCGAACAAAATTAAATGATGACAACAGGAATTTAATGAATATGTAAAAACGTAAAGGCGCTTAATACAGGGAAATACATCGTTTTATGGATGCCATGAGTAACGAGGCGAGACGGATTACGTTCCTGTTGAATACGGCATATCGTACACCGGACGAAGTACGTGGGTTACTTTCGAATTGTTCGGTTATCAAGTACCTTCGTCTCTTCGGGTATTTCCTCCGTTTTGTGCGGATTATGGAAAGAATATTACTGTCGGGGAGGAGGTATTTATCAATGCCTGTTGTCATTTTGCAAGATCATGGCAGGGGTGACCATTGGTGACGGATGCCAAATCGGGCATAATGTTGTTTTGCCACGCTCAACCACGGGTTAGCCCCGGAAGATCGTAAAACGACTTATCCGGCTCCTATCGTGTTGGGTAAGAATGTGGGGTAGGTTCCAACGCTACAATTCTTCAAGGAGTAACCATTGGTGACAATGCTGTTATCGGTGCGGGTGCGGTTGTTACGAAAGATGTGGCAGCGGAATACGATTGTAGGTGGTGTTCCTGCACGTTTTATCAAAATGATAGACGGGTGAGGATATATTAATTGAAAGATATATTTACTTTATTTTACCCGGTTCTGCTGTTTTTAGTGAGTTCTTTATATATTTGAAAAAATGAACGAGGCAGTTCTAAAAA
>VOFG01003095.1_pt1 | contig 15881 bp, 28 predicted proteins | sample 5384171 | NCBI WGS metagenome assembly VOFG01 (sample SAMN12384726, study PRJNA508395) | human gut metagenome | isolation source: healthy gut F | host: Homo sapiens
GCAGGGTTGGCAGCGAGGCATTTTTAGCATCTAATAAAAATTATCCGCTTACGCTGATTAACGATGTGGAATATTCGTGGATGAATTTACAGCAGATTGCTAAGGCTGCTGGGTCGGTGTGGATGGACAGTACGGCGGATATGCCGCTTACTTATACGCATGAACGTGTATTTATGGGCACAAACGGCGAAGATGGTGGAGTAGATGTCTCTAATACGCTTTTTTGTCTATAAGCGTTCCTTCACGGAAGGACAGCTTTGTCGAGCTGCCTACGCCGGCGAAAGCGGGTATTTTTGGTACATTTCTGATAAAATGGAATGACCGTGCTGACACGCGCGCGGAGCTGAATTCACTTGCTTACAAAATAAATGGTGAGGGCGATGCGGTCAGTGTGGCGAACTTTGACTCTGCGACCAAGACATATGATGTCAATGTAGGGCACGGCGCGGCGTTTGTCACGCTGGAAGCGAAGGGAACAGGGACGGTTGAAAAGCCGGAGGCTGTCGATTTTACCAAAGGCAGCGCAACGGCGGAGCTTACAGTAACGGCGGCGGACGGTGTGACGAAACAGACCTACACGGTTAATTTTACAGCGCCGCAGTTTGAGAGCGAATTAGCAGCGCCGGATGCAATTTGTTATTATACGCCGAGCTCGCCGATAAGCGTCAAAATGAAGCGAAGGTGCTCGTGGAAGGATACCACCAGAAGTCGGAGACAACGGAGCTTTCTATCGCTTTTTTGCCAACCAGAGTGCAACAAAGTTTGAAGTAAAAAACAGTATGACACAAGCGCAAGCTTAACAGACACGGACGCGGCCTATCCGGAGATGGACATGTCGTTCGTGCTCTATAATATGACGAAGGGGGACAAAGAGTGTAGATGCAGAGGTCGGCGATACGGTTAAGGTGATTTCTACCCGACAGGCGGATGCAAAAACGTACAGAAACGTTTATACAATTCATATCGGACAGTTTGACAAGGCGTATGGCTACGACGATGGAAATATCACGCTTACGCTTGCGCCGGAACTTAAAACCAGCGGAAGTATTGCGGTGAATCCGAGCGCGCTCAGTGCGCGTGTGCCGCTTTTTCCGACCGGTATCCACAGCATGCACTTGCCTTTGCAGGGAAGTTTGTCAAGGGTGCGACGCACATAGCGCTGCCGCTTAACGACTCCAATCGGTCGGGCGACGCGGCGGTAAAAAAAGCATACCATATGGGCGACAATCTGTACTTTTACTGTTACAGCAAACAAAGCCGGAACGATATATCTTGCTTCCCAGGCGGGTAATGTTTCGACGAACCATACAAAGGAGCGCGGCTGGAAGACGGTATCGAATACATATAAAAATTATTCCGATGCAATCGTCAATGCGAATGAGAACTTTACGGGGGGCTTTCTGAGTTAGAAGCGCTTACACAGGATATTTCTATCGGCTTTGACGAGGCGCCGCTCGGCTTTTACCGGAATCAATATGGCAGCACGATAAATGGCGTGTACCGCATCGGCGATAGGATTACACCGAAAAATGTGATAGACAGGACAAGAGCGCTTTGACTCTAAAACGGAAAATATAGCGATAAGATAATTTCGCCTATTGCGAACCGAACCTCCAGCCAGACAATGGTGTTCCGCCACTTTGAGGCTGGTGAAGAGATCCAGATTTATACGTTGGGCGGCAACTACAATGAGAATATCATTCCGTTTATTGTATGGGATGATGCAGTGAGCGGCGAGATAGATTCTGCGGATAAGGTCAAGAATTTGACGCTGAACGCAGACTTTGCTTATACGAGCGTTAAGCCGGATGTAGCCGCGTCGACGGGATTAAAGAAAGCGAATGCTTGGGTATACGGCAGCGACGGGCTTCCGGGGGCGGCGTACTATGTAGACGATATGACTTGGAACTCTAACTATCAGAGTATATATGTTGTACAGGACAACATCACTTTGGGGAAAATGTACTTGGAAAATCGACATTGGTGTATTCAGACCGTACAAACATGTTTTTGAACAGCAGCAATACGTCACAATATTTTGCGGGCGGCACAGTGATTCGCCGGCCAAAGGGCGAGTCAGGTCCGACAGTCATTGACAAGGACAGCGAGAACAAAGACGTTATTATAAGAGGCTCAAAAGAGCAGCCGTATTATACAGGTGCGTTTGATGGAAAGAATGGCAATCCGTATTGGATGAGCTTTACAGTGACCTCAGGTGCGACAGTATTTGTGAGCGCTCATGATGGTACATGGGTATAATGCGCCTTCCGACTGGACAAGAGCGAAACCGGGCAGTTTAAAGCTGAGGGACATTTAGGATATTTACTAAAAACATTATGCAGCAGGTGAAAAGGTAAACATCCAGAATTATGGATGGGATGATGAGAAGCTAACGGATACAACATGTTATTGGGACCCGTCCGTTTTTGCAATTGTTTCGGACAGTCAAGGGAAGGTAAACCCGGACACCCTTTCCGGCGACGCAACACTTTCTTCTATCAAGGTCAATGGCGAACTGGTTGCGGTGGTTGCAGAACAGAAGGCATATGATGTAGAAGTATCAGCGGATGCGTTGTCGGCAGTCCTCGATGTTACGGCAAATGACGCCGGTGCAAAAGTAACGTATGGCGACGGAAGTGAGAACGCGAACGTGGCAACAGTGTTCCCAGCAAGTATTACAGTAACGGTAACGGCGTCGAACGGTACGGCCGTGGGTATACCTTCCGCTTTACACAGGCGGCGCAAACGGCGAAGCTTGTCGTAAGCGCAAACGGCGGCGGTAAGATTATGAGCGTGGTTGGCAGTGCGCCGCAGGCGGATTGGGCGACAGGCAATGAAGCGGAGTTTTGTACGTGGAACGAAGTTTACGCTTACGGCAATGCCGGAAGCGGGAAGCAAGTTTTTGTACTGGGTTGACGCTGATTCAAACAGAATTGTGTCGGAGGAAGATGCCTATTCCTTCTATCTTGGCGCAGGACGTAACTTAAACGCTGTGTTTGGCGAAGTGGAGACAGACACAAAGACTGTTATCTTTAAAAATAAAAACAATCAGGTCGTTCTGCACACAATGCTGAAAAGGGTAGCGTGACCGTACCGAACGAACCGATGTATGGGGTATCAATTCGGTGGTTGGCTGAAAAATAATATGATGACAAGCATTAAGAGCGGCGATTCGATTGCATATGGTACGCTGGCGGCTGGTGAGACGGTTTTACGGCGGGGTATACGAAAACATCGAATAAATATACTGTCACGGTGACGGGAGGAACGCTTGCCGACGGAAAAACGGAGGGCAGCTACACCTATGACACGCTTCTTACTGTGAAGCTTGACGCTTCTGCGGTTCCGGCGGGAAAAAGTTTGCGTATTGGACAAAAGAAGGTAAGACCGTAAGCTATAATGAGACATACTCGTTCTACATGGGTGCGGCGGCTACAGCGGTGAAGGCCGTTTATGTGGATGAGGGCGAAACGGTGACGGCAGAGCCGATTGTAGCGGCGTATGCGCCGGTTATTCTTGAGGACGGTAAAATTGCGTTTTTGCGGAGCGCAGCCTTGACAGTGCGCTGACGTTGGTAGAGTCCGGCATCCTGCTCTATGACCAGCCGGGATACTTTGATATTGCTACGAACGGCGTAATTAGGCGGCTGCAACGTCAAAGGAGAATGCCGGACAGTTCACAGTTAGAAAAGCAAATGTAAGCGCGGGGGAAACGTGGCGTGCGAAAGCATATGCAATCTATCTCGACGGGAAAGGCGGCCTGAAATACATTTTTTCCGATGCGGTGGAAGAAACCTATCCGGTAAAAAACAAAAAAGAGACGGATTTCCGTCTCTTTTTTGTTATCAAATTGTAACTTGCCATAAAAAAGCTCTGGTGCTATAATAAATGAAATTACCATAAAAGGGGGAGAGCAGTATGCAACAAGATATTGAAGCGGTAAAGGCGTTTTACGACGAGAATCCGCAAAAGGAGTGGGAGCGGTTTGATACGCATCCGTCGGAGTTTTTGTCACGACAAAGATGATGGAACGCCTTATTCGCCCGGGTGAGCATATTTTGGATATCGGCGGCGGTCCGGGCCGCTATTCAATCTACTTTGCGCAGCGGGGATGTGACGTAACGCTGCTTGACCTCTCAGAGGGGAACGCCGCATTTGCACGTGAAAAGGCAGCACAAATGGGGCTGCCGCTTAAAAACATTTGTAGGTGATGCGCGCGAGGCGGACACGCTGATTGAAGGAGAATTTGACCATGTATTTTTTTGATGGGGCCGCTTTATCACTTGTTAGAGGAAGCCGACCGCGTCCGCGCGGTCAACGAGGCGATTGCAAAGCTAAAGCCGGGCGGAAAGATGTACGCGTCGTTTATTCTGCTATTCGGCGGCTTAGTTTTTGCGATGAAACACGCGGTCGGCGCGCTCATTGACCCGGCCGAAGAGAAATATATCGACGCAATCCTGCATAGGCGGCCGTTTTGCGGCGATGGTTTTACAAAGGTATACTCGGCATGGCCGGAGGAGATTGCGGCCTTTATGGAGCAGTTTTCGCTGAAAAAGCTGCATCTGTTTGGACAGGAGGGGATCCTCTCGCCGGGCGAAGCAAATATCTTTGCCCAGCCGCAGGAGGTCGTCGACAAGTGGGTAGAGGTTGCGGTTGCTCTATGCGAGCATAAAGAATTTTTAGTTTTGCAGAACATCTAATGTATATTGGAGAAAAGCAATAAGAAAAAAGGCTTTGCAATTGCAAAGCCTTTTTAATTTAGAAATTTAAGTACTCAATAATATTGTCACAACAGATACCGCGCACCAGCTTTGTCAGCGCCTCGTCGTCGTTGGGGAAGTGCCCCTCCTCGACCCAATCACCGATCATGTCGCAGACGATACGCCGGTAATATTCGTGGCGCGGGAACGAAAGGAACGAACGCGAGTCGGTCAGCATGCCCAACGAAACGTTCAACAGACCAATCGACGCCAGTTCGTTCATCTGGCGCGTCCATGCCGTCCTTCTGATCGAGGAACCACCACCCCGATCCGAACTGGATCTTGCCGCGCCGTCGGCGGCCGTCCTGAACATTGTGCCGAGCATCGTGGCCAAAGTTGTCGCTGGATTGAGGTTGTAGAGGATTGGTTTTGGGGAGGCTTATTTTTTCTTTGCGAGACTGTCGAGCAGGCGGGAGAGCTGCGTGTGCATAGTTGGACGCATAGACCGAGTCGTAGCCCGTGTCCGGTCCGAGTCGGCTCAAACATGGCTGTATTGTTATTGCGCATTGCTCCGATATGGAATCTGCACCGCCCATTAAGGTCATAATGGTTTTTCGCACAGGCGCAGGACCAGCATACGTCTTGAAAGCGTCGGCCTCCTCGTCGGTAACTGCTTCGCCGCGCAGGCGTATTTTTAAAAATTTCGTTCACAGTCGTTAAATGAGCCGGAACGAATGGAACCGTCGTAAACGCATGGTCGCTGAGGCGGCAGCCTACGGAGGCGAAAAAAGTCCGCTCGCATACAGGACAGCAAGCGCAGTGTCTCCACATCGGCGATATCCTTGCCAAGCAGGGCGATATAGTCCGCAAAACCGTCCGCACGGATGTTTAACGCCTTGTCCGGCCGAAAGGTGGGGAGCATCCTGGTCGAAAACCGTCCTCGCGGACCTTGATGTGGTGTTCGAGCGAATCGGTCGGGTCGTCGGTCGTGCATACGACGGCGACATTCGAGCGGCGCATAAACTTACGTGCGCTGGAAGCGTCCGCTTTTTGGCTGCTCTGCAACATTGTCGTAAATGGTCCGCTGTTTTCTCGGGCACAGCGGTTGAGTATGGACCCCGAAATATCGCTGCAATTCGAGGTGGGTCCAGTGGTAGAGCGGGTTGCCAATCAATAGCGGCATGATCGACGCGAAGGCGTAAAAACTTCTCGCGGTCGCTTGCGTCGCCCGTGCAATACTTCTCATCTACCCCGACAGTGCGCATGGCGCGCCATTTGTAGTGGTCGCCTTCGAGCCAGATCTTCGACAGGTTGTCGAAACGGTGGTCCTTGAAGCCACGTACTCGGGAATCAGGTGGCAATGGTAGTCGATAGATGGGCAAATCCTTTGCCACGTCGTGAAACAGGTGCTTTGCCGTATCGGTTTTGAGTAAAAAATCCTGATCCATAAATGCTTTCATGTGAACCGTCCTTTCTGCGCGGTGTTATACGCCGGAATATGCCGAGAAGCCGCCGTCCACCGGCACAACGATTCCCGTGACGAAGCGGGACTGTTCGTTGTCGAGCAGGTACAACAGCGTACCTAAAAGCTCCTCCGGCTCGCCGAAGCGGCCCATCGGCGTCATGTTCAAGATTTTGTGCGAGCGCGCGGTGTAGCTCCCGTCCTCGTTGGTGAGCAGCGTTTTATTCTGCGCGGTCAGGAAGAAGCCCGGCGCAATCGCATTAACGCGGATTCCTGTTTTTGCAAAATGAACCGCGAGCCACTGTGTAAAGTTCGACACAGCTGCCTTTGCGCCGCTGTAAGCCGGGATGCGCGTGAGCGGACTAAAGGCGTTCATGGACGATACGTTGACGATAACGCCGTCCTTATTGCGTGCCATATCCTCCGCGAATACCTGTGTCGGCAGGAGCGTGCCGATAAAGTTTAAATCAAATACGAACCGGATACCGTCCGGATCAAGGTCAAAAACGACTTCACGCTCTCAGCGTCAATGTCGCCGTCCTCGTAAATATCCTTGTCGGTCGAGCCCTTTCGGGTTGTTGCCGCCCGCGCCGTTTATTAAGATGTCGATTTTGCCGAGCTTGTCGTTGATAATTTTCTTTTTGCCTCCACGAGCGAGTCGCGCACCAATACATTGCACGCCACCGCAAGCGCGCACCCGCCGCCTGCGTTGATTTCGTCTGCAACGCGCTTTGCCGCATCTTCGTTTAAGTCGAGCACCGCGACCTTAGCCCCGCAAGCTCCGGCCGCCTTCGCAAATTCGCTGCATAATACGCCGCCCGCACCGGTTACAGCGCAGACCTTGCCGTTTAAGTCGATTTTATTCATGATTTGTCCCTCTTTTTCTCCTATCCTTTATTGATTCGCTTTCACAACTGCTTCCCACAGGCCATTAATATACGCCGCGCCGAGTGCGCGGTCGTAGAGTCCGTACCCGGGCCGGCCCTGCTCGCCCCAGATCATGCGCCCGTGGTCGGGCCGCACATACGCCTCCGGCGCGGTCTCGTACATGGCCTTTACGATCTCATACATGTCAAGCGAGCCGCAGGACGACAGATGCGCCGCTTCCTCGAAGCACTTCTCGCCCGTGAGTTTGACGTTGCGCAGGTGGATAAAGTGCGCACGATTGCCATATTTGCGGATGATCGCCGCAAGGTCGTTGTCGGGCGACGCGCCGAGGCTGCCCGTGCAGACGGTGAAACCGTTGTTCAAACTCGGACAAATCGAAATCATCCGGTCGTAACTGTCCGCCCCCGTAATGATACGCGGCAAACCGAAAATCGGCCACGGCGGGTCGTCCGGGTGGATCGCCATTTTCATCCCGACCTCGTCGCAGGTGGGCATGATGGCGTTTAAAAAGTACGCAAAATTCTCCCACAGCTTCTGCGTCAACGGCCTTGTATTCGTCCAAAAGCGCAATTAGGCCGTCTTTTGTATAGCTCGCGTCCCAGCCGGGCAGTGATAAATCGGACGTGTAGGGGTTGAGTGCATCGACCGTTTCCTGCTTGAAAATCAGCGCGCTCGAATTATCGGCAAGCTTATAGTCCAAATCGGAGCGGAGCCAGTCGAATACCGGCATAAAGTTGTAACAGATGACCTTTACGCCGTATTTTGCAAGGTTTCTGATGTTCTGGCAGTAGTTGGCGAGATATTGGTCGCGGCTCGGCTTGCCGAGTTTGATGTCCCTCATGTACCGGCACACTCTCGATTACGTCGAGCTTTAGACCCGCCGCCTCAACCTTTTCTGCCAGTGCCTTTATCTTGTCCTCGCTCCATACTTCCCCGACCGGCACGTCGTAAATTGCGCTTACGATAACCTCCATGCCGGGAATCTGGCGAATATATTCGAGTGTGACCGGGTCGGAGTCGCCGTACCAGCGAAACGATAGTTTCATGATTTCACAATCCTTTCTGTAGTGGAAATAAAACTTCGGCGGGCAGCCATATTTGTCTGCCCGCCGCACGATTCAGTACGATTATTTGTAGCCCAGCTTCTTTACGTTTGCGTAGCTTGTTGCAAGCGACGTAAACGGATCCGGCGTCCAGTTCGTATCCTGCTCAATATAGATGTAGCGCGGCTGGATTTCGTCACAAACGGCGCTGATCGCCTCCCAGTCAAGGTTGCCCTCGCCAACCTCGCAGATTGCGGGGCGCATTGTCAACGACCTTCAAATCCTTATAGTGTACGCCGCCAACCATGTCCTTGTATGTACGCAGGAACTTCACCGGGTTGATGCCTGCAACGCTAAGCCAGTAAACGTCAACCATGAGCTTGAAGTTGTCGTTTGCTGTTTCGAGAATATAGTCCATGATGGTCTTGCCTTCTACCTTTACAAACTCGAACGCGTGGTTGTGGTAGGTAAACGTCATGCCCTCTGCCGCAAGCTTATCAGCAACGAGGTTCGCGTCCTTCATAAAGCTGAGGATACCCTCCTTGCTCGTTCTTGCCGACTCCGGCAGACCGCCGATGCCCGGCATCATGCAGCCGTAAACCTTATGGTCGGCAATAACCTTCGCCGTATCGTTTACGAGCGCGTCCCAGTTTGTGTGGTCGCCTGTAATCTGATACCCCGCCTTGTCGCAAATTTCCTTGAGCTTTTCGGGTGCAATCGGCCCCATTGCGCTGTTCTGGCCAAATTTGTAGCCAATGTCAGCAAGCTTCTGAATTGTCGTCTCAATGTCCGCTTCGTTCTGAATGTGATCGCGAACGGTGTACATTTGTGCTCTGATTAATCTTTCCATATTTGTACTGCCTCCTTAGAAATATATAAATTAAATTAATAGCTTCCCTCTGTACCGGCGGTCTTCTGCTTTACTTCTTTTACGACCGTTGACTTTGCAATTTTGTCCTGTAACGCGTTATAGAAGCCATCGTGGTCAAAGCTTTTACGTCGACCCACTTGTTGCCGAGCCAGTCGGAATAGTAAATCGCGTTTGCCAGCGTCATCTCGTTAATACCCTCAAGGCCGGGAGCGAGCAGCTCTTTGCCGTGCAGGACTGCGTCTGCAAAGTTGTCGAGCAGGATTGCGTGCTGCGGCCTGTCCTCGTCCTGCGTCGGAATCTCGCACTTCCAGCACTCCGGCTGGCCGAATACACCGTCAAAGTTTGCGTTAAATTCGCTCCGACTCCACATTGCGCCAGAACGTAATCTTGCCGAATTCGCACACGATTTTACCCATATCGCACGAAATCTCCAGCCGGTTCGTGCCCGGGGCTTCGCCCGTCGAGGTCGTGTAGATGCCGATTGTGCCACTGTCGTATTTGAAAAACGCCGAAACGTCGTCCTCTACTTCAATGTTATAATATTTGCCGTAATCATTCATCGAAAGAACTTGTGCCGGCATCCCGAAAATCCACTGAAACAGGTCAAGATTGTGCGGGTTCTGGTTTTAATTGTGCCGCCGCCCTCGCCCTTCCACGTCGAGCGCCAGCTGCAAGAGTCGTGGTACGCCTGCGGGCGGTACCAGTCTGTCGCAATCCAGATTACTTTTTTAATATGCCCGAGCTGCCCTGCTTTGGACAAGCTTGCGCACCTTTTGGAACGGCGGACGCGTCCGCTGATTAAAGCCCATAGAAAATACCTTGCCGGCCTTTTTCGCCGCTTCGTTCATCTCTAATACCTGCTTTGTATAAACGCCGGCCGGCTTTTCGTTGTACACGTTTAAGCCGTACGAAAACGCCTCAATCGCGAGACGCGGATGATCATAGTGGGGCACAGCAATCAGCACGCTGTCAATCAGACCGCTCTTCATCATTTCTGTCGCGTCGTCAAATACCTTTACGCCGGGTAAATTCTTTTCTGCCCATACACGCCGGTCGGGCGCTATATCGCAGACCGCGACAAGGTCAACGAGCTTTGTGTGTCCGCCTATGATGTTTTTAGAGTGGGTCACGCCGATGTTGCCCACACCGATGATACCAAGTTTGATTTTTTCCATAGCTTACACGGTTCCTTTCCCGAATTTATTTTTTATCAAATTTTGTTTAATATTTTTACAAGTGCATCGTATGCTATCTTAAACGTATCCGGGCCGCTTCTATCCTCATTTACAACAGAGGTGTCGGACTGAGCGCGCTAAGGCCGTCAAACTGGCCCAAATGCGGCTCAATTGACAGAAAGCCGCGGTAGCCCTTTTGCTCAAAGGCACGCAAAAGCTCCTCGACATGTCCGTTTCCCATCCCGGCCGGAACGATTTTACCATGCGCGAGCGCGTCCTTGATGTGTATGTACACGACATCGTCCTTGAGCAGCTCATATGCCGCTGGATATGTTTCCTGCCCACATTCGACGAAGTTTGCCGGGTCAAACACAGCGCGTAGATTCGGCGAGTGAACCGCGTCTAAACTCTCTTTACAGCGCGGCGCAGTATCACCGTAGATTTCCTTTTTCGTTTTCATGCAGGAGAATCATGTCCTCCTTTTCCGCGAGTGCAGTCATCGCCTTCATCCGGCGGATGACCTCGTCTTTATACTTTGCCGGGTCTTCGCTCTGCGGGATAAAGAAGCTGAACACACGGATATAGTCCGTTTCAAACAGCTTCGCGAGGCTTATAATATGTGCAAGCAGTTCCAGGTGCGGCTCGAACGGGTCCGTGATTTTGATTTTACCAATCGGTGAGCCGATGGAAGAAACCTGTATCCCGTAGCCGTCCGCAAGCGATTTGACCTTGCGCGCCTCGTCAAGCGTGAGGTCGGCAATGTTTTTCGTTTACACCGCGTATTTCAAAATATTTAATCCCAAACTGATTCAGGTAGTAGAGCTGCTCTTTCATATCGGGCGAAATCTCGTCCGAAAAGGCAGAGAGCGTAAATGCATCGGTCATTGTTTTACCTCCGTTTTTCGGTTGCTTTTACCGAATTTTCTTATAAACTTTTCCTATAGTTTCGTTTGCAAAATTTTACAATAAAAAATTACACAAGCCCAAAAGAAAACGCGTTCCGTAGCAGGTGGGGGAGGACGGCGTCCCGACAGCGGTTTCTTCAGGACTCAAAAGCTCCGCTTTTGAGTCTGTTCACCATAAATGCGGCACAGACCTGAAAAGATGTGTTCCCGCTCTGCGGGAGGAGGCGCGGTGCGCCGACAGCAGCTTTTTCCAAGGACTCAAAGCTCCGCTTTTGAGTCTGTTCCCATAAATGCGGCACAGACCTGAAAAGATGTGTTCCCGCTCTGCGGGAGGAGGCGCAGTGCGCCGACAGCAGCTTTCAAGGATCAAAGCTCCGCTTTGAGACTATTATATCTTATCACACCATCTTAGTATAAGCAAGTCAAAATTGAATTTCAACACATATTATTGCAGGAAAACAAAACTCAACAATATTTGATACAGGCGCAGCGGCTTGTTGGTTTTTTTGTATAGAAAAGAGCGGAAACGGCAACTATTTAACTTGCAATACAAAAGCGGGCGTGATATTATAAATACGCAAAAGCCTTGCTTTTGCGTATTTATAATATGATACTGCGTAACTGATTCCAAAACACTAAAAAATAACTTGACTTTGCTCTATGAAAAACACACTATGAGGGGGATATGGAATGGAAATAAAATGCGGGTTTCAGCACGAAAGCTATAAGCATGCCTATGAGCGGACCTATATGAGCGGCGGAGCGAAAAAATATAACGCTGCTTTGCTGAGAGAAAAACAATTGCGGTAAATACGGCGAAAACGACTTCGCGGCGTTTCAGCTTTTGCTGACGGCGGATACGGCGGTTTCGGTTACAATTGATATGAACCGTACTTCAGCATCGCGCGACGTACGCGACAACCTTCGTGTCGCGGTATCGGGCCTGCCGTTTGAGATGACGCTGTCGCATATCGGCGCAGTGCGTGACGATGACGGAATACGAAAAGCGGATATTCTGCTGCACGATGCCACCGTGGAAATCGACCCGGACGAAATTTGCTGTATTTGGGCGGAGGCGGCAATCGGGACGGAGATTGCGGCGGGAACATATGAGGGGAAAATAGAGATATACACGCACAGAATGTTTGAAACGGAAACGCTCGCGCAGTCGCTGCCTTTCACTGTGACTGTGTACGACATCACATTGCCGCCGGCGCAGGAGCGCAGCTTCTACCTCGATTTGTGGCAGCACAACAGCAATATCGCGCGCAAGCACGAAACGCCGCTCTACGGCGACGCGCATTTTGCGGCGCTGGAAAGCTATATTAAATCGCTGGGCGCGCTGGGCCAGAAGGCAATTACCATTGTTGCAAGCGAGATTCCGTGGTCGGGCCAGCGGTGCTTTTTCGACCCGCAGGATAAAGACGACCTGTTTGAGTACAGTATGATTCGGGTACGACGCGACAGAGCGGGGGAATATCAGTACGATTTTTCCGTGATGCAGCGTTACATTGACCTATGTTTCCGGTATGGAATCAAGGACGAGATTGAAGTGTTCGGCCTATGCAATATTTGGGCGTGCGACGACGAGGAATATTCCTTTATGCCAAAGGATAGCCGGAATATATCCGTGTGCGCTATTTTGCCGAGGCAGCGGGTACATATGGCTACATTTCTGACGCGGACGGTATCCGCGCCTATATCCGCGCACTCGGTGCATATTTTATTGAAAAAAGGCTATATTGATATTGTCCGCATCGTTGCGGACGAGCCGGCGGACATGGAGCGTTATCACAAGAGTGTCGACGCAGTGCGGGAGGCTGTGCCGCAGTTTCAATATAAAACGGCGGTCAACCACCGTGAGTTTATTGAAGAATTTAAGGATAAAGTGTCCGACTTTGTACCGGGGCCGTTCTGCGTGGCGAAAGACCATGACCTTCTGCGTGAAATGGCAGATGCGGCGTCGCATCGAATTGCATGGTACGTGTGTTGTATGCCGAAAGTTCGAACACTTATATTTGCTCGCATCTGCTTGAGGCGCGCGCGATTGGGTATTTGACTGACTATTTAGGATACGCCGGATTTTTGCGCTGGAATTATACGGTTTGGCCCGACGAACCGCGAAAGGATTTACGTTATCGGTATCCGGATTGGCGGTGTGGCGACACAAATTTCGTGTACCGTCGCGCGGCGGGGAGGCGCCTCAGCCTGCGCTACAAGGCGCTTCTGCGCGGTATTTTGGACTATGAGTTGCTGCAAATGGCCAAAAAGCAGGGGCAGCAAGCGTTGGTAGACGAGATAGTAGAAAGAATCATCAAAATAAAAGCCCGCAAGATATGGAGCCGCTCGACGAGAAAAAGGCGGACGACCTCGTCAGCCTTACGGCGCAGGACTATGAATGGGCGCGGAAGCAGCTTCTTACCCAGCTGAACAAATAAGAAAAGCCACGGTCAATCCGTGGCTTTTTGTCGCTTTTTCGTATAAGTAGGCCCGACCATGCTTCCCGGTTCGGTACAGCGCGCTCATATGGTGCAGGAGATGCACAACCGTCTGCGCCGTCTTTTGCCGAACGGCGGCGGCTTTTGCAAAGTCCTTCGTCGTAAACGGACCGGATAATGCGGCGGGGATAAGCTGTGCATAATCCACGCTGCAATGGAGGTCAAATTCATCAACAAGCCCGACCGGAATCCACTCACAGCGCGACGAGCCTTCTTTTTTTGTCTGTGCTCCAGCCGTCTAAGTAGCGGTATTCCTCTATGTCGAGCAGGAGAAGGCGAATATGAAGGTTCGGGTGGTGCAGATAGAGCTTGATTTTATACAGCTCGCGAAACGCGTCATAGTATGTGCCGGTTTTCGGGCTTTTGCGTTTATTTGTGATACTGCCGCTCTCTAAATCAATCCAATAGAGCCACTTTGTCCGCGCAATAGGGTATACAACTGTGACGGGATACGCCGCTAAATAGGCTTCGAGCTTGGGCCGCAGGGCGTTAAAGGCGCGGGTCTGTATTTCAATAATACCGCTGTCGTTGACAATATCGGCCACATGACGGCCGACTTTCATTTCATGTTTTGTTTCATCAGGTTCTAAATACCGCTTTAATACGGCGTGCAGTGTTTTTTCTGCCAGTGTGCCGATGCCGGAGCGGTTTTGCCTCTGTCCGGCAATATCTTTGCAAACCTGTTCAAACCGTTCCTGATTCATCGTCTACAGCACCGCGCCGCTGCCGCGCTCCATCGCCGTGATACCCGTCCGGCACATTTCGATGACGGTATAGGGATGTAAAAACTCTAAAAACGCGTCAATTTTACTCTCCTGCCCCGTCAGCTCCATGATAATGGAGGCGGGCGCGACATCGATGATTTTTGCGCGGAACAGCTCCGCAGCCCTCCTTCACTTTGGTCAGTGTCGAGGCGTCGATTTCTACCTTTAAAAGAAGCAACTCGCGGCACAGCGCGTTCGCTGCGTCAACCTTATGCACCTTGATGACGTCCTCCAGCTTAGACAGTTGCTTGGTGATTTGCTCTAAAAATCGCTTCGTCACCGCGCACGACAAGCGTAATGCGCGAGATTTTGTCGTTGCTGGTCGCGCTCACCGTGAGCGAGGCGATGTTGTAGCCGCGCTGACCGAACAGACTCGACACGCGCGACAGCACACCCTGAGTGGTTGGATACGAGAACAGACAGGATATAGTCTTCCATGCAAAAAATCTTCCTTTCGTTTTATCCTCAGCGCATCAGGGATATGCCCGCCGCTCGCACAAGAGCGGCTCTACCCGATGGCTTTATCAATCTTACAATGAATGACAAACGGCGTGTCGCTCTTGACCGCTTCCGCCAGCGCTGTGTCAAACGCCGCACATGTGTCTGAAGTTGCAGCCCCTGTGCGCCGAAGGCGCGGGCGAGGGCGGCAAAATCCGTGCCGCTCGTTTCATCTGTTTCGCAAAGCGCGCGCCGTAGTGCAGGCTTTGCCATTGGCGTACCATGCCGAGCGATTCGTTGTCCATAACAATGACCTTGACAGCCGCGCCATAGCGTACCGCAGTGGATAGCTCTGTCAAGTCCATGTGAAAGCTTCCGTCGCCGGTAATTAAAAACACCTGCTTGTCCGGTGCGGCGAGCTGCGCGCCGACAGCCGCCCCCATACCGAAGCCCATTGTGCCGAGACCGCCCGACGATAAAGGTTTTCGGATGGCGGAAGGGGTAGCGCTGCGCCGTCCACATCTGGTGCTGCCCGACGTCGGTAACGATAATTGCGTCCCTCGTTTGCCGCCTGCGCTAGCTTGTCTATGATGTACAGAGGCGAAAAGCCGGATACGGCGGCATAGGCCGAATGATCCAATTCCGTACGCAGTTTTTGCAAATGACGCAGCCACTGTGTCCGTTCCTTTTTTTCAACAAGGCCGTCCAGTTGTGATAGCACATCGCCCACATCCGCCTGGAATCCCGAGCGAACCGTACGTTTTTACCGATTTCGCGTCGTCAATGTCAATATGGACGCGCTTGGCCTCGTGCGCAAAATCCTTGCCGGAAAGCGCAACCCGGTCCGGAAAACGCGTCCCAAGCGCAATCAGCAAATCACATTTCGTCAATTGCCTTGCGACGCTACGCCGCCCATGCATTCCCGGCAAGACCAAAATTGTATACACAAATTCGACGGGAAGCGCACCCATCAACGTATGGCACGCGGGCAAATGCGCACTCGTACAAAAAGGCGTGCAGCAGTCCGATGCCGACGTGATAACGCCGCCGCCGTAGTAGACGAGCGGGCGGTTGTTGCTATTGATAAGCGCGGCAAGCTTTTTATTTCGTTTTTCCGAACTTTTGGGGACGACGCTCT
>VOFG01004712.1_pt1 | contig 15878 bp, 30 predicted proteins | sample 5384171 | NCBI WGS metagenome assembly VOFG01 (sample SAMN12384726, study PRJNA508395) | human gut metagenome | isolation source: healthy gut F | host: Homo sapiens
TGAGCACCGCGCGCCTTTTTCGCAAGCTCCTCTGCCAGGTCATATGGTGCTGGTTTCGCCCGCTCCCACAATGAAATGACCCGGGCAAGGCTTCCAGTCCCACAAACCCAAGCGCCCAGAAGGTTTTGTATGTTCAAAGCACTGCCGGTTTTGAATTCAGCGTTCCGCTCTGGACTGGCAATTTGTTTGCCCATCCTTGTTCTTTCCTTCGCTATACTGTTTCCCGAAATGGTAAACTGTATTGCATTTGTATAATCATGATTATGAAACTATTACATCATTTTCGCCGGATAGGACATATGACCGGATTCTCTTCTTCTGCGGTCTGTCTCCTCTACTGCGAAAGCTATAAACAATATTTCGTATTTTTTTCATTGACCAGAGACACTATAGATCAGTGTATTTTTCCTTCCAGCCTAGCCTCCCATGTACTCCTGCCTGTCTGGGCACATGCAAGACTCCCTCTATACCTTTTGCAGGATTTCAACCTGTTGGTGGTGGCCCTCATCACGTATCCGAGGGTTTTTCGCGGCATCCCACTGGAGCCCTGACCCTGCATGAAAGCTATGTCTGGCATCTGCTTCTGGTGCTCATTGGACTCTTTTGTCTTTGCCGGCGGGCGTTCCGATTTAAGCCGGAAGGGGTATCTTGGGACACTTCGGTATTTTTCACCACTTGCCATTGCCCTTTTCATCAACATTCTGGCTCCTGGGCACGGGCAGGCCGATATGTTCTACATCTCCTATTACCCAAGCACCCAGCCGGTCTTTCATGAGATTGCGCTGGCCATTGGTGGCATTCTTCCGGCCAATCTTTTGTATCTGTTTACCATCTGCCTGGGCGCTGCCTGCTGCATTGCTGTTTTCTGTGCTGGAAAACATTATGTCCCCAGACAACCGATAAGTTATAACGCAAAGAGGCTGTCGCAACATTGCGACAGCCTCTTTTCTAATTAATCCGTGGCTTTCTGCGCGCCGCAAACCGTTTCGGATCACGATATAGCAGATGATGTGAGCCGTGAACGTAATGATCCAGCTGACTGGATAAAAATATAAAGCGTGGTCAGTGTCCGGTGCATGGCGAATACAGAAAAAATCCATACCCACGGAACAGGCAGGCACCGGTTAAGGATACCAGCATCGGGATAACGGAATATCCCAGACCGCGCAGGCCGCCCACCATGGTATCCATGATGCCGCACAGGAAGTAGCTTCCGTTGATGATCCGCATACGCATCATGCCATAGGAAATGACTTCGGATCAGAGGAGTAAATCTGTAACAGCTTCGGACCGAGTAACACGGCTCCACCGCCCATCACAATGCCCACCATGACCACCAGTCCCAGACAGTACAGCAGGATTTTGGTAACACGCTTCATCTTTCCCGCGCCATAATTCTGGCTGGTAAAGCTGAAGTGCAGTCTGATAAACCGCGTTCATGGCATTGTACACAAATCCCTCCACATTGGCAGAAGCCGTGCTTCCCGCCATGGCGATGGAACCAAAGGAATTGATGGAGGACTGGATCAGCACGTTGGACACAGAAAAGATCGCACCCTGAAATCCCGCCGGCAGGCCAATCTTCATGATCAGCTTTACCTTGGACTCCGTCAGGCCGCAGCTTCTCCCGGCAAAGCCGGTAGGCAGAATCGGAACCAGCCAGGCAGCGCACGATCAGCACCGCGGAAATGCACTCCGACACTACGGTTTGCCGTTGCGACGCCCGCCACTCCCATGGAGAAACCGATGACAAAAACAAGGTTTAACACTACATTGACCGCCCCCGCAAAGAGCAGAAAATACAGCGGTCTTCTGGTATCGCCAACGGCCCGCAGGATTGCGGCGCCAAAGTTATAAGTCAATGTTGCCGGCATGCCGATAAAATAAATCTTCAGATACAAGGCTGCTAACGGCGGCACATCATCGACGTTCCCATCGGAGGCTTAGCATCGGGCGGAAAAGAACACGCCCACGAAGATCAGAAGAAATGCCTCCGGCCAGCGCGATCATCATGGCCGTATGGACGGTTTCTTCCAGGTCCTTCCATTTCTGCGCCCCGGAATACTGGGCCACCAGAACATTTGCGCCAATGGAAAGTCCCACAAACACATTGATCATCAGGTTGATGAGCGCTGTAGTGGAACCAACCGCAGCAAAGGATTCCCTGCCCGCGAAATGTCCCACCACAATGATATCCGCTGCGTTAAACAACGGCTGCAGAATACCGGACAGGATCAGCGGAACCGCAAAAGCTACAATTTTCGGAAAAAGCGGTCCGTTGCACATGTCCATTTCATAGGTTTTCCCTGATTTTTTGCTGGTTGTTCCATCATTCTTCTCCCATACCCCTCAATCGCAAACTCCTACAGATAACGATAAATCAAAAGCGCAATGGCCACGCCGATGATGCGCCATGGTAATGCAATGGTCAGTCAAAGGTGATGACCAGCACGCCGAGATTTAATACTGAGCGGAGTGTCTAACCCAAAGGACTGTCAAAATTCAGCCAGGACAGCAGGCTGATGCTCTTGGTGGCCTCTCCCAGAAAACCGCCAGTACGATTCCTGCCAGAAGCAGTAAAAGCAAAATCCAGAAATTCTTGTTTTCATCGTTTGTTCCCCTCCATGATATCTTACATCTGTTTGCGCACGATCATGTATTCATCGCCCAGGCGGTAATATGGACAGTCATAAAAACGGTCCTCCATAAAACGCGCCATCTCGTCTTCATCCAGATTGACCTCGCACACATAGCACTCGTAATCTTCATCATACTCATAGTACATACAGCTTTCACAGCCCTGCTGTTTTTCTCTTTCTATGAATCTTTATTCCTTTCACGCAAAGGTCTTCTCCAGACGCTTTTGTCACATTGCGGTTACACCATAACGATGGATACTTCCACGATCCAGCCAAGCAGCCAGGACAGCCAGACTCCGGTCACACCCAGAAAAGAGGCGAACACAAAGGGAAAGCACTACACACAGGATCAGGTCAGAAAAAGGTTGCCAGCATGAACTCCTTTCATGGCACCGGCACCACAGGCATGCCGTCCAGAGGCCGCTTTAACGCAATCACCACATAAAATGGAGATACGATCCGCAGAAACTGGATACCGGTTGCCATGGCTACCGCGCTCTCCTCCTGCAAAACAGGGACATCATGGCACGGCCAAAACCGAAAAAATGCCACAATAAGCGGAACCGCAAGAAGAAGGCCCATCTTTACTCCCCCGCGCATTCCTGCCTTCACGCGGTCCACCTTTCCGCACCGATATTCTGAGCTGTAAAACTGGAAATTCCGTTTCAAGTGTCGTAAAACTGGTGATGGTAAAGGTATTCAGTTTGATGGCCGCGGAATATCCGGCAATGACGGAGGATCCAAAGGAAATTGATCAGTCCCTGCACGAAAATATTTCCAATGGAGACAAAGCTCTGCTGCCAGGATGCTTGAACCGCAATGGCAATCCGCTTTAACATATCGGCAGAAAAGTATGCTGCCCTCTTCTCCGTCTTAATCTGCTTTAACCGGCCTACCATGGTGATAAGTGCCAGCACACAGGCAATGCCTCAGGTAATAAAGGTTGCCCCGCCACACCGCTTCACCCCGGTGGGTCCCTGCCACAAACCAGTAATCCAGGAAAATATTGCCCAAGAGAAGAAACCGATCAGAAAATACAGCGGCGTTTTGGAATCACCTAGTGATCGCAAATACCGGTTGCTACATTAAGAACAGGAACACAAAGCCTCCGATAGAATCCGCAGGTAAAGATCACCTGAGCTGAAAAATTTTCCGGGGTCTGGATCATGCGCATCAGGAAGCGGTTTCCGGAGAGGTCCGAATCACCGTCAGCACTACGGAAAGCACGGAAAGAGATCGGCGTGAATTGGCCACACGGAGGTTTTTCATCTGTTCATAGGGCTTCCGCGCCAAGAACTGAAATGACCACCGAACAGCCGACGTGTTGCTTCCCACTGCGATTGCCATGAAGATCATGGTGATCGGATACGAAGCGCCAACTGCCGCCAGCGCGTTCCTCACCGGCAAAACAGCCCGCGATTACACTGTCCGCAATGTTGTAGCTGCGAAAAATCCACACTGATGTTGGATATTAAAACGCCACAGAAGGCTTTGCAGTTTCCCACTCGGTCCGGAGTCTTTCATCATAATACATTATCCTCACATTCCTTAAAATCTGCGGCGGCGCCGTCGCAAAAAAATCCATGACGCGCGCGCGCTTTTGCGATGCTACCACTTTTTGGAAAATTATACGAAAATGCGAATTTTCTGTTTTCAACATGGAATGGCCGCTGCATCGTCAGGGAATAGATCATTTTCGGACTTTTTTCCCGGTCAGCTGCGTTATAATCAGGTCGGTCAAAATCTATAATTCGCAGGATCGGATTCGCCGTCATCCTCAGTAAGGCGTCAATGATACCCATGGATCACCACCAGTTCATCACTGTCCGCCAGCCTTTGGGCGGAATGCCCTGTTCAAACTTCTGCTCCTTATGAGCTGTCGCCTGTTGCATCCGGTGTCCGGTCTCCGACTGCAAAATTGAATTGGCACAATCCACCACCTTAAGATTCTCTGCGGATACTGTTCGCCATTCGTTTCGGCCGGGTTTCGGCGGCTCTGGATCTGGTCAAAGGAAGCAGCTCCAGCGCGCGGTGGTAGGCGGTGCCTGGCGCCGGCTCCCGTCCGCCACCGCATTCTGGTTTTCTTCTTCCACACCTGCGTCTTCCGTGATGCAGATTCACTCCGACCACAAAAAGCACTGCCTCAAACTGGCGTTTTCCGCCTCCTCATCATCAGTGAGCTGTCCCATTTTTTTCCGATACCGACATCTTTATATGCGGCGTCACATCCGCGGCATAAGGATGAACAAAGCCAAGATGATCCCGCAGACGTTTTCCGAAACTGTCTTCATTCTGATTCAGATCCAGTTCCGCCAAAAGCGTCCTTCGCGCTCTTTTTCTGAACCTGGCACCCCAGTTCTTCTCCGACAAACTCCATGACCGGAATTTCTTTTTTACCTGAATCAGAAGGCCATTCCTTTCGGCCCGGTACACATAAAGAACCCAGTCAGATGAAATGCTGGAAAGAATGGTGGTATAAAGGAATCTGCCACCTGGAATCTGGCTGTATTTTTCCAGAGTCTTTCAAGATTCGGTCTGTTCGGTCATAATCAGTTTTTTCCCTTTGCGCGGCAGCACGCATAAAAAGCACGCGCAGCTCCTCTCAGACTGTCCAGCTCCATCTTCGGCGCAGCACATTTTTCTTGATGGTAGAAGCCTTCACCCGGTGTTCTGTATCCAGATAGTCTGTGGCAGTACGCTCCAGCTCTGGGTCGATCAGCACCTTCCTGTACACATCCTGCTTGTTGAATTTCTTTCCCATTCCCGCCAGAAAAACAATGGGAAACTCCAGGCCCTTGCTCTTGTGGATACTCATGATCCGCACAGTGTTATCTTCTTCCCCAACGGTGGACGCCTCGCGCCAAAATCGGGTTGTACTTTTCAGGTTCTCAATGTAGCGGGATGAAGTGGAACAGGCCCTTATAGCTTGGTTTTTTCCATATTCTGCCGCCTTCACCAGCATGTCCAGATTGGCCTGCCTGGTCTCTCCTGCCGGCATGGCTGAGACAATCATAATAACCGGTTTCCTCAAAACCGGTAGTGTAGTTCATGGATAGGCAGATAGAGGAAGCCAGCAGCCGAAACCTCCAGCTTCTCAAAAAAGGCCTCAGGCGTTCCCAGCTCACAGCAGCCGCATAAATGCCGCGGTCCTGTCCTTTATCTGCGCAGTTCCGGTAATCTCTGCCATCTTTCGGCCAGCTCCCGGTCACCATGCCCACTACCGGGATTTTAACACTGCCGCCAGCGGAATATCCTGCATGGATTGTCAATCACTGCCAGCATGCTTAAAACGGTTTCTACTTCCAGTGTATTGAAGTATCCCATGCGGGACTCTGCGTAGGCCAGGGATCCCTTCATTTAAAAGAATCTGCAAAAATTGTTCTCCTGTCCACTGCCCTGTTGTGCTGCGCAGCAAATGACCATATCACGGTACTGGGCCGTGCGGTAACCGCCGTTCTCTCCAAGCTTTTTTAGTCCCAGACAAGAAAAGCCGTGTTCCGATCCGCCATCTCCTGGTTTTGCGGCAATCAGCTTTTGCCTCCAGCTCCTTCGCCGTATAGTCTGCTGCTTCCTCATCCAGGTCCGGACCCAGGGCTTCATCTCCGGTATTCACCATGAAGCTCCGGCAGTCCGCCCATCACCCGCTCCGGTTCTTCTGTCTCCGCAAAAACTGCGCCGGTTACAGGGCCGCATCCTCCGTGTAGCGGATATTTCCGAGATTTTCTGTCATGATCCGATAAAAATGTCGTTGATGCCAGTCAGAACCGTATCCCGGCTTCGGAAATTCTGGTGAAGCTCGATTTTTCAGATCCGGGCCATCTTCCTCCGGCTCTGATGGGTAGGGCGCTGGTATTTCTCCAGAAACAGCTCCGGTCTGGCCAGACGGAACCGGTAAATGCTCTGTTTTACATCGCCCACCATAAACACATTGTGCTGGCCAAAACGCTCACGGGATACCGCCTTTTAACAGTTCCTCCTGCACCAGGTTGCTGTCCTGGTACTCATCCACCAGCACCTCCCCGGTACTGCATGCTCAGTTCATCTGCTGCATCCGTATAGGTGCGGCGTTCCGTCCTCTTCCCTCCGGCGGATCAGCAGCACCTTTAAGGCCTCATGTCCAGATCATTAAAATCCAAGGACATTCTTATCGCGTTTTTTGCCTGAAACCGCTCTGCAAAATTTTCTGCCAGGTTTAAAAGTTCCGCGATGACTGTCTTGTCCCCGGATGTTTCCACCACCTCCGCCGGGCTCTGGGGCTCCGTACAGGTCCCTGCATTTTCCCACTGCCTTTTTCACCCGGTCCCTGCATGCAGTGACAAACGCTTTTCCCTGTCAATATCCTTGCTGCGTATGGATGCCAGGCGGTCAAAATTCATGTTTTTAAGGCTCTGGTACAGGGCCTCAAAATTCCCCCGGGACGCAGCCCGTTCAATGGCCTCCAGCTTTCCACATCACTGAGCAGCATGGGCTCGTATGCCTGTGGTCCGTCTCTTCCCTGCACACTGAAAGGGCGGACCTAAGCTGTGCCGAAAGCTCCTCCATCTGCTGGGCTGTGTCCTGAACAGGAACTGCATCCAGGGACTCTGCTCCATTTCTCCAGGTTTCCCTCCTCCAGTTCAGCCTCCTGCAGTTGGAGCAGCCATTCCTGGCCATGGATGGCTCTTGGGAGAACTGGCCATGCCTGGAGGATCACATCCTCGATTCCCGGTCCGACTTACCCCGTCCAAAATGCTCCACGAATCCGGCAAATTCCTCCCTGCTCTTCCTCATAGCATGCTTCCAGCATTTCCCCAGAACATCGCTTTTAACAAGGCCAGCTCCCCTCATCTCCGATACGGAAAGCGGGATCTATATCCAGACTGTTAAAATGGTTCCGTATGATATTCAGGCAGAAGCTGTCAATGGTGGTGATCATTGCCTGGGGGATCACCTGAAGCCACAAATGCTCGTCCTCAGGCTGCTCCTTCAGCTTCTGCTCCACGGCCGCTCCGATCCGCTCCCGCATCCTGCCGCGGCTGCGTTGTAAAGGTCATTACCAGCAACTGGTCAATATCCAGAGTGGTGCCCTCACTGATCATCCGGATAATGCGCTCCACAAGACCGCTGTCTTTTCCGCTTCCTGCCGCTGCAGACACCAGCAGATTGCGGTTCCTGCCAAATCATCACTTTTGCTGCTTTTCAGTCCATCTCACTGCCATCCTGTTCCTCCTCTTCCGTCCGGCGATATTCTCGCCCAGATCTCCTCGGGGCTTTAACCCTTCAGTCTCCTGTATCCATATCCCGCCGTCTGGGTGTCGCTGCACACCGCATGGTAAGGACAGTAATCGCAGGCAGTCCTGTCCGCCTGCTTACTGGGTTTAACTCCACATTCTTAAGGATATCCTGCCCTGCTTCCTTCAGCTTTCGGTTCCAAAACCGCCTTAAATCCTCAAAACCGCCTGTACTGGCCACGGATGACCGGCTCTCCTGCACATACCCGTCCTTGATGGCATGTATCACATCTGATTCTTTCCGGATCTCCCTGTCCAAATGATTGATAATATCCAGCTGGCTGTTCACCAGACCGTTCATCCTCAGCTGACGCAGAATCTGCTTTTCAATCTCCTCCGCCGTCATTCCTCCTGCTTGTCAGCCAGGGGATCGTTGATATGGTAATAGAAGATCCCGGCAGGGACCACTTCCCTTTCCCGGATGATTCCTCTCCTCCATCTCCATGGCCGCGTCCATATAGACCACCAGCTGAAGCTGGAGTCCATAGTACAGCGCTGCCAGGTCAAAGGCAGTGGTGCCTGATTTGTAGTCACAATCTTCACACATGCTCCTCATCCTCACAGGTCCATCCGGTCGATGCGCCCCGAAGCTGCAGTTCCTCATCCTCGACAGGGCCGATGGCGCTTTAAATTGTCTCGCTGCGAGAAGGAAAATTTCAAAGCCCGCCGGGACAAAATCTCCTTTTAACCTGTCTACAGCAGAGCCCAGATGGTCCTGTCCGTGATCCGCCTGGATCCTTCTGGGCCAGATAGCGGTTTCGCGCTGAGTTCCATAATTGTATTTTGCATTTTTCCGTCACCTGGGACACGCATTCCTCCACCAGCGCGTCTCTGGCTTCATCGGTCATGATTCCTCCAGTCCAAAATTGTTTTTCCATGACCTCAAAAGCTTATCGGTCAATAACTGGATGGAACAGGCTTCCTATGTCCACGGAAGCCAGCTCATAGTCCTTCCGTTCCATCAGTTCCAGACCGTATTTGAGGAAATGTGCATAGGCGCAGGAGGCGTACTGTTCCAGCCTGGTAACACTGCCCTGAAGGCTCTGGCCGTAAAGGCTTGGCCGCTGCCCGTCATGGAAATCCCCTGTTCCTCATAGGAGTAAAAAGGCAGCTTCCTGCAAGATGACACAAAAGTCTCCCGGTATGTTTTGGATAAAGCAAACCAGCGGCACAGTTCCAGAAACTGCGGGCTTCCGCGTCCCCTCTGTTCTTCCGATGCAGGGTTTTCTTCCCCTGGCCATGCCTCCTGTCCCGGCATCGGCCTCAGTCCCGGACAGATTCCGCTTTGCCATCCGCACGGAATAACGCACCGTGGCCATCTCCCTGGGTCTCCTGATCAATCAGGGCCTCCCAGTTTTAGAACATGGCCCCAATTCACCGATGAGGAAGGAAGGCGGTTTTTTCCGTCTGCACTGGACCGCACTAAGGACAGAACCAGGTTCAGGGACGGCTTTGCCATCATAAGGTAGAGATAAAACCGCTGCTGGATGCATCCATCCTTTGCGTGGGCGCCAGTTCCATGTCCAATGCCTTAAAAATTCCCGGTCCCGGTCCGAGAGAAGCCTTCTCCTTTCTTTCTCTGCGGTACGATCCCATCATTGACCCCCCACAAAAACAGTACCTTCACTGCCTCCAGGCGGCTTCTTGCAATGTCCCCACCATCACCTGGTCTATGGTGGCCGGGATCACGCCTACTTTGATCTCTCAAAGCCGGCATCCAATATCTGGGAATAATTTTCCGATCCGCCTCTCTGCGCCCAGAAGTCCTTCCAGTGTCCAAACAGTTCCAGGACCATATCATATACCCTGGCCGTATTCCCTGGCCAGGATTTTCATCTCTGGCATTCCCTGTAAAGAAATTCCTGATAACTCCTCCAGCTTTTCCTTAAGTTCGGCAGTCCGCCCAGAAACTCCCTGCCGCCGTCATGCACAGATGCAATGTGTCTCCTCCTGAAATGCCTCCTTTTTTGCATGGCAAAGAGGGGTTCAAGGATCCACCTTTTAAAGGTGTTCAGCTCCTTTAGATTCAGCCTTTCACTGTCTCCTTTTCTCCCCCCGGATTAGGTCTCCATCCCAGGTTTGCCCAGGGAAACGCTTTCTCCCCGTCATCTGTTCCCTGGTACGGGAACCATCAAACTCCTGGTCATTGTCAGACGGTCCATCTAATTCCCGGTCACCCCATCCCCTTCCTGGAATAGATCAGCCCTGTTTTCAGAAACCGCAACACACTTTCATAGGAAAAGTCCCTGGCGCACGGTTTCCAGGGCTGCCCGGATCAGTTCCAATTTCAGCGGATTGTCCAGAGATTTTTTTGTCATCCAGAAAATGCGGATACCGGCATTATCAAACTGGTGAGTGATCCCTTCCGTAAGGAGGACAAATACCTGTAATCACAGCAATCGTCCCGGTAGCGGATGCCTTTCCCCTCCTGACCATCTCGTTGAATGGCTGCACACATAGGCCGGACCTCCCTGCAGGCCCCTGCCCCCTCTGTGCGACATACAATGCTATTCCCTGTGATACATTCCAGGAATTCCCCAACGAAACAGGTTCTGTTCCAGCCGCGCTCCGGTGTGTTTGTGCGAAACGACGGCTTTTCTGATCAATTCAGCACAATGTCCGACAGTTTCACCTTATTTTCTCAGCGATCTCTGACAGGCGCAATTCGCCATCTGCCGGCTCATGTAAACAGATTCTGATTCCCCCATTTTCCGCCAGATGCCTGCCGCTTCATCTGCTGTCACCGTCACATAAACCTGCTTCGCGTAAACCAGAAACAATTCTTGCCAGACGGTATTGAACCGGCGTAAACCGGTGTAGCTATCCAGGGTAATGACACTGTTTCGGATCAGCTTTGACTCAGGGATTAAGCGGCAGAGTACATCCAGCACCTGCTCGGTCGTAATATAATCGCCCTTCAATATACTCCTGAGCTTTCGGCCCAAAGCCAGATCCTCCAGCTTCGTTGCAGCAGCAACGGAGATTTTGCGGATGGTGCCATCTCCCGAAGTGCCTCCCGCGTAATGCCATACTGATAAAATTCGAAAGCATGGATTTCAACTGTCCCACAAAACCCGTTTTGTTCAACTGATCGCCAAATAACACCAGCTGCCGCTTCAAGGCCGCTGCCACCTTGCGCAGCAATTGATTTTCCCATGTCGTCCAACACAGAAAGATTTTCCACCGCCAATTCTTCAAAAATCCGGCAAGCCAGACGGGCAAGCTTTACAATATCAATGTTCATGGTTCCGGTTTGATACCGTCACGACATCCCTGTCTGCATGGTAAACTGTTCGGCACGATCAGAAAATACTGTTCCTGCGGGTGTTCCAGCGGAAAGGCGGATCACCTCGTCGTACAGATACGTGGTTTTTCCTGAGCCTGAACCGCCCAAAATCAGCTGCAATGCCATATTATAATTCCTTTCCTGTATCTCATTTTCTGCTCTGAATACGTTCCTCATATAGCATAAAAAGAGAATCCCTGAGAATGATTATAACAAATATCCTGGAGGTCTCCCATGAGTTCCAAAACCAAGATCGTTGTCCTGCGAATGAAAGAGATCATCTACACCGCCATCTCTTTATCGGCCTTTGGATCCTTTCTGCTCCTGCTTCTGCTGGTTATGTTCCGCTCAGGAAAACGATACGCCCGCCTCCGCAAACGCGCAGTACATACCGGGTATCTACACCCTCTCCATCAGCCTAGTCCCAGGAGGTCACTGTGGAGGTAACGGTGGACGCAGGGCGGATGCTTCCATTACCATGACACCTTTGGCGGATGCCGTGGACCCAAAATTTCCTCATGCAGCCATCCTTAAGCTTATCTAACGGATCAGATCTTAAGCACCCAGTCTCGGAAAATTTAAACTACCCGAAGGAACCCGCTATACGTCCCAGGTACTTAAATGCTGTAAAAGTGGTTGAGTGCTGCGCCCCACAGCCCGACCACTATCTGGTCAGACCAGGCGCATCTGATTATTGTAAAGCCTTACGCTTCGTCCTGATTCTGTTTTATTTCTGTATCGGTTTCTGTGTCCGTCTTCGATTCTCCAGTTTCTTTTGCAGCCCGGACAGGTTCTGCATCTGCCACCTGTTCTGCCGTTTCCGGAATCTCCGTATGCTCAGCCGTATTCTCAGCCTGTTTCTCCGGTGCAGATATACCACCCGCTTCTTCCGCTCCGGAATTCCCTTTACAGCGGCGGAAGATCTGCATAAACTCTTTCCGGTGATGGTCTCCTTTTCAATGTAGTGAATGCGGGTGATCTTATCATCCCGGTTCTCTGAAAGCAGTGTTTTGCCTCCTCATAGGAATCCTTTAAGATCCGCATGACCATCGTCTACCGCAGCGGCCGTAGCCTCCGCAATCCATCACGGTACGGCCGGATAAGTACGATCCGGCGCGTTGCTGACCCATAAGTCCAAACTTATCGGAGGCCACTGCTGGCTTCATGGCACGGGCAATGCTGGTGGCCTTCTCAATATCGTTGCGGCACCGGTGGTCACAGAGTGAAATACGATCTCCGCCGCGCGGTCGCCAGAAATATAATGAGGTCTGAGCCCAGCTCTTTCTTGTTGCTTAAGTATTTCTCCTCCTCCGCACATTCAGCACATAACCAAGAGCACCCATGGTTCTTGGCACAATGGTACCTTCTAACTCTGCCCGCGTCCTTTTGGCAGTGCGCCATCACCAGGGCATGGCCTACCTCGTAGGAAACAATGCTGCGTTCCTCCTTGCTGAGGACACGATCCTTTTTTTCTTGCCCACCAGAACCACCTCCCCACTGCCTCAAAAGAGATCCTTCTGCTTGTCGGCAGCCCGCCGTTCTAACAGCCACAGAATAGCAGCCCTCGTTGGATCATGTTGGCAAGGTCGGAACCAACGGCCCTTGCGGTTGCCAGCGCAATGGCCTGTAAGTCTACTGTCTCATCCAGGCTACATTCTTCGCGTACCTTGTTTCACATCGTCCCTTCAAATCCGGCGGTCTACAATATCGGCGGTCAAACCGGGCCTCGGACGAAGAAGTGCCGGGTCCAGCACCTCCGACGGTTGGTGGCTGCCAGGATCAAAAGGCCCTTTGACGTGAACTACATTCATCCATATCCTTGGAAAGTTGGTTTAAGGTCTGCTGCTCGATTCTCCGCCTACCACACCGCTTCTGCTGCGGCCGATGGAGTCAATCTCATCGATAAAGATGATGCACGGAGAATTGCCAGCCTGCTTAAATAAATTGTGGACACGGAAGCGCCCACGCCCACATACATCTCCATAAAGTCAGAGCCGGACAGAAAGAAGAACGGAACTCGGCCTCCCGCTACCGCCTTGGCAGCAGGGTCTTGCCGGTTCCAGGCGGACCCACGCAGGGCGCCCCTTCTGGCAGTTTTCTGCGCCAATGGGTGTATTTTGCCCGGATTTGTGAAGGTATCCACCAGCTCGCTCAGGGATTCTCTGCCTCATCCTCACCGGTGGCTACGTCCGGGCAAAGGTAAACAATTAATTTTTTCTGCATGTACATCTTGGCAGTGCTCTTTCCCACGCCGCCCATGCGCTTCATCATGAAATTCATCATGACAACAATCAGGATAAACGGAAGGATAAAGCTGACCAGAGACTCGATCATGGCCATGCTGTCCTGGCGTTCCCTGCGGATCTCTACGCCGCCCACAAAGCAGACGGTCTGCCAGCTTGTAATCCCGCTCCACCGAACGGTATAAGTTTTTAAGATCGGATTAAACTTCTCAGAGTCTTCCTTATACTCAATGTCGATCTGGGAGTTTTTGATGGTGACAGCTTTTACATCCCCATGTTCTACCTCAGATACGAATTCATCGTAGGTAATCTCCTTCTAGCTCTTGTTCGTCATATAGCCCCGCATGAACCCTGCGATGGCAAAGGTGATAAAAGCCGCGATCAGCACAATGAGAAGCTGGTTTTTCGGAAATTTGCCGTTATTTCCTGATTTCCATTCTCACCGCCCCTGCGGCTGACTGTTGTTCTGCTGGTTATCCATAAAAGGTCTTTTCTCCTGTTTTTGCATTTATGAACCATTATAAGGTAGTTTTCCCATAAATCAAGAATAGTCCACTTTAAAAAATAAAGTTTTGAAAAAACATCTGGATTTTGGAATAACACCGCTGTATAATAAGTTCCGTTATTTTTTCGAGGTTATTTTGTTTCAATCCCTACATTACACACCCATATCATATAAGGAGGTTTTTACCATGCCTGTAAAGTATGTCTTTGTTACCGGCGGCGTTGTTTCCGGCCTCGGTAAAGGTATCACCGCAGCATCCCTTGGACGTCTGCTGAAAGCACGCGGTTACAAAGTAACCATGCAGAAATTTGACCCTACATCAACATTGACCCGGGTACCATGAACCCGGTTCAGCACGGCGAGGTATTCGTCACCGACGACGGTGCCGAGACCGATCTGGATCTTGGCCACTATGAGCGTTTCATTGACGAGAGCCTGACCAAGAATTCCAACGTCACCACCGGTAAGGTTTACTGGAGCGTACTCCAGAAAGAGCGCCGCGGGCGACTTTGGCGGAGGCACAGTTCAGGTGATCCCTCACATCACCAACGAGATCAAGAGCCGCTTCCACCGCAACTACTCCACCACCGACACCGAGATTGCCATCATTGAGGTATAGGCGGAACCGTTGGCGATATCGAGAGGCCAGCCGTTTTTGGAGGCCATCCGCCAGTTCAGCAGTCGAGACATGAGGCCACCAATTGTCCATGTACCCTCATTCCTTATTTAAAGGCATCCGGTGAATTAAAGACCAACCGACCCAGGCCAGCGTAAAAGACCCAGGCTATGGGTATCTGGGTCCGGATATTCTGCAGTGAGCAGTCCATTGATGACGGCCTGCGCAGCAAGATTGCCCTCTGTAATGTTCCGAAGACCCACGCGCTCCAGAACCTGGATGTAGAGGTTCTCTACGAAGCACCGCTTGCCATGTTGACGACATCTGGCTGAGGTTGCCTGCCAGTGCTTAAACCTGCCGTGTCCGGAACCGGATCTGGCGGTGAATGGCGCGCCATGATCGATGCCTGGAAGCACCTCGGAAAGAGGTCACCGTGGCTCTGGTCGGCAAGTATATCCAGCCGCGCTGATGCGCTTACATCTCCGTAGTAGAATCCTTGATCACGGCGGCGTGGCAAAACCGCAAAGCCAGCGTCAACATCAAATGGATCGACTCCTGAGACTGTAACCGCCGAGAATGTCGGTGAACTTCTCGCGGTGATGTCAGCGGTATTCTGCGTACCGGGCGGCTTTGCCCTGCGCGGTATTGAGGTGGCAAGATCCAGGCCATCAAATATGCCCGTGAGCATCAGGTTCCGTTCCCTGCCTGTGTCTTGGCATGCAGCTTTCCATCGTGGAATTTGCCCGACGGTGTCGTCGGCTACTCTTGACGCCCCATAGTGCCGAGCTGGATCCTTCCACCGCACATCCGGTTATCCATTTAATGCCGGATCAGGATGGCATTGAGGATATCGGCGGAACCTTACGGCTTGGTTCTTATCCGTGTGTCCTGAACAAGAATTCCGCTTACGCTCTATGGCGAAGAAACTATCCATGAGCGCCACCGCCACCGCTAAGTGAGGTCACACAATGACTACCGCACCGTGCTGTGGCAGGAACATGGCATGATGCTCTCCCGCATCTCCCCGACGGTCGCAGGTTGTCGAGACGATCGAGCTCCGGATCATCCGTGGTTCGTGGCCACCAGGCCCACCAAAAAACCAACCAACCCCCACCCCAACACACCCCAATCAAAAAACACAACAAAACAACATCATCTGCCGCAGGCGACCCCCGTCCCCGCAGCATTTTCCATGCTGTTTCCTACATGATACAACAGCACCGGTATCTTACATTTTTCTGAATAATCCCAAAACACTTGAATCCCTGTTTTCACAAGGTTATACCGATTTGAAAAGCAATAAGCTCACTATGAACCAA
>VOFG01004825.1_pt1 | contig 15877 bp, 24 predicted proteins | sample 5384171 | NCBI WGS metagenome assembly VOFG01 (sample SAMN12384726, study PRJNA508395) | human gut metagenome | isolation source: healthy gut F | host: Homo sapiens
GATATTCTGATTCTGCATGAACTTCTCGTTATGCACGTTCCACCCGATACCGGCACTCCAGAACGCAAATTTATTTTGTCCCGAACAACGATGAACCATCCACACGGAAAGATAAATCCATGAAATAACGATTGTTATAAATGAAGCTGACATTCCCGGTAAAACCAACCCGACGAGACAATTCTTCCGTACCTTTCGGTACCCCATACTCATACTGCAAAGCATTACCGATGAAATCCACTTACCATCAGGAAATCCTTCCACGATAAACGTGTAGAAATGATTTTTCTTCTGGGCTATAGAATAATCGAATCCGGCATATAGCTGGTGTTTTTCATGAAATATCTTTGAATAACTCAACGTCACGTTTGCATCAATATTAATATCCTCACCCTGTTCCGTAAGTGTACTTTCCTTTGCGAAAAATAACTATCACTATCTGTCAGCAGTCGCCAAAAAGTCGTGTGATCGGCAGGTAAATAATTATCAGAAGTACTATTTTTCTTTGTAAGCCCACTTGGCTCGTAAACGCAAATCATGATTAATGCTCCATTCAATAGAAAAATTATTCGCATCAAGGTATATTTATCCTCGTCGATTACCCCAACTGGGCATTATGTGCGGGTTATACTGTTTTATCCTTTTATCGTGTACACCTTGATATATTCCTCCATTCTCATCTTTTATCCGGCAATACGGATTCATTTTTTGGCATAATCAGAGAATGTTCCATATTTACTTTTTTCCTTTTTATTTATATCAATACTAGTCTGATTCTTAAAGAGCACATTCTTCACGGAATATGACAAAGTTACCGTACCACTGAAAGTATTTCTCTCGGATCCCTTCCATCGCTCCTATAACAGAATTATAAGAAATAGCTTGTTCCTAAACGAAAAAGACCTATTTCCACCCTCTAGACGCAAATTATATTTCTGACCAATACCGGTCTGTACCGGTTGGCTCAACCAATGCGTGTTCACACCTTCAACACCTCCGAATATAATTGACCATATTTCTCCTTTAACGCCCGATCGTTAACGACATCATCTTCATCATCATAGAGTCCGACAATCCGCTCAATTTCCAGTTTATCAACGGCATTCCATAAATCGTATGAAGAAAGGTCTGGCATTTCAATATTCATTCCTCCTTGCACGTAAATTTTCAATTTACCGGCTTGAGGAGCCTTCGTGGTAACAACAATAACACCATTTGCACCCTGACCATAAATTGCCGTGGCAGAAGCATCTTTCAGTATGTTGGATTACTTTCAATCTCCTCGTCATTAAAAATCATTAACTTCTGCAAAGTAATCTGAATCCATCCATGATTACTAACGGAGCATTCAATTGTTTGGATGCTTGTTGATTTAATTCATCCACGCTCATGGGTAAGAGTGAATTACCCGGATATTAATTTCCGGTATCGTTCGGGTTACTTCCCAAAGCATTGTCCATCGATTGATTGAAGGGTCGATGTTACGCAACGGCTACCAGATTTTGGCCTTTGTACATCTTCAACTCTTTGGCAGAAACGGCCGTAACAGCCGCCCTCGTAACTTTCCTGAATTTCGTGAAAATACCGGTCACAACCACGTCATCCAATGTTTCCGAATCCTCGACTAACTTCACAAGAAGCTGCGTCTTCAAACCGACGGCAATTCCTTGAGTCTTCATCCCGACGAAAAGAGAAGATCAAGACTTGCTCACTATCACCGGGTATTTCCAATTTATACTCCTCGTCAGCACCCAGCTGCCGTTCCCAAGGTCGTACCTTTAATGATAACCGTAACCCCGGCAACACGTTTCCTTGCTCATCCGAAACCTTACCTGTAATTGTTTTCGATTTTTTTTTCTTCTGGCTTACAGCCTTTTACGAATAATGATCGTCTTACCATTTATCTCGTAAATCGAGATCAGTCCCTTTAAGACAATCCGTTAAATTTGTTCAATCGTTGCATCTTTTAAAAGCAACATCTTGTCGGGCAAATGATTCCAGATTCACGTCACGATAAACGAAATCATAATCAGAATTCTACGGATCTCACTGATAATCTCTTTTAAAGACGCATTTTTCAATGAAAAACGTAATCTTTCTTTCCTGCGAATACGCATTCAGACTAATTTGGTTGTGAAAATTAAGAAAAGGAGGAATAAAAAACCGCCTCTTCCGACGACATTAGAATTTTCTTCATAACTTTGTTTTTGAATTCAACAATTCCTCACACCCCTGTGCAACAGGGAGTGAAATACGAAAAGTGGTATTAGCAGCGCTACTTTATTTTACAATAACCGTGTTATCTTTTATTTCAAATTGTACTTCTCCGGTTTTACCGATTAATTCTAATACTTGAGTAAATTCTTCGTGTTTTTCATGTTCAAAGAGAATTGGTGAGCGAACATAATTCATCCCGACTATAGAATACATCAATGTTATACCATCGTCCCAAGTCGGTCAGGATTTTTTCCAACGGACAATTATCATACACCAAACGTCCGTCCGCCCATGCCAGCAGTAAATCGACATCCACGTCCCGAACTTCCAACCCCATCGTTGATTTATTAAACAACACTTGTTTATTCGGAACAAGTTTCACACTTTTACCTTCCACCCTTACCGTTACTTGACCACTTTTCCAACGTGGTTTGTATATCCTTTTCGTCTTTTATATGCCCGAACGCCGAAAGTAGTTCCGGTAACCAGCACTTCCAATTCTCCGGCTGTCACGACAAAGGATGTTCCGTATTTTCGCCACCTTAAAATAGGCTTCACCGGTTAAATACACCTTTTACGCTCCTTACCTGAAATTTCACGGGAAAGCTTAACGTTGATTCAATTTAAATAGATCATCGTACCATCTGATAGCGTAAGTAAATATTCTCCACCCCGTGGAATCTCCAACGTGTGAAAAATTTCCGTCGTGTCGGGAGAATCAATATCCCTGTATTTTAAAGATCTGGCGCTAACCAATAATAAACTGTCACTCTGGGCCAGATCAGAACGTGAACACCTCGTTTTCAGATCAACTTTACGCCCATCGGGTAAAATCAAAACGGCCCGGGAACCGGGAACTTGCACCTCATTCTTAGCTATCGGAAGAATTTCGGTTTGTTCTTTATCCCCGGAAAAAATAAAAAACACCTCCACGCTTAATATTAACACAATAACGGCCGCATACGGGAACCATTTATCTTCGAACAGATCGACCGGATCGTGCTTGTTGGGTGCCACCATCCTCTCTCCTCCTCTTCTTCCGTTTTCACGAAACGGGAAAATACTTTTTCCACGTGTTCGCTTGACAGCATTCGTTGAAAAAGTTCTTTATGCCTCGGGAAACCGATCTCCATTCGTTCAGTTCTTTTTCCCTGCGCATTGTCCGTCATTCCCTGTATATGCAGTGGAAAATCAACCAGGCTATATGTTCTTCTTTGCTTAACATCTTTTTGGCTTTTATACTAAAGCGATTTGGGGTGCGTTTGGTGTTTTTTTTCTCACTTTTTTATTATCATCTCTGTATTTGCAAGTTAGCATCTTCGTTTTTCTGGCAATAGATGTCGAACAGATACAAAAAGCATCTATTTATAAATCATTGATTTACAAGAAAGATATTTATAACAGTCCAAAAGATGCAATCAACGGGTTACAAGTTAAAATATAATCCATATTTTCGCGAAAGAGAATTCAAATGATCAAAACACAATAAAATGAGAAAACTATTATTTTTATTCATGCTGATCTGTACCATGCAGTTACACGGGCAGACAGTCAGGGAATGGATGGGATTACCTCCCGTCCCGGTAGAGTTTCCGGCTTTCGGGGACATGAAAAACGTGGAAACAAAATATTTTCCCAAGCGGATTTATTAACTCTTTCCACGTTTAATATCGAGAACTTAACCCCTGCCGTGGGCGAACAAGAACTACAATATCACTCTCTAACTTGGGAAACTGCAACCGTGAATGATAACATTGTTATCTCTCAAAATAAAAGTGCCGTTCCGGCAATTGGATTGTATGCCGTTTACGCGGAAAACACGCAATGGATGAGCGGAAAACTGCAATTTTCATTTTACGGGAATGCCGAAGTTTACGTGGATGGAGTGAAAAAATCACTTATACAAGCCATAAGGGAACCGAAGCCGTAAACCAAGAATGTACCCTGCAATGGGTTCCGGGAAAACATTCCATCATCGTGAAAAGCTTGCAAACGAAAGAAAGCGACAAACTATTTTCAGCTCAATTTATTGCAGATCCCGAATTCAAGGATACCCCGGTGGATTTTACCTTATCCCCCAAACGGGGAAAAATATACTGGACGTACTGAACGGTCCCAGAATCGGAGGAATTCAAGTTTCTCCCAGCGGAAAATACCTGATCATGGCAGAAGGTGAGATTATAAAAGGTAAAAGCAGTTCCATGACGAACGTGTACAGAATTGCCGACAAAGAGATCGTGTACACGTTCTACGGCAACAATGTCAGTAACTTGACTTGGATACCCGGAGAAGACAAGTTATCTTACCTGATAAAGAAGGAACGGAAACTCCCATACACCTACGACATCGAACAACAAAAGATGGAACGCTTGTTTCCGGGACGATCAGACGATCAGTTCTTTCTCGTGGTCACCGGACCGGAGTTATCTTATCTATTACAAAAATGAGAATTACACCCCGAAAAGAATGGGAACTCCGCAAACTCGACGGGATCGAAGATCGACAGGCTTATTATCGCAATCGGTATTTCTTATGCAAATATGATTTGGCAACGGGCATACATACTCGCTTAACTTGGGGTAACCAAACGACTTCCATCATGGACATCAGTCATGATGGTAACCAAATTCTGATCAGTACCGGACGACCGGACTATAACGAATACCCGTACCGGAAACAATCTGTCTATCTGTTGAATGCCCGCACGAACCAAATTGACACGCTTTGGAAAGGCCGTCTGGTTGACATTCAATGTGTCTTTTCTCCCGATGATTCAAAATTATTAATTGCCGGAGCTGCTGACGCTTTCGGACAAATCGGGGTAAAGATTGCTAAAGGACAGATCGTGAACGGATACGACACGCAGCTATACATTTATGACTTAAATTCCAAAGAACTAACTCCGATTACAAAAGATTTCAATCCCGCTGTCTCCAACTACATCTGGCATACCGACGGGAATATCTATATCGTGGCCGGGGATACCGATTACGTTTACTTATTCCGGTATGGGAAAGACGGGAAAATCACGAGAATAGAATGTCCGGGTGATCTCGTACAAAAGATCAGTTTGGCTCAAAACGGGAATACCGGGATCTACACTGCCTCAGACGAGAGTTACCTGACGCGGGTCTATACCTTGACTTGGCAACCTCAATGCACAGGAATGGGCCGATCCGCAAGGTGAACAATACAAAATATAGAATTCGGACAAGTAAAAAGACTGGGACTACAATTACAAGAAAGGAACCACGATAGACGGACGCTATTATCTTCCGGCAAATTTCGATCCCAAGAAAAAATACCCGATGATCGTGTATTACTACGGGGAACAACCCCGGTAGAAAGGACTTTCGAGGAAGATGGCCATTCAATCTATATGCTGCGAATGGATATGTTGTATATGTGATGCAACCCTCTGGTGCGACCGGATTCGGACAAGAATTTTCAGCCCGTCATCAAAACAACTGGGGTAAAATCACGGCAGACGAAATCATTGCCTGCACGAAAGCATTCTTGAAAGCACATCCTTTTGTGGATGCACAACGTGTCGGATGCATGGGAGCCTCTTACGGTGGATTCACAACCATGTACCTGCAAACCCGCACGGACATCTTCGCTTGTGCCATTTCACATGCCGGAATTCCCTCCATTTCCAGTTACTGGGGGTGAAGGCTACTGGGGATATAGTTACAGCACGAACGCAGCGGCTCATGCTTTCCCGTGGAATCGAAAGGACATCTACGTGGATCAAAGCCCGCTATTCAACGCTGACAAGGTAAAAACCCCCATGCTTTTTGTTGCACGGTACGGCCGATGTAAACGTACCCACGGGTGAAAGTATCCAGTTCTACACCGCACTGAAACTCTTGGGCAAAGACGTGGAACTCGTACTGATCAAGAATGCTGATCATGCCGTCGTGGATTACAACCAACGAATCATCTGGGGCAACACCATCATGGCTTATTTTGCCAAATACCTGAAAGGTGAACCCGCCTGGTGGGAAAATATGTACAAAGACAAAAACTTATAAATAGTTTAGAGTTTAAAGTTTAGAGTTTAAAGTGAATACTATAATATCCCGCCTTAAACTCTAAACTTAAAATTCTAAACTCTAAACTTAAAAAAAATGGCTCAAGAAATTGAACGTAAATTCTTAGTGAAAGGAGATTTCAAACCGGAAGCATACCAATCGATCCGCATCACACAAGGATACCTCTCTTCCGTACCGGAACGTACTGTCCGAGTACGAATCAAAGGAGAGCAGGGATTTCTCACGATCAAGGGGAAAGGGAATCACTCCGGAATCAGCCGTTATGAATGGGAAAAAGAAATTACTTTTAAACGAAGCGGAAGAATTGCTACAGCTCTGCGAACCCGGTGTTATCGACAAAATCCGTTATCTTGTTAAATCCGGAAAACATACCTTCGAGGTGGATGAATTTCATGGGGAGAATGAAGGATTAGTCATGGCAGAGATTGAATTGGAAACAGAAAATGAGAATTTCACGAAACCTGCGTGGCTTGATAAAGAGGTGACCGGAGACAATCGGTATTATAACGCCATGTTGACAAAATATCCTTACACGAAGTGGTAAATATTCTGATTTCAATGCTTATTTTCGCAGCATGAAACAGACACTTAAAGAAAACGGTGGTTTACCGGCCTCCATCTTGTGGACGTTAGCTATTGTAGCCGGAATATCCGTCGCCAATTTATATTATAACCAGCCTTTGCTGAACATGATACGTCAAGATCTGAACGTATCGGAATTTCATACCAACTTGATTGCCATGATAACCCAGATCGGGTACGCGATAGGATTACTCTTTATCGTTCCATTGGGAGACTTGTTTCAACGGAAAAAAGATCATCATTATCAACTTTTCCCACTGATCCTCTCCCTTTTTAACCATAGCCATGGCCCCCTCGATCAACGTAATTCTAGGAGCCTCACTAGTGACAGGTATCTGTTCCATGGTCCCGCAAATCTTTATCCCGATAGCCTCACAATTCTCCCGACCCGAACACAAGGGGCGTAACGTGGGAATCGTGGTGTCGGGGCTTTTAACCGGAATTCTGGCCTCACGGGTAGTCAGCGGGCTTGTGGGTGAAATATTCGGGTGGAGAGAAATGTACTATATTGCAGCCGTTCTCATGTTACTCTGCTCTGTGGTAGTTATGAAAGTCCTACCGGATATTCAACCTAATTTCCAAGGTAAATACAGCGAACTGATGAAATCCCTCTTCTCGTTATTGAAAACCCATCCGCAAGTGCGCCTCTACCCTATTCGTGCCGGTTTATGTTTCGGTTCATTTCTAACGCTATGGTCCTGTCTGGCATTCAAAATGGGACAAGCTCCCTTTCATGCCGGGAGTAATATTATCGGGATGTTAGGATTATGTGGTATTGCCGGGGCCTTATCTGCCTCACTTGTCGGAAAATACGTGAAACAAGTGGGTGTCCGACGTTTTAACTTCATCGGTTGCGGGTTAATTCTCTCCTCTCTTGGTCAATCCTTTATACCGGACAAAACTCGTACATTGCCATTATTGCAGGCATCATCCTGATTGACATCGGGATGCAATGTATCCAGATTAGTAACCAGACCTCTTTGTTCGAACTTTGCCCTTCCGCCTCCAACCGGGTAAACACGATCTTTATGACGACCTATTTCATCGGAGGCTCCTTGGGGACCTTTTCTTGCCGGAACCTGCTAGCATTGGTTCGATGGGCCGGAGGCGCGGAATCGGCAGCGTGTTAGCAACAACTTCCCTACTGATCACGGCCTGTAACCGGAAAAAACGGTGTAGATTCATGATCGACATACCCATCACGCTTTTAATTTTTAGATACTTTGATTTCCCGACAGAAAAGCATACCTTGCCGAAAATTTAAAATTTTCATCAAAAAAATATAGGCATGGATAAGATCCTTAATCGAGCAGCGGACAACATCCGCATCCTTTCAGCTTCTATGGTTGAAAAAGCCAAATCAGGGCATCCGGGAGGTGCAATGGGTGGCGCTGATTACATTAACGTGTTGTATTCTCAATTCTTGAATTTCGATCCGGATGATATGACATGGGCAAACCGGGACCGTTTCTTCCTTGACCCCGGACATATGTCCCCGATGTTGTATTCTATGTTGAGCCTGATCGGCACGTATAGCATGGAAGACCTGAAAAACTTCCGTCAATGGGGAAGTGTAACCCCGGACACCCGGAAGTGGATTTTAAACGAGGCGTGGAAAACACCTCCGGCCCTCTCGGTCAAGGTCATGCCATGGCTGTCGGAGCTGCTATAGCAGAGCGTTTTTGGTAGCTCGTTTCGGAGAATGGATGGCCCACAAAACGTACGCTTTTATCTCTGACGGTGGTATACAGGAAGAGATTTCACAAGGAGCCGGACGTATTGCGGGAACACTGGGATTATCCAACCTGATCATGTTTTATGATGCAAACGAAGTACAGTTATCTACCCGTGTAAATGAAGTAACTCACGAGGATACCGCGGCCAAATATCAGGCTTGGGGCTGGAACGTGATCACGATCAACAGGAACAACGCTGACGAGATCATCAAAGCATTACAAGCCGCCAATGCCGAAAAAAAGAACGTCCGACATTGATTATCGGTAAAACCTTGATGGGTAAAGGTGCCATGGGTGCTAACGGGGAAGATTTCTCCGACAAAGTTTCCACTCACGGACAACCCTTTAACCGGGGCCGGGGCTTCTATCGAAAAGACGATTGAAAACTTGGGTGGCGATCCGCAAAACCCTTCACGATCTTCCCGGAAGTAGCCGAGTTCTACGCTAAAGTACTTGATGAAAAACGGGCTTACGCCAAAGCTAAAAAGCAGAGCAGGCAGCTTGGGAAAAAGCAAACCCGGAATTAGCAGCCAAACTGCACAAATTCTTATCCGGTAAAGCTCCTGAAATTGACTATAAAGCAATCCAACATAAAGCAAACATTGCCACACGTGCCGCCTCGGCTGACGTGCTGGTAGCCTTGGCTCAACAGGTAGAGAACATGATCGTTTCTTCTGCCGACTTGAGTAATTCTGACAAGACCGACGGATTTATCAAAGGTGGAGCCCGCAACCTCGTGAAAGGAGATTTCAGCGGGGCATTCTTCCAAGCCGGAGTTGCAGAGTTGACCATGGCTGTAATCTGTAACGGTATCGCTCTTCACGGGGGTATCTTCGTGGCTTGCGGAACTTTTTCGTGTTCTCTGACTACATGAAACCTGCCGTACGTTTGGCAGCCTTGATGGAAGTTCCCGTGAAATAGGTTTGGTCTCACGATGCCTTCCGCGTGGGAGAAGACGGAGCGACTCACCAACCGATCGAACATGAAGCCCAATTGCGTTTGATGGAGAAATTAGAGAATCATTCCGGAAAGATGAGTTTGTTGGCTTTGCGTCCTGCCGATGCAGCCGAGACTTCCGTTGCTTGAAGATGGCAATGGAAAACACCTCCACCCCTACCGCTTTGATCCTGTCCAGACAAAACATCACGGATCTTCCGGGAACAGATCGTTATGATGAGGCTTTACAGGCTGAAAAAGGTGCTTACGTGGTATGCAAAACCGGAGAGAACCCGGATATCGTGCTAGTTGCTTCCGGCTCAGAAGTTTCTACTCTAGTGGAAGGTGCTAAACTTCTTCAGGAACGGAAAGGCATCACCTCACAGATCGTATCCGTAATCTCCGAAGGTTTATTCCGTCACCAAGAACAAGCATATCAAGAACAAGTTATCCCGGCTAACAAACCGAAATACGGACTGACAGCAGGTTTATCCGTTACCTTAGAAGGTTTGGTGGGATGTAATGGTCGTATTCACGGTGTAAACCACTTCGGTTACTCCGCTCCTGCCAAAGTATTGACGAGAAATTCGATTCACCGGAGAATGTGTATTCAACGAAGTATGTGAAATGCTAGGAAAGTAATTTTCTAACACGCTAAATATCAAACGGGAGTAACGATTGTTGCTCCCTGTTTTTCTTTCCTTTCATACCAACTAATTTTATTTATTCTAAAAAAGAAGGAAATACTTGCATACACGATAAATATGTACTATCTTTTGCAGACGCAAAACAGAAGATGTTTTGACTAATATTGCGGGATGGAGCAGTTGGTAGCTCGTTGGGCTCATAACCCAAAGGTCGTCTGTTCGAGTCAGGCTCCTGCTACAAAATAAGGATCGAGAAATCGATCCTTATCTTTTTCTCCCTCCCCTTATAGTAAACTTAATTTTCAGCCGCCCCTTCTCTATCCTTACACTAAAACACCAAGGGAATACAGACACGACACTAACATAGCATATACATACACCAATGTTCATGCTATGTACTTGATGTGTTCATGCTATGTTCGTGATCAAAGGAAAGGATAGTTCAACTTTAGCGAAAGTGTAGGTTATCATTAAATAAGTAGCACGCCTAAAAGAAAGTTTCATTATTATCGATTTTCCCTTATAAGCCACCTGTTTTATCCGCTCTATGAACTCCTGTAAACGATCGGATTTCCGGTTCCCCATAATCCAAAGATTACCGACTTCAATGTCTTCATCGTAAGAAGGTTGCATGTACGTCTTGTCGAGAATCTCATACCCGTTACGACGATAGTAATTCACCCGGCGAGTGGTCATCTCATCCGTGGTCGGTTCCACTTCCAACAATCGCGTATCGTCTAAATGTTCCGCGATATAATCCAACACCTGTTGCCCGACTTTCAGATTACGCATTGGGATGAAAACGGCTAAATGTTCAAGGTAATAAAATCCCGCATATCCCAGTAGATAAATAAACCGGCCAAAACACCATCCGTCTCTATGGCATTAAAATGCATCTCTGTTTTTCTCGAATCAACCGTTCCAATTGCTTGATATTTCGCCTCTCCTCTTCCGGGAAAGCCTCCTTATAGAGTGGGATAAGTTTTTGTAAACGAATATCTGTCGGCTCCGTTATTCTAATCAAATTTACCATAACACGAATCTTTAATTTTATTTTCTTATTTTCATAAATGCCGGGATCAAACGTTTCATAGAAAAATGTCCCGGATGACTGGACAGGATCACGATGAACACGGCTACCAGCACGATAACAACTCCCAGTATCTGCCCCAACCCGAAACGTTCTCCCAAAAACAAAACTCCCATACTTACTGCCGTCAAGGGTTCCATACACCCCATTATAGCAGCCGTGGTTGATCCCACGTGTTGTATTGCCAATATTAACGTTAAATCGGACACAAGAGTTGGGATTAAAGACAGCAAAAGATATGCACCACGGCATTCGCATTCGGCATCATATCCAATCCCTGCCCTTTTAACAGAATGTTGGTCCAAAGATGATTGTACAACAAAATAACATATAAAAGGTCATTTTTAATCCATCCATGTGCCGTATACAGGACTTATTTACCCCAACGATATATATCGCGTAAGTAACGACGGTCGACAGTACCATGAAAAGTCCTTTTAAACTCGTCCTCCTTCCCCTTCACCACTGCTTAATAAATAGACTCCCAGAATAGCCAGCACCGTTGCAATGATCACGGAGAGTGATATTTTATCTTTAAAAAAGCAATCATGATGGCGAGTAACCAACACCGGGTAAAGAAAAATGAATCGTTGTGGCCACCCCATAGGAATGTACAGGTAAGATGCTGTCAGAAAAAAGTGAAGTAGAGGCATACGCTCCTCCTAACAGAAACATTGTTCCAAACTCCTTTAAAGTAACCCGAAGATCCGTACGCCGTAATAGCAAATAAACTCCCACGACCACCGCGGAAATAGCAAAACGATAAAATAACACGGAGTCCAATCCCACCCTCTTGCATTGCCGGAAGGGCAAACAATGGAATCAACCCGAACGTGGATGATGAAATCATCGCTAATAATACACCTTTCAACTGCCGCATTTTATTTTCTCTTTTTAAATTAAACCGGCCCCAAAGGTCTGTAAAATTCCCGACTTTTCAATTTACATATGTAAAAATAGTATCGAGAAACATGATAAAATTAAGAAACATTGGATTTACAATCGAATTAAAATCTAAAATTACTGAATTCCGCCCTGATCCTACTTAACGACACTTGAGAAATTCCCAAAAATGATGCGATATGACGAAGTGGAACCTTCTTAAGAATTTCCGGTTCCCGTTCAACCAATAAATGATAACGTTCCGAGGCTGACATGAAATAACGTTCCATGAATAATTTTCGAATTTCAATATAATCCCGTCAGACATCCGTCGTCCCCAATTCGCCAATTCGATATTGGAATCAAATAAACAATTCAACGTTTCATTTGATATTTTCAACAGATCACATTCTTCCAGCAATTCCACGTTCTCGTATCCGGCAGTTGAAAACATATATCCGTTCATGGATAAAGGGACATTCCCTCGGAAGCAGAACCAAATCGTAATATCCCTATCCTCCTTGTGGAAAAAAATCCACGGCAAATCCTTTGATTAATAAAATAGGTATATTTTGCAACTGTTCCTTCCCGCATCAACAGTTCTCCTTTAGGAAGAACAACTCGTTCCGTGTGACCGAGCAACAAACGAACGGTTTCATCCGATAACGGGTAAGCCTCCCTTATTTTTGATAAAAACCTCCATGATCCAAACCTTTTCGGCAAAGATAATGTAAAATTGAGCAGAAACTTAAAATTAACTGCTCACATGTATAATTTTTCTATAAAAGAAATAAAATCTACATTTCTATTTACAATTTTGGTATACCTTTTTGTCTATTCGACTCTGTGTCGCCTTTTTATAAGGCGTTTTTAAAGTTATACACGAATACAATTAATTAAAAATCTAGCATATGAAAATTAAAAAGTCAATGATTATTTTGTCTCAAAGATTGATTGTTATTATGTTAGGAACTGCTCTTTTGCCTGCGAAAACAAGCAGGCAGGACACCAAGCGGGAGTTCCTGAATATGCAGTCATCACGATTGAGCCCAGCGTATCAAAGTTGAATAATTCTTACCCGGCAACAATCAAGGGGTGTCAGGACGTTGAGATTCGTCCGAACGTGAGTGGATTCATCACGGAAGTTATGCGTGGATGAAGGTTCGGTAGTAAAGAAAGGTCAAACGCTGTTTGTTATTGACCCCGTACAATACGAGGGAAGCCGTGAACGTGGCCCGTGCAGCTGTTAAGGTTGCAGAAGCAGGAGTTGCAACAGCGGCGCTCACCGCCGAGAATAAAAAAATGCTGGCGCAAAAAAACATTATCAGCCAGTACGAATTACAAACGGCAGAAAACACATTAGCACAACAGAAAGCTAATTTGGCCCAAGCTGAAGCCCAGTTAATCAACGCTGAAAAAACCTGTCCTACACGCAAGTTTCCAGCCCCGCGGATGGAGTTATCGGAAAGATACCCTATCGTGTCGGTAGTCTCGTTAGCCCCAGTATGGCAACACCGTTAACCACGGTATCAGACAATTCCAAGATGTTCGTTTATTTCTCCATGAACGAGAAAGACCTTCTCAAACTAACCCGTCAAAGCAACGGGCTACCCAAGGAGTATTAAACCAGATGCCGGCAGTGGAATTACAATTGGTTGACGGCTCAATCTATTCCGAACAAGGCAAGATAGAAACGTTAAGCGGGGTAATTGATCAAACGACGGGTTCTGCCAGCGTGCGTGCCACCTTCCCTAACCCGAACGGGATCTTGCGTAGCGGTGGATCAGGAGTTATCCTGTTGCCGGAGGAATCAGACAACGCGATCATTATTCCCCAAAAGGCAACTTCGGAAATCCAAGATAAGAAATTCGCTTTCGTTGTAACAGACAGTTCTGTTGTAAAAAAACCCGAGAGATCACCATACTACCCATTAACGACGGGAAAAACTATGTTGTCACCTCCGGGCTAAACATCGGGGACCGCATCGTGGTTGAAGGAGTGGGAACATCCGTGAGAGACGGTATGTCCATCAAAAGCAATCACCCCGGCTGAATCGGCAGCCAAACGCCAACAGGCAATCGCCCGATAATGGAAGAACATGAACAAATGACTTTGAATGAATTAAGATTATGAAATTAGATAATTTTATTAAACGTCCCGTTCTCTCCACGGTGATTTCCATTATCATCGTGATCTGGGTATTCTGGGGTTGGTTTCCATCCCGTCACGCAATACCCGGACATCGCCCCCCCTACCGTTCGGGTAAGCACGTCTTACACCGAGCAAACGCGGAAACGGTGCTAAACAGCGTGATAGCTCCGTTGGAAGAGCAAATCAATGGTGTGGAAAACATGATGTACATGACTTCTACCGCTACCAACACGGGAGACGCCTCCATCGAGGTATATTTTAAACAAGGAACAGCCCGGACATGGCCGCGGTAAACGTGCAAAACCGCGTGGCCAAAGCGCAAGGATTCCTGCCTGCCGAAGTTACCCAAGTGGGAGTAATCACCAGCAAGCGTCAAAACCAGTATGTTGCTAGGTTTTACCGTTTACAGCACGGATGACCGTTTGATCAGACGTTCCTTCAAAACTACATGAAGATTAACTTGATTCCGCAAATCCAACGTGTTCCCGGTGTGGGTGACGTGATGGCATTTGGAGCGACTACCCATGCGTATCTGGTTAAAACCCGACGTGATGGCACAATACAACATAATGCCTTCCGATATTACGGCTGCACTGGCAGAACAAAAACATCGAGGCCGCTCCCGGACACCTGGGGAAAGTGGCGATCAATCATTCCAATATATCATGAAATACAAAGGACGTCTCCAGACGACAGAGGAATTGAGGATATAATCATCCGGGCCACTTCCGACGGGGGAAATCCTACGATTGAAAGACGTTGCCCGCATCGAACTGTGATTGCTACGGTTATTCGAACAATGCGAACGGTCACCCCGGAGTCACCAGTATGAGATCTTCCAGACAGCGGGTTCCAATGCCACGCAAATCATCAAAGACATCGAAGCATTGTTGGAAGATGTTTCCAAAGACTTCTCCGGTGTTGAATACAGTATATTACTTAGTGCCAATGACTTCCTGTACGCCCCTTATCCACGAGAGGTAAGTGTTGAAACTTTGATCATTATTTATCCTTGTGTTCCTCGTTGTATTTATCTTCCTGCACCAAGACTTCGTCCGCGTTGAAGTTCTCGCCATAGCGATTCCGGTTGCTTTGATCGGTACGTTCTTTGTGCTTTACCCGAGTCGGGTTCAAGCATGAACTTGCTAACACTTTGCGCCCTCGTGCTGGCTATCGCAATCTGGTGGTCTGTGATGCCATCGTGGTAGCTGAGGGCCGTACACGCATGAGGCTGGATCAAGGGTATAAATCCCCGCTTAAAGCGTCTATTGATGCCATGGGCAGGAAATTTCCGGAGCGATCGTGTCCATCACCCTCAGTGATGATGGCCGTATTCATCATCAAGAGCTTTCATCACCGGTACTTCCGGTACATTCTACCGTCGAGTTCGGTTTGACAATGGCAGTTTCCATCGGGTTTGTCCGCCATCAACGCTTTGACATTTAAGTCCGCATTGTGCCATTTTCTTAAAACCTCACGACTAAAGAGCGAGGGATCACAGGAAAAGGACTCCCATTAACCGGTTTCACGCCGCCTTCGCAATGCCGCCTACGACGTGACATTGAACAAATACAGAAAAGG
>VOFG01002759.1_pt1 | contig 15874 bp, 23 predicted proteins | sample 5384171 | NCBI WGS metagenome assembly VOFG01 (sample SAMN12384726, study PRJNA508395) | human gut metagenome | isolation source: healthy gut F | host: Homo sapiens
AAAGCAGCGTGATCTTGAAATTCTGGTTATTCATCGCCGTAGGTGCCAGCTGCGCGGCTTCCATGGCCGCCGCAAACCACGCCGGCGCCTTCGCGCATTCGACGGAAGAAAGCGCCTCGACGCTCTTCGTCTTCCGTGAAAAGCCTTGCGTTTTCCGTGGCCCACCGCAATAATCAGGCGAATCTTCTTCCGGCGCCACAACAGCATGCGATTTCTTGCGCGAGCACAGCGCACACCAGCACGTATTGAACCCCATATCTTGCGCGGCAAGCACGATTTTCTGGCCCCAATAGCCAATGGCCTCGTCGGCGGCAGTCCGCCTCGCGCCGCGCATCTCGACACCAATCCCGCCTCAGTCGCGCCATTCGCCACCGCGTTCGCCCCGCTCGTCGCGCCGCCAGCCTTGGCGTCATCAACCACGAATGCGACATGCGTACGGCACCCACGAATCAAACCAGAAACGCGCGATCACGTTGAAAACCTCGGGATTGTCGCCAGTTGAATATCGAGGCCGCTTTCGCGCGCGCATTCCTCCACCACGGCACCAAGCGCGTCGAACTCGGCCTGACCAAGAGGCCCTCCGTCATATTCACGCACGGAATGGCGCTCTCGAATCGTCTCAACGGTAATCATGCACCTGCTCCCTTTTCGCCGTGCCGCCTCATTGAGCCCATTCTACGCAACTACACGCAGGGAAGCGCCCTGTTCAATCATTTCATCGAAATCGACTTCGTGGGGCACGCGCGAACGCATTCGCCACAACGCGCGAGCGTTTCACGACGCAGGTCAGCAAGCCCGCCATTCGGAAACACTCAATCAAACCGCTGGACGCCGCCAACCTGAAACGATACTCTTGCCAAACCAGGCGTCTAGCGATCGAGCCCGAGCACCTCGGCCCACATCTCTTCCTTAAAACCGGGGATCACGAAATCGTCACCCACGAGCAGCGGACGCTTCACGAGCATGCCATCGGTCGCGAGCACATCGAAACACTCGGCGTCGGTCATGCCGGCGTCGAGCTTTCGCCTTAATGCCAAGCTCGCGATACTTCATGCCGGACGTGTTGAAGAGGCGTCGCAGCGGCAACCCCGAACGCGCATGCCATTCGGCAAAGCTCGACCGCCGTGGGTTTTCGGTCGTGATGTCGCGATCGACGTATTCCACGCCATGCTCGTCAAGCCACTTCTTGGCCTTTTGCAGGTGGAACATTTCAGGGTATTCCAAAAACAACACGCTCATGAACAGCCCTTTTCGAACTCGAATAAATACGCCACAGCCTATGTGTGCTGGACGCAAACCGACGAACCACGCACGCAACGCAAGCCTGCGCTCGACAGAATCATCAACCCACGCCAAACGGTGGGCCCGGCCTACGGCAAATACGCGACAAACCGTTGGTCCGCCGAAAGCGCCGCCAATACCCCAGCCGCCCACGGCAACAAGTCAACCGAACGCCGCGCCTGTCGCGCCCTTACGTGCGCTGGGCGCGCGGCCCGTGGGTCACGTAGCAAATCGCAGCAGCGAGCGCGTCGGCAGCATGGTCGGGATGGGGCACCTCGTCCAAGCTTCAAAATCTGCTTCACCATGTACTGAACCTGGTCTTTTTCGGCGGTGCCCTCGCCCACTACCGCGAGCTTGATCTGGCGCGGCGTGAATTCGCCGACCATAAGCCCGCCCTGCGCGCACGCCACGAGCGCCGCGCCACGAGCCTGCCCCGTGGAAAACGCCGCCGTGATGTTTTGCCCGAACCACACGGTTTCGATGCCGACGCACCTAGGCTTAAAGCGATCAACCACGGCTCCTATTTGCTGCGGCGATTTTCAGCAAGCGCTGCGAAAGCTCCATTGACGCAGGCGTTGACACGCAGCCGTACGCAAGGCATCGAAGCCGCGACCCGTTCTGTTCGACGATGCCCCAGCCGGTATTCGCCAGGCCGGGGTCGATGCCCAATATGATTCGATGGTCGCCTCGCACGCCCGCCCTTTCGTTTTTCCAAAAACAATGCCTTGATTCTAACGCAGTTGCCGCCCATGCAGTTGATGCCGCGAAAGCAAAAACCATTTCAACTTGAACGCCCACATGTCGAACGAAGCGGATCGCAAGCATGTCGAATTAACGCGGGGCTCTACAAATTGTGCCAACGCAGAAGAATGCTGCCAGCTAATCCGCTTCCCAGTAGCTTTTGTATGATATTTTTGCTATCTTACTATCTATCTACCAAGATAGCAATAGGTAAACCAGTCGTTTCATCTGCGATAACGAGTGAAAGATGCCGTCCAAAATTGCCAGTATCGAGCGACAGTGCTCGCGAATAACCACGCAGAAAACCCATCACCTACGCCTCGGTCGCACGCAAAAAACTAGCTGACGAACGCCTGCGCTTCCAGCACAAACGCACGGGGCGTCGAAGCAGGTTCCCACTGCTCTGCGAGCAGCACGGGGCCATTCGCAGCACCGATCTTGTCCAATCCGAACTGAAAGCATTCGGAAAAAATCGGCCGAGCGCACGCGATCGCACGAATACCGCGCAGCAGGAAGGCGTACAAGCGTCATTCCTTCTCCAGCGCAACGCGCGTTGCGGCCTCGGCATCGAAGGGATAGCTCGGCAGCATCTCCACTTGCACGTATGCGATAAGCCCGTTTTCTTCCCCCTAACGAAACGCCCAAGAATGGCTCGCCCAGCCCGCGCGCAACCCCCCTTCCTTATACAAAGGGGGACAAGCCGCATGCCCGGCGCGGCTTCGTATATCGCGCTCGTCACCCGAGCATAGCGGCGCATATCGAAATCGCCGCCAAGCGGGCGCACAGCAAAGTCGCTCGGCAAATTCGCGCTCATAGCGCTTCTTTGATTGAATCGTTGCGACTCGGCTATCTCGTCGGCATAGCGGTCGAGCTGCAGAAGCTGCGCCTCGCGCGCGCCCGATGCGCTCCCTCGCCAGCTCGCGCCCCTTTCGATAAGCTCGCTTTGCCCTAGCCCAAAGCCGCGGTCGAAGCGATTTCCTTCAACGGAACACCCAGCTCAATGAAGGTAGTTACCATATCCAAATCGGAAATCTGGTTGATTGAGTAGTACCGATACCCCGATTCCTCATTCACGTAAGCTGGCTTAAGCGCACCGACACGCTCGTAGTACCGAAGCGATTTCACCGAAACGCCGCGCAGCTTCGCAAACCCGCCAATCGAAAGCAGCTCTTCTTTCATGCATCTCCCATCTGCCGCAAAGGAGGTGCCTGGCCGACTCTCCCATCATGGGATAGTCTAAGATGCGGACCCCTGGTTTTTCAGATGTGGAATCGAGGTTTTAAATCGGGCCTTTGCATGCTGCCCATACCGCATGCCGCGCGAAGACCGGAAGAGGGGCAAGCCCGCAAACATGGGCACCTCGACCCCGGCTCACAAGCCACGCGATGACTCTTCACGCCAAGCATCCCCATAGTGTGAGAAGCTCAATCACCAGCACGCACAACCCCTGTTGAATGGCCGCCGCGAAAGCCCCAGGCTTCAAGTTCCAGGCAGGGCCATCAGGGCGCATGCGCGCGTCGTGCGCGTCGGTAGATTCATGTGCCCTGGAGCACCCCAAGCGCGTTCGCAAGTCGAATCGAGAACGCCGCTACCTGGCCTTTTCGAGATAATTGGGCAAGCTCGCCTCCCGAAGCGCCTGGCAATACGTCGTTTCGGGCGCAAGCTCGCTCAAGCGCAGATACGTATCAACGGCCGCGGCATAGTCGCTGCGCATTCCGCGAACAAATCGAGCGCGGCAAGCGCAGAAGTGCCGTACGCGGCATAGTAAAACGGCGAGGTGAACAGGTGCGACGTCGAGCCATTCATTCTCGTCCGCCGGCCACGAGTACTTCTCGTACGCCTCAGTCCAAATGGCATCGACCTTATCGACCGTCAAACTGGCTCGCAATAGACGCGCGTCTCCCGCTTCGTTTATGGCAAACCCTCGCGTACCGCAACTAGCTTGTCGAACAGTCGTATTCTCGGAAGCGCATCGCCATACCCAGGGCAAAGTACGTCGTAATGGTCGTAGCACAGAAGCCCAGGCCCTGCGACATAATTTCCTGCACATCGACAACGGTATTGGGGCATAAAACGAATTCGCGCGCACCCGATACATGTGGTTGAAGTGGCCGAATTCATGCACGATTGCCGTACAGTCCGCCACTTCAGTATTGGGATTCACGAAAACGCAGCCATCGTTGTACGCCGCCATTTCCACGGACATAGCTGTTGGTGAACCTTAGCTTCCGACGCCGATATGTCGCCAAGTCGTTATCGACAAGGTGGTCAAACGATTCCCCAAGCGCAGGCGAAACACGCGCCACGCATGCCCGCACGTTCGTCATAAGCGTCTCTTCGCTTTCGTCGAGAGCATCGAAGGCGCCATCGATATCGTCGCCCATAACATTGGCCACATAGCTCTGATACACTGGCACGAATTCCCTCGCAACCTCATCTTGTGCCGCCTCAATTTTCGGCCATCGTGTAATCGCGCCCATATTCCGTAGCAAACACGTACTCGACGTAGTTCTCGTATCCCAAGCTTCGCGCCCACGCATTGTTCGCATTGACGAGCTCAACATAGAGGCGTTTGAGCTCGGCGTCGCTCGCATCCCGCGACACGAGCGCACTGTATTGGCTCGCAAGATTGTCACGCTTCGCTCGCAGCGCATCGCTTTCCGAAGACATCGTGCTCGAATTGTCCAGAACGCTCGAGAATCCCTCGCCGATATGGGCCCTGAAAGCCTCTCCGTGTTTCGATTCAAGCGCTTCCATGAATGCCTGTGCGCATTCTTGGTAATGGCTGTCATACGCCGCCTGCTTTGCCGCATACGCGCTCGCAGCAGCCTCATCAAAGCCGGCGCACGCGCAATCGAAGTCGGCAAGCGCACGATCGCTCGATAGGTCGGCGAAAAGGCGCTCGAGCTTTTATCGTAGGCATTCAGAAGGGCCGACGCATCGTCGCCGTCCACCGCCGCCCGGAACTCTTGAAGGGCCGCGTTATATGCCACCTCGTCGAAGGAATCACGCGAACGGTCGGGCAAGGCCACGTTCCAATGCTCGACCTCGTTTCCGTATTCAAATTCGACGGGCGCCGAGGAACCTTCTCCCGTTGCGTTGCCGCCCGCTTCGCCTCCGCCGTTGCCACCAGAGCCGCACGCCGAAAGCGCCAGCGCGCAGAGCGTCAGAATCAGAACCGCCGCGAACCAAGAGCGCGTGCACGCGGCGCGAAACCAAGTTGGAGCTTTGCCTTCGAGGATTGCAGAGTACATTGCAGACACCTCCCTTGATGAAGCCTCGAACATAACCATTTTCATCGTAAGGGGGAATGGCTAAAGCAGGAATCGCCTCGTGGCCAATTGGGAATGCCTGGGCACGACCACACGTCTGATTTTGGGTTATCCGATTTCACACGCGCGAAAGCAGGGATTGTTTTTGCTTGCTAGTAGGCTGGTTTGCTAATGAGTTATTCGGCTAGCTTGCTATTTAATTAGATTACTATCTAATTACTCTTATCCAGGCATATTGCTGAACCGCAGGGGATCGCTGCCAGCATAGAAGCCTGAAGGGCCGAAATACGTAACCGCGCGGGTGCATCTCATCTGTTGCGTTTCATGGGTTCATTTCGAAGGTTACGTTTCTTAGGATGCGTCTCTCGGCTTGACCCCACGGCTTGCACCCTCTGGACGTTTGCCTCATGCGCTGATATCACAGGTCGCACCCCCGGGCTTTCGTCTCACCGACTCATTGCATGGGTCCATTGCATAGCTCGCGCCCCGAAAGCTGATAGGCCGCTTTTCATGAAGAGCATGCACTTGCCGCAAAACGACCTTATGCCTACTTATAGAAACGCTTAATCCCGGCTGTCGACACCTGAGAACTCCCTTTTTCACGCTGCTTTCGTAGGAGCATAGGGAAATAGTAGGCGGGGCAATAAACTTCAGTTTTGCCTTGCAGGAAGCATGAAAATATCATTGCAGAAACGAAGAGGGAACCCTTATCCCCGAACGAACAAGCCGCCCTTAAACTATTTAGTCCATGTCATCTAAGCGCGTCCCCTATTGGTCTCATTCGCGTACAAATCGCATCATTCGTTTGAGGTCTTTTATTGCTCTATCCAAGTGATCTATCGCATTTTCTTAGAACTCTTCAAGAGCAAATCACCCTTACGCGGATGCTCTCAAGACCATGAAACCAAGCACTATTCTGTTTTTCTCAATAAGCGTAAAGGGCCCTTCTTCCAGTCCGCCAACACTGGAATGATTGATTCCATGTCCGCCTCTTCCTTTAGTAAATTTTGAACTATATCGAGATATTCGTAGCCCCCTGCAACTTATTTCATCAATCTGTTTCTTGCTTTTTTCATAAGACCGAACAAACTCCCTTTATTCCAAACCCGATTCGTCCTCCTCTCCTTTTTCCCCTACCACTCTTGTGCATCAGGGAGCCTTGTTCCTCTCGCCATTATTTCTTTCACGTGGTGGCGATACTGCTCGTTCGAGTTCGAAAACTCGTGTGAAATCTCAACTACATTCTTATTTTATTACCCCTCCTCTTATTTTGTTCTGACGTAAACTATGTACGATTTTCTCTTACAAACGAGCTTTTTTCTTGCGACTTGCTAATAAGCTCTCTACCCTTCAGCACCACCAGGTTCCGCTCCTGATATGAAAGCGAAAGCCATCCAGCCCTCAACCCCTACCCTTTTTCGCCGATTATGGGCGACCTTCGGATGAGGCTATAACGCTATGCCGAAACCTAATCTCGTTCTTACGCTGTTTAGGTCTAAATTCGGTATCAATCACAGTTTTCTCGTGTATTCTTTACATAGTAAAGATTAACGTTATCCCTGTTTGTTCGACTGTTTAATATTTCGACATTTTCTGCCATTTAATTCAATTGCAGAGTTCGATGCATTGCCCATTTTCTTCCTTATTCATATCTGGAAACTACTTCGCAGCTATCCCCTCACGCTCATTTTCGGCTTCGATTATTCTGTGCACGCCCGATAAGCGTTCCTAAGCGACGCGATTTTGCTACCCAGCAATCACAGAGCACATCCTTCTATTCGCCCTTGAGAGATCTTATTGCTTTTTTCAATTTTTGCCAGCGCAGTCTAGTTAATGGGCCTTCTTAAGCTTGCTTTTTTTTATTGCCCCTGGCTCTTCTCGTATGTGATTCAACGACGAATCAAGCTTTTTTTTTATTGCATACTGGCTTTAGCACCTGATATATCGGCCTTGTTCCATGCACGCATTGACCCTTAAAGCGTGCTCTCGCCACGGCGCGCGAAGAACGACTCAACAGGTGAATTTCTTCCAATTGAATCCGATGATTAATTAGTTTTCCTGGTCTCCTTGTCTGCTCTATTTCAGACAGTTTAAGACTATATTGCAGCCGCCCTTCATAGTCATATTCGAGTCGTTTTATAATCCGCACCCCTTATGGGGCTGTCTGTCTTAGTATGCGATAAATAATGAGGCGTTAATGCAAAAAACAAGAGAGCATCACAGTCTGTCCCTGAACTCCGGAAGAAAACGCCAAGAATTTTATGAGGACATGACCCCAACGACCAATCGCTCACTTCGCTTCGCGAATGCGGCCTCTCTATTTTCAACGCATTCGATATGCCGCGGTTTTCAAATCCCTGCCGCGATTCCAAATACCATCGATATGATTTCGAATTTCTCGAACAATCCCTGTCAATAACAAGCAGGCAAACGACACATCGCAATTTATGCGCCATTCAACAAGAAGGAAAAACCAAATGTAGCATTGCCGCTAAACAACGCACCTTAGGGAGCGAGCGAAAAGCCCATTGAATCTGTCCTTCAACGAGTCGCACTTTTCGACCTTGCTTGCATGCTGCCCGCGGCTCGCCATCACCCCGGTTCGTCCTCAATACCAACACGGAAGGATGGCGTGAGCTAAACTGACTTAAGAATCGAACGAGAACCTCATATAGCGCGAAAAGAGACAGACGTGACCAAAAAGACCCTGTCTGAGACGCCTCCTGCGACAAGATATCCAATCAAAACGTGTACTTGTACCATTTTTCTCAAAATATGGTCTTATTTTCGCCTCAAGGCCGATTTCGGCCACGTGCGTACTTTCTCCTAGGTCCCTCGTTCTTTTCCAGGAGAATGCTCTATGGTTACCCCGACTCACAACATCGACTCCAAAAAGAAATGCGTCCTTCACTTAGAGATCACCATGGAGCTTGGCCTTCCCACCCTTTTCTTGCACCAGCTTTTAACGCGCCGCATCATGATGCGCCGTTGCCGCTTCCCGCCGCTTCTTAGTTGTTTTTGACTTCTTATCATGGTTTCATCGCTAATTTAATTTTTGATCAATATTTTGCTATTCTGCTATCTTCCTAGCTATCTAGCTATTCTTACCTCATATTTTGCCTGTTCATAAAGCACTTCATACGCTTAGTGGTAGACTTTCTCTGCATAACAATTCGCGCGTTCATCCAAAAGGGGAATGTTAGTAGCAGGCTACCTTGCTAGTTTGCTACTCTGATATCTCACTAACTCCAAATGGCCACTCTACGCAGCGGCTTAAGTTAAGGATTTTGATTAAAGCAAGACTCCAAACAGCCCCCAAATTCTTGAGAATCAAATCCATATTCGATCGCATTTCGACCCATGACAATCCTCAGCCGCTCTGCATATGCCTTTGTTGCACGTCGCCCGCACAGGCAACCGACCAAACAACTGCACTTCTTCAGAAATTAGGGACGGTCATGCGCTGTTCAAAACGGGCGAAAGAGGGCAGGGAAGTGTTTCGTTCGACATTCCTCATAAATGAATTGGTGCTAGAGCCTCTCTCGTAAGCAGAGCTAGACATACGAGCGATTTTCTAACAGCGGCAGGAAGAAGGGGAGTGGTATCCGCATTCTTAACCCCACAAGCACATACCCGCAAAATGGCGCTTCCGGCATAAGATAGGGAGTGGACAAAACACGAGACATGCGCAACGGAGCAACCAAATCCATTGCTCCGTTGCACCAAAGCTCAGCAATTCGGGTATAGCTACCCCTAATAGATGCTATTAGGGTAGCTTGCTATTTTGCTATCTTTAGACTACACAAACATAGCTTTCGAATCCACTTACGAACCGATTGAGCGAAATAGCAATACTATCAATCTAGCTAAATATTTCACTACTTCATTATTCTGTTATGAACCTATTTTTCTTCTTAGCTACCTTGCTAGCTAAGTATCAGAGTAGCTAATAAGCAAGCTATCCCGTTGTTAGTATGATATCGAGTTATTTGACTATTCTGTTAGCTGAATAGCTAGCTAGTCTAATCGCTTTTAGCTTTTTTTATCTTATTAGTTTCATATCTCGCTATTTTATTAGCTGATTATCTGATTAGCTGCTTAGCTGCATAGCTTGGGAGTTTTCCTATCTATCTATTTTAGTAGTCTGTTATCTTGTTTGCTTCCTATTTCGCTACTATTTTATCTAGCTAGCTCTTTATCTTGCTATTTAGTGACTCTTCTAGTTCGCTAGCTTCATGAGTTATCTACTTCGCTATCTAAGTAGCTTATTATCTCAATAGGGGATATTTTGTTAGTACAATACGGTGTTAGCTGAATATCGTGATAAAATGCTATTCAGATAGATTGGATACGAATTTAGTAATCCCAGGTAGAAGGTAAAATGGGCAAAACATACTCAGTGGCAAACCGAAAAGGTGGTTGCTCAAAAACAACGACAGTAGGCGCACTTGCATCTGGCTTGAATGAGCTTGGCTGCAAAGTCCTTGTTATAGACATGGACCCCAAGGAAATATTTCCGATTGGGCTGGCTTTAACACCGATGGTCAAAACACCACCTACGAAGTAATCACGAACCGCTGCGAAGCTTCTGAGGCGATTTACGAGACAAAACATTACGATTTGATGCCTGCAGATAACGACTTGTTTGCATCGGAAACTGAGCTTGCTAACGCAATCGATCGTTATGAACATATGCGCGATGCCTTGAAATCGGTTAAAGATGATTACGATTTCATCCTTATCGATACGCCGCCAAATCTGTCGACGCTGTCAATCAATGCCTTCGTGGCATCCGATGGCGGTATCATTGTCACGACCGATACTGGTGCATTTTCAACAAAGGGCATGAACGATCTTGCTGAAACCCTTGCTATGGTGAGCAAAAAATTAAACCCTCAAGCAAAGGTAATTGGCATTCTGCTTACGCGTTTCAACCCACGCTTCAATGCGATGAAAGTCATGCGTGAAGTTACTGAGAAGTTCAGCGCATACTTCGAAGCGCCTGTTTACGACACCTTCATTCGACAATCGGTGGCCGTTATGGAATGCCAAATGGAATCGGTTGACCTCTTCGACGCACCGAAGCAATCGGCAGCCATTGCTGACTATCGCGCATTTGTCGCAGAATTCCTTCATAATGAAAGCGCCAAAGAGCAAGAGAGCGAGAAGTAAAATGAGCAGGACCGGAACCGACCCCCAATAAGATCCTGATGGGAGACCTGAAACCTGAACTGGCCGCAAAGGCCGACATGCTCTCGAGCAAATTTGCGCCAAAACCTAGACGAGCAGTAGAGACCGAGGAGCCAGCCGCGCAGGCTCCTGCAAAGCAGGCCAAAGAGGCATCGGTCCCCGTTGCCAAGAAAAGAGCCAAACAGGAAAAGAAAGTTGAAACAGCTCCCGTTGAAGAAGAGCTCACCCAAATGAACATTCGTATTCCTGTAAGCCTTAAGCGTGACATTGACAGGATCGTCTTCGAAAAGAAGTACGCAGGCGAAGATGTGAATATCAAGAGCCTTGTAAGCCAATGGATTCAGGAGAGCGTCAAGAAGGAACTGCGCAAGAATGGCTAGTCGCCTCCCGGTACGCGTCCCGCTCTATGGAGACGCGTACCAGTTCGTTCCCGCACGAACAACAATTCTCAATCCAACGCTTAAAGGGGAAGCTACGCAGCTCTATCTTCTATGGGCCACAATAGGGGAGGGAGCAATAAAGGCATACTTTCTGATATAACGAATGACGAAACTATTCCAATTTTTGCATGGCTGAGTGACGATGAACGTTTTTCTTACAAGCGCATATCAACAAGACTACGAATTTATTGAATGTGTAAAAGAAATCGTGACGTTCAGCAACTTTCCCTCTGGGTCACAAATTGAGCTTGCAATAGCAAAGCCCCAGGTCACAAACGATGGACCTGGCATGGTTGCACGCTTTTCAATAACAGTTTAATAGCTAAATAGATTACTAGCCTGCTATCTACATAATAGAATAGTTAGATAGTAGGCTAGTTTTATACATCAATAGCAAGCTAGTCTTAGAAAAAGCGAAGTATCCGTAGCAATAAACTATATAGAATGGTTGCCCGATCGCGTATCATCGACATTTGCCAAATCGCATGCAACAACCCAATATTTCAAGACGGTAGGGTAGGAAATACCCGTAACCTTGGAAACAAAGTTCTTCGACGCACCAGGATTTTCAATCAAAACACTCGCGATTGCCGCCGTTTTCTCATCGCGAGATTTTTGAGAATATGCAGGACGAGCGACCTCCTCGAGGTGAGCGACACGCGTACGACCGTTACGCTTCTCCGGCTCGCCAAATGGATCAAAACCAAGAGTGCGAACTTCGGAATTCCTCGTCTGCCAGTTATCCTTCTTGTAGCCCATCAAAGCGTTATCGATATCTCGGCGGGTGAGGGGAGTGCCCATTTTCGCCCATGGGGTATTCAACAAGTCTAAATAATCGCGCTGCAATTCTTTACGCGTTTTAACAGGCTGAACCATCATGTACGCAACTCCAGCGAGCATATAAAGCGACAAATAACGCCTGCCCAAAGGTACTTTTGGCAGATTCTCATAAATTGTTTGGTACACGCCTCCCGTTTCGCCTGCAATCAAGGGGTGGGGGCGCGTCTTCCAACGGGGATCGGACGGGACGCCTATTCCCGGATTCCTGTTTTTGTCCACGGCGACGCACGCCCTTTTTGAATAAGGATGCTCGCACCAGGAGCGTTCAACGAGACAGCAGAATCGAACTCGGCCTGAGTCAAATTGCCTTTCTCGTATAAATCGCGAATAAAAACGAGCTGATCTTCGCTTGCGGGCTTTTCTTCAAAGCCTTCTGGCGAGCCTCAATCTCGTCGGCGATATCCTCGAACGACTTCCACCGCACATCATCTTCGCAAAGAACCAGTTCAGAATCATATGGCAAGCGGTCGAAAGAAGCCAAAACATGAGAAAGCAAAAGCGGATTCACCGTTGAATGTTTGAAAACGCGGTCAACGTGGACAAAAGCAGCGAACAACTTCACCGCGCTTCGTAAAGCGACCCTGGAGCGCGAAAACCCGTGATTAAGCGAGGTGCAATGTATCGAGCACGCAAGGAAGATCGAAGCAGATAAGGCCATAATACGCATAGAGCGCATCGGCCAAAGCCTTGTATTTCGTACGTCAGGGGTTATGAATTCGGAACGTTTGCAAGGGCTCATCGAAAATGTACCAGAGGTGAATACCTCGACCAGTGTTAACAGACATACGACGGCAAAAGCCGTCCATCAATTGTGCCTCGAAAATTCTTTCCAAAACAACGGGGATCAATTGGACCATCTTCATCTTCGACGCCGTTATGCGACGGATCGATATCGACACAAATCGCATTGAGCGTTCGCTGCTGAGCGCGCTGAGTGTTAGGGGCATACGATATGCGCCATTACGAGTCTGGAACCGCCCGTGAAAAATGAGTGCGGGGCTCATTGCGAATCGAAGAAAGAAGGAATTCGATGTCGGCAAGAGAATCGCATGCGTAAAGCTTATACGTTTGCTCGCGATCGTCATGAAGGTGTAGATAGCTCACGAGCACTTCGTTATAGGCATGTTTCCAGGATCGCCCAAACCAAACAAGTCAAAGTAAAACTGCAAAGCAGTAGGCGGAACGGTCATTACCGGAGCAATCGGACGAATTACAAAAGAACCGATGCTCGAATCGAAATGCGAAGTACCCGATGAAGCCAAAGCCGGCTCAACGTAGGTCAAAGCCTCATAACCCTGAAGAAGCTCATCGCGCGTTAAGTCAACGGAGAGCTCAACAAATCCGTTTGATTCAAGACGGTCAGTAAGTGCCGTAGCAGATGCGTTGTAACGACGAAACTCGGCTTCAGCACGAAGGCTTTTCAGCAATAGCCTCACATCAAGATTGAATGTAGAGAGAGGGGAGGTTGGAGCCAAAAACGAGCAACTCCAAACATCGATCTTCCAAGCCCATAAGGGTGACACTAAGAACGGTAAGATTTTATAACATGAAAGCCTAAAAGTCCATTGCGAGTAAACAAGAGCGCGGAAGTTGAAAATGGGCCGCAAGCAGAACAACAGCAAGTTCCGCATCGAATTTAAGGGGGGTTTAAAGGTCTTAGGTACCAAAAAGCGAGTATTGGCATCTACCCGCATAAATTCGGGCGTTAGAAACCGCGAGAGTGCCCCCTTATGGGCTCGTGAAGCGGTTTAGCCTGCTCCGTCTTCATGGAGTCGACGCAGGCTCTGGAGGAAGAAACTCCGACGCCTTTCATGAGCGCCTACCGCAGTTAGGAAGATCAATCAATTGTCGGCAAGCTGGTTTCGAGCGAATTTCTTCATATTTTAGACTAAGGTTATAAAATCTAAAAAGTAAAAGATATCGTGCTATACAAAGTACAGTTTCTTATAACACCAGCTCGTACCGATGATTTTACAAGTCGTTGTCTAGAACGATGAAAACGAATAAAAAGAAAGCTCGAGAGCGCTGAAACCACCTGAAAAGGAATTCAGGATGCCTCGCCGCTGGTAAAAAATGGCAGGAAGCTCGAAAACGCAAAGTGGTGCAAAGGCCGGCAGGTATCACGCCATAGGAAAACCCCTTAATATAAAAAATCGCCTCCACCTCGAGGAAAACAGTGATAGAAGGCGACTAAATAGTAGGAGTAATATCCGATGAAAACCTTATAAAAGTAGCTATAGATGCATATCGCTTATATCGGAACAAAGGAATCGCATCGGAAATAACAAATAGAGAGACGGATTCGTTTCTCCGAAGCGTCTAATCTAAAAGGCGTGAGATATTATTCTCGGCAGCATTCTTAATGCGATCGATATTGTGAGCGTAAATCATCGTTGTGGTGATATCGGCATGACGGGCCATTTGCTGGGCTTCACGCTCGCTCGCGCCGCCAAGAAGGGAAACGTAATGGCAGTATGGCGCAAAGAATGAGCTGTATAGCGCGGGTCGTCGATACCTATTTTCCGCATCGCTTCTTTAACAATGCGAGATACAGAACGCGTTGTAAGCCTTCTCGCCAGAATTCCTTCGAGCAACCGAGGTAAAAAGGGGAGAGCTGCCACGTGAATCATCGCGCATTCCAAGGTAATCGCGAATAGGCGCTAAGGCACTTTCGGTTAGCACGACATAGTTGTCTTTACCGGGTCGACCCTTGCCCTGGATATAGAGCACATCAACGCCCGATACCGTTCGAATATCGCCGCAATCGGCACGAACCACTTCAATATCGCGCAATCCGGTGCGAAGCATAAGATTCAACAGCGCAAAATCACGCATGCCAGCCTCTGTCTCTCGATCGATTGACGAAAGCAAACGACGGGCCTGACTAACCGAAAGAGATGCTTTCTTGAAATCCCGCGAAGCTCTTTCGCCTCGAACGCCACGTGCGATATTAGGTATGCCATTTTCTTCCGCGTAAGAGAAAAACGATCTCACGGCACCAAGATAATTAGAAACGGTCGTAGGCTTTAAACGTTTATCAACAGAGAGGTATTCACGAAATGAAATGATATCGCGCTTCGTAAGGGTATCGAAATCAAGAGACGTGTCTTTCACGAAGGCGCAGAATGATTTTAAAGGCTCGTTTATACGTGTTCTTCGTCGATGAGGAAAGATCGAGAGAATCGAGCCACATCGCAACAACCTCTTCATCAAGCGGAGCAAAAAGAAGAGTCTGAATTGCCCACAACACCGCCCGTCGAATCGATAACGTTTTGCCGTAGCCACCGAAGCATCAAAGGACGCTCATTAAAGAAAGCGAGCCAAAGGCGAATGGTGGCTGGAAACCGTAAATTGCATTAATCGTCTCTATGATAGGACACCGGTTCAAAGCCAACTATCAGAAAGAACCATTCCTTTTTGACATTGAGCAATGAGAAGGTCGGAATCACCGAACAAGAGCGCCACGACAATTAAAGATAGACCGAGGCACGGCAGCACTCGTAGCTGGCGCATACCGCCAAAGCGCACATCAACACCAAAGGCCTCATTAGATGAGCAATAACCATTGTTGTCATCTGGATCGATCGCATTCCTCGCTACAATGGAAACGTTTTGCAAAACAGAGGAATAATCAAAATGGAAAAAGGTAACCTTCGGGCGCTTGCTCCGATCGGAGTGTTCCTTGTGCTTTACCTGGGCCTGGGAATTCTCTTCGAGTACACGTCCTGAAGATTGAGATGGGTTTCTACAGCATTCCCATCATAATCTTCTTGGTGGCGCTTCTGGTGGCATGCTCCAGAATCGCAAGCCAGCTTCGATGACAAGCCTTCTGGCAATTATGGGGCGGGCATTGGCGACAAGACAATCGCCACCATGATTCTTTCTCATCTTCATGGCAGCCGGTATATTCGTAGGCACTGTAGGCCGCAACGCCGAAAGCGTCGCGTACCTCATGCTTTCTTTCATTCCACCTGAGTTTGCGATGTGGCCGTTTTTGTTTGTCGTGAGCTGCTTGTTTCACTCGCCATGGAACCTCGGTGGGCACCATTACGCTCATCACGCCCATTTCCGTTGCCGTGTCCGCCGCCTCCGGCTTCGATTTGCCGCTCT
>VOFG01003973.1_pt1 | contig 15870 bp, 28 predicted proteins | sample 5384171 | NCBI WGS metagenome assembly VOFG01 (sample SAMN12384726, study PRJNA508395) | human gut metagenome | isolation source: healthy gut F | host: Homo sapiens
AAACGATCTCGGCGGCAGCGTCGAACTTGCGGGAACCTTCTGTATGGGTAAATGTCAGGAAGGCGTCTGCGTTACCGTGGAGACAAATTCTTTTCGGTAAGTCCCGGAACGGTGGACGAGTTTTTCGAAAAGGAAATAAAAACAAAAGGTGAAAAAATAAATGATAATTCAGATATGTGTCGGCTCGTCCTGCCATCTTAAGGGCTCGGAGCGCCTTGTGGAGCTTTTTTTCAGTCCAAAATTTCCGAGCTTTCTCTTCCGACGAGGTGACGCTTGCGGGCAGCTTCTGCACCGGAAGATGCAATCGCGAGGGCGTTACGGTCATAATCGACGATGAGGTTTTCACCGGCCTGACGCCCGAAAAAGTTTGACGGTTTTTTGATGACAACGTGTTAAAAAGCTATCGGGGGAATAATACATGGATTGCCTTACCTTAAAAAAAAAAATCAAACTGCAAAAAACTGTTATAAATGTATCCGCCATTGCCCCGTGAAATCCATAAGATTTTCCGGAAACCAGGCGTATATAATCGGAAACGAATGTATTCTGTGCGGTCAATGTTTTGTAGTATGTCCTCAGGACGCAAAGCAAATAGTTGACGAAACCGAAAAGGTCAGAGTGCTTCTTCAAGGCGGCGAGCCGGTCATTGTCAGCCTTGCACCCTCCTTTGTGGCAAATTACGAGGGCGTGGGAATAGGCGCCATGAAAAGCGCCCTTAAACAAATCGGTTTCTACGACGTGGAGGAAACCGCCGTCGGGGCCACCATTGTCAAAAAACGAATACGAGCGCATGATAGACGAGGGAACAAGGGATGTTATAATTTCCTCCTGCTGTCATTCGGTCAACTTGCTCATTCAGAAATATTTCCCCGAGGAGCTTGATTTTTCTCGCCGATGTGATTTCGCCCATGCAGGCTCATTGCCAGGACATAAAAAGGCGTTATCCCGACGCAAAAACGGTCTTTATCGGCCCCTGCGTCGCAAAAAAAAGGACGAGGCTCAGTATTATGAGGGCTTTGTGGACGCGGTGCTCACCTTCGACGAGCTGACCGCGTGGCTCAAGGCCGAAAACATCGAGCTTAAAAGGGAACTCGACCAAAACGAGCACAGCCGCGCGAGATTTTTCCCCACCACCGGCGGAATATTAAAGACCATGACCAAGGATAATCCCGATTACACCTATATGGCCATTGACGGAACCGAAAACTGCATTGCCGCCTTAAAGGACATCGAAAGCGGAAAAATTCATCATTGCTTTATTGAAATGTCGGCCTGCGCGGGCAGCTGCATCGGCGGCCCTGTTATGGAAAAATTCCACCGTTCGCCCGTTAAGGACTTCGTGTCGGTGGCAAAGTTTTCCGGCAAGGAAGATTTCGAGGTCGAGCAGCCCGACCGCCGCTCCCTCGGCAAGGATTTTACCGTTATCGAGCGACGCCTTTTGCCTCCGTCGGAAAACGAGATAAGGGAAATCCTTCTTCAAATGGGAAAGACCAAGCCTCCGACGAGCTTAACTGCGGCTCCTGCGGATATAATACCTGCCGCGAAAAAGCCCGTCGCGATTTATCACGGAAAGGCCGAGATTTCCATGTGTCTGCCCTATCTTAAGGACAAGGCCGAGAATTTCTCCGACACCATTACGAGAAATACTCCCCAACGGCCTCATTGTGCTTAACGAAAAGCTCGAGGTTCAGCAGATAAACAAGGCGGCTCTCAAAATTCTTAACATTCGCTATGCCTCAGATATAATGGGGGATCAGGTGGTGCGCGTGCTCGACCCGGCGGATTTTGTTAAGGTTTTAAGTTCGGGCAGGGATTTGCACAACAAGCGGGTTTATCTTGCCGAATATGAAAAATATGTGGAAGAGACCATTGTATCCGATAAGGAATATCGGCTTCTCGTATGTATCATGCGCGACGTGACCGAAGAAGAGGTTCAGCGTGAAAAGAAGGAAAGCATAAGCCGCCAGACGGTGGAAATCGCCGACCGCGTTGTGGACAGACAGATGCGTATTGTTCAGGACATTGCCTCTCTTCTGGGCGAGACTGCCGCCGAAACCAAGATTGCCTTAACCAAGCTTAAGGAGTCGATAAACGATGAATAATCTTTGCGCGGATATAGGCTGGAAAAGCATAAATCACGAGGGCGAACAGCTTTGCGGCGATCATGTGGACATTATCGAGCAAAACGAAAACTCCACCGTTATCGTCCTTGCCGACGGGCTGGGGGAGCGGGGTAAAAGCGAGTATTCTGTCGACGCTCACCTCCAAAATAATCTCAACCATGATGGCCGAGGGGCTTGCTCTCGAGGAATGTGTCCACCATTGCGGCCACACTTCCCATTTGCTCCGAGCGGGGAGTGGCTTATTCCACCTTCACAATTATCCATATCATCGACAATTCCACCGTCGAGCTTATACAGTATGACAATCCTCTTGTCATATGGATAAGGGACTGCGAAATTTACGATTATCCCAAAAGCGAGCTTAACATCGACGGGAAAAAGATATATAAATCGGTCATAAAGCTTCAGGAGGGCGATGCATTTTTCATCGTTATGAGCGACGGCTGTCCCCATGCCGGAATAGGACTTAGCCTATAATTTCGGCTGGAAAAAGGAGGACATTGCCGAATTTATGAAAACCATAGCCCATGTGGGATACACCGCAAAAAAACTCTTTCCACCATGCTTGTGGACGAATGCGACAAGCAATGCACGGCTATCACCCGGCGACGACGCCACGGCCTGTGTTGTGCGTATAAGAAAAAGAGAGCCCATGAACCTTTTGTTCGGCCCTCCGAGAAACCGCGACGACTGCGACCGCATGATGTCTCTGTTCTTCTCCAAAGGAAGGCAAGCACATTATATGCGGCGGTACCACATCTTCGATTGCGGCAAAATATCTCGGAAAGCCGCTTAAAAGCGAGTCTGAGCTTCGAGCGCAGCGACGTTCCGCCGATTGCCGAAATTGAAGGAGTTGACCTTGTCACCGAAGGTGTCATAACAATAAATAAGGTCATCGAATATGCCGAGGACGCGCTGGGCGACAACGAAAAATACGGTCAATGGAGCGTTCAGCGGGACGGTGCCTCGCTCATTGCGCGAATGCTTTTTGAGGAAGCCACCGACATAAACTTTTTGTGGGTCGGGCGGTCAACCCGCTCATCAGAACCCCGATCTGCCCATAAATTTCAACATTAAAATGAATTTGTGACCGAGCTTTCGGATTGCCTTAAGAAAATGGGCAAGCGAATTAAGGTAAGTTATTTCTAACAGTCGTTTTTGAGACGGCGAGGAGGATTTTATGAGAAAATTTGATACAAAGGTACAGCATCTTAAATATAAGGTGCTCCCGTGAAGTCGCACGGCTTGCGTGGAATGACACGCTGCTTGAAAAGGTGCTCGACATTCCCAAAATCATCGTGCCGGGAAACACCCCGACCATGAGATGCTGCGTTTATAAAAGGAACGCGCCATTTTAAGCGAGCGGATGAAGCTTGCCATGGGCGGAGACATAGACAACCGAAATGTCATCGAGGTTATCGAAACCGCCTGCGACGAATGCCCCATGGGCGGATACGAGGTCACCAACACCTGCCGCGGCTGTCTTGCCCACAGATGTGAGGATGTTTGCCGTTTCGGCGCCATTTCTTTGACCACAATCACGTGGCGCATATCGATAAGACAAAATGTAAAGGAGTGCGGAGCCTGTTCCAAGGTATGCCCTACACCGCGATTATAAGCCGCCGCCGCCCCTGTGAAAACGCCTGCAAAATTAAGGCCATTAAGATGAACGAGAACAAGGCGGCGGCGATCGACAATTCCAAGTGCATAAGCTGCGGAGCCTGCGTTTATCAGTGTCCCTTCGGAGCCATAACCGACAAGTCCTTTATTCTTGACGTTATCGACATAATCAAAAGAGCGATAACAACAAAAGTATAAGGTGGTATATGCCGTGGTTGCCCCGGCAATTTCAAGTCAGTTTACCTATGCAAAGCTTGGGCAGGTCATAACCGGGCTTAAGGAACTCGGCTTCCACACCGTTGTCGAGGCGGCTCGGTGCCGACATGGTTGCCGACGCCGAGTCGAGAGCTTGCCGAAAAGCAAGTTCTTAACAAGCTCCTGCTGCCCCGCCTTTGTAAGCTATATCGAAAAAATCCTTCCCCGACCTTAAGCCGTTTGTTTCTCACAACTTGTCTCCCATGGCCACCATCTCCAAGTATATTAAGGAGCATGAGGCGCCCTGCAAGATCGTCTTTATCGGACCCTGCACCGCAAAGAAGGCCGAGGTTCAAAGGACGAGGTCAAGCCATATGTTGACGCGGCAATGACCTTTGAGGAGCTTCAGGCGCTTTTCGACAGCAAGGACATCGACATAACCACCCTTGAGGAGGGCGTGCTTGACAACGCCTCCTATTTCGGAAGAATTTTCGCACGCTGCGGAGGCCTTGCCGACGCCGTGGCACAGGGACTCAAGGAGCACGGTGAGCAAGATTTCGAGCTTAAAGCCGTTTCCCTGCGACGGAATCGAGGCTCTGCCGAATGGCTCTTCTCAAAAAGAGCAAGGGCAAGCTCGACGCAAACTTTATCGAAGGTATGGCCTGCGTCGGCGGCTGCATCGGCGGTGCCGGCTGTCTGACCCACGGTGAAATCAACAAGGCCAAGGTCGACAGATACGGCCGCGAGGCTGTGGAAAAGACCATTTCCGACGCCATTTCGGTTCTCAAAATAAATCAAAAACATTGAAAAAGTCCGATTGAAAAATCAATCGGACTTTTGCTTAAAAAAATCATTTTCGGGAAATAATATTGTTGAAAAAACAAAAGGAGGAAAGAAAATGCTCGGAAAATGGGATTTGCCAAGGGCATGGGCGCAGGAATAATGCTCGGCGTTATGGGCAGCGTTGCCGGCGGAATTGCCTATTGCACAAACAAAAGTCCTTTAAAAAGCAGGCCTCGAAGGCGGTCAAGGCCGTGGGCGACTTTATGGACAACGTTCATTGTATGATGAAATAAATGCAAAAATAAAAAGATGCCTTTGAAGACTCGAATTTAAGTTTCAGCGGGCATCTTTTTGCTTTTTATAACATATTCGTCGTAGACCGCCCGGCAGCCGCCGATGAATTTCGGTCTGACCCGCGCGGCGGTGAGGTTTGCCTCGCCGATTTTTCTCACCGTCAGCTTTAGAGGAACGGCGACCTTTTAAGGTGCATACCGATAAGCGTTCCTCCGATGTCAAGACCTGCGTCAGCCTTGATTTCTTCAAGAGCAACAGGGTCTTTAAAGGCATTGTAGGCTGCGGTGGCAAAGGAGCCTCCGGCCTTGGGCTGAGGAATAACGTTAACAATGTCAAGGCCTTTTGCGGCTTCTCTTTCGGTGATTATCGCACGGTTCAGATGTTCGCAGCATTGAGCCGCCACATAAACGCCTTTTCTTGAAAAAAACCTTGTAGATTTCGTCGAAACCGCCGTTGCAACCTCGGGCACCGAGTGGGTTCCCATGCGCTCGCCCACAATTTCGCTTGTGGAGCATCCGATAACGACGATTTGCCCCTCTTTAAGACCCGACATTTCAAGCACCTGTTCGGCGGCTTTTTTTGCCTGTTCTTTTAAATCTTCATACATTTTATTCACCCTTCAGTCCGTCGAAAAGCTGTTTTGTGGCTTTGCTTTTTGTCAAGAATAAGCACGATAATAACCGAAGAAACAAGTCCGGCTACTGCCTGAACGGCGTTTCCGGGAATGCTTCCCACGGCCGCAGCACCGTAAAGGCACAGCTCATAGAGGAAATATCCGCCTATCATGATAAGCTCTCCGACAACGGCCGCAACGGTGTAGGAAACGGGGGATGACACACGTTTTTTAAGCGCCTTTGCAATGAGAGCTGCGGCAAGTGCCATTAAAAATTTGATTATAAGCGTTGCGGGAACATAGTGGAAATAACCGCCGAGAAGGTCGGTCATCGCCGAGCCGATTCCACCCGCAAGACCGCCGTAGACGGGGCCGAGACAGAAACCCGCAAGGAGAACGAAGCAGTCGCCGAGATTCCACATAGCCGTTTGTCATGGACGGCACGGAATGTGAATGAATGTGGCGGTGCAGGCGAGAGCCGCAAACAGAGCGGCAAAGACCAGCTTTTTAACCTTTGGTGTTGTTCATTTTTCTTTCCTTCTTTTTCTCAAAATTATAAGCCGTTTTCAGCTTACGCATTAAGAGCGTTTTCGATGTCCTCGATAATATCGTCGACGTTTTCGATTCCCACCGAAAGCCTGACAAGGTCGGTGTTATACCGCAGGCGGTAAGCTGCTCGTCGGTCAGTTGGCGGTGGGTGGTGCTTGCGGATGAAGTACGCATGCGCGCGTCGGCCACATGGGTGACTATTCTTGCAAGCTTCAAATTGTCGAAATTTAACGGAGGCGTCTCTGCCGCCCTTAACACAGAAAGAAATAACCCGCTTGAGCCGTTTTTGAGATATTTTTTGCACAGGTCATAATATTTGCCTGCCTTCAAGCGAAGGGTATTTTATTGAACCGATTTTGGGATTTTTTTGCGAGATATTCGGCAATCTTCTGCGCGTTCCGGCAATGCCTTTCGACCCGAAGATGAAGGGATTCGAGGCCGAGATTTAAAATGAAGGCGTTTATGGGGGAGGCCTGAGCTCCCGTGTCGCGCATAAGGTGGGTGGTGGCCTTGGTGATGTATGCCGCTTTTCCGAAGGCCTCGGTGTATACAAGACCGTGATAGGATTCGTCGGGAGCGGTCAGCCCGGAAAATTTTTCGGGATATTTTGTCCAGTCGAAGTTACCCGAATCGACAATGGCTCCGCCCGTCGAGCAGGCGTGGCCGTCCATATATTTTGTGGTGGAATGGGTGACAATGTCGGCGCCGAATTCAAAGGGACGGCAGTTAATGGGGGTGAGGGGAAGGTGTTGTCGATTATAAGGGGAAGGCCGTTCCTGTGGGCGAGCGGCAAAACGCTCGATGTCAAAAAACCGCAAGAGAGGGGTTAGACAGCGTTTCACCGAAAATAAGACGGGTTTTGCCGTCGATGAGTTTTTCGATTTCCTCATCCGAGCTTTGAATGTCGAAATACCTTGTCTCGATACCCATTTCTTTAAGGGTTTTGGAAAACAGGTTGACCGTTCCGCCGTAGATTTCGCCCGAGGCGAGAATGTTTTCTCCGCTGTGGCAGATGTTGAGCACCGCAAGCATGTTTGCCGTCTGACCGGAAGAGGTCAAAATTGCACCCACGCCGCCCTCAAGAGAATTTATCTTGTCGGCGACGGCCGAAAGGGTGGGATTGGATATTCTGGTGTAAAGGTGTGTGTTAAGCTCGAGATTAAATGCCTTTCCCATGTCCTCGCAGGTGTCATATGCATAGGTAGTGGACTGATAGATGGGAAGTACGCGGGGTTCGCCTGTGCCGGGAGCATAGTTTCCCTGTACGCATATAGTTTCCTGATGTCTCATTTTGTCTCCTTATTTGCTTAAAAGCTCGACAGCCTTTTTCGGCAACCTCTCTTGAACCGAGAGCCGAAAACGGATATATCCTTCTCCGCACCGTCCGAAGCCTTCACCGGGTGTGGTGACAATGGCATAGGTTTCAAGGGAGATAGTCGAAGAATTTCCAGCTGCCCATGCCCTCGGGAGTTTTTACCCAGACATAGGGCGAGTTTTCTCCGCCGAAAGCGGTAAATCCCGCGGCGGTCAGTCCCTTTTTGATGAGGGCGGCGTTGCCGAGATAATAGTCGATGTTTGCCTTCACCTGTTTTTTTTGCCCTCTTCGGAATAGACGGCCTCGGCGGCGCGCTGGATAACATAGGGTACGCCGTTGAATTTGGTGCCCTGTCTGCGTCCCCAAAAGGGTCTGAAGGGAGACCTTTTCGCCCTTAGAATCGGTTCCGCAAACTTCCTTCGGAACCACGGTAAAGCCGCATCTCGTGCCGGTAAAACCGGCGGTCTTGGAAAAGCTGCGGAATTCGATGGCACACTCTTTCGCACCTTCGATTTCGAAAATGCTGTGGGGGAATCGAGTCGTCGGTTATAAAGGCTTCATAGGCCGCGTCGAAAAAGAATGATCGCGTTTTCTTTTCTTGCATAGTCGACCCATGCCTTAAGCTGCTCTTTTGTGGCCACCGAGCCGGTGGGATTGTTGGGGAGCAGAGATAAATTATGTCGGTGTGAGTGTCGGGAGGGCAGGGAGTGAAGCCGTTTTCCTCGGTGCATGGAAGATAAACGATTTTCGAAAATCTTCCGTCGTCGGTAGGCTCACCCGAACGGCCGCCCATGACGTTGGTGTCGACATAAACGGGATATACCGGGTCGCCCACCGCCACAATGTTGTCGACGCCGAAAATGTCGCCGATGTTGCCGCAGTCGCTCTTTGCGCCGTCGCTTATGAATATTTCGTCGGCCGAGATGTCGATGCCTCTTGCCTTGAAATCGTTTTCGGCAATGGTCTCTGAGGAAATCATAACCGAATTCGGGGCCGTAGCCGCGGAAGGTCTCCGCCTTGCCCATTTCGGCCGAAGCCTTTTCCATTGCCTCGACAACGGCGGGAACAAAGGGAAGGGTTACGTCTCCGATGCCGAGACGGAGCACTTCACGGTCGGGATTTGCCTTTTTAAATTCGTTGACACGGCGGGCAATTTCCGAAAAAAGATAGCCGCCGCGAAGCTTTAAGAAGTTTTCGTTTACTTTTGCCATTGGTATTCACCTTCAAAAACAAATTCTGCGGGGCCGGTCATCATGACGGGTCCCTGTCCGTTCCATTCGATAATAAGCTCTCCGCCCAGCAGACGAACCACCGAACGGTCGCCGGTCAGCCTGTTGAGCCGCGCCGCAACATGGGTGGCGCAGGTGCCGGTTCCGCAGGCAAGCGTTTCGCCCGTACCGCGCTCGTATACCCTCATTTCAATGAGACCGGGCTCTATGACCTTTGCAAATTCGGCGTTGACTCTTCTCGGGAACGCCGGGTGGCACTCGAATTTTGAGCCGATGCCGTCGATGTCAATTTTGAAAGGTCGACGTCTTTATCGAGAAAAACCACGCTGTGGGGATTTCCCATGGAAACGCAGGTCGTCTTATATGTAACGCCGTCAACCTCGATGTCCTGAGCAACCACGGGATTTTTTGTCGAAAAAACGGTGGGAATGTCAAGACCGTTTAAAACCGGGCGCCCATGTCGACGGTTATAAGCTTTGTTTCGCCGTTCTCACGGAAAAATTTAAGATATTTTATGCCGGCGCCGGTTTCCACCGAAATTTCGTCCTTGTCGGTAAGCCCCTTGTCGCGGACATATTTGCCCACGCAGCGAATGCCGTTGCCGCACATTTCCGAAATCGAACCGTCGGCGTTATACATGACCATTTGAAAGTCGGCAATGTCGGAGGGGCAAATGAGAATCAGTCCGTCCGAGCCGACGCCGAAATGACGGTCGGAAATTTTCTTTGCAAGCTCGGAAGGGTTTTCGGCATACCGTCAAGGCAGTTGACATAGACATAGTCGTTGCCCAGCCCCTGCATTTTTGTGAATTTCATAGCTATCCTTCCTTACACTTTACAGAAGATTTATGCCGTTCTTCGCACATTCTTCCACCATTTCCTTAGGCCAGGCCGAAACCTGAACCTCGCCGATATGCGCCTTTTTGAGGAAGAACATGCAAAGTCTCGACTGACCGATGCCGCCGCCCACCGTATGGGGAGCTTTCCTTCAAGCAAATCCTTTTTGGAAGGGGAGGTCTGCACGGTCGCTGCACCCCGCTCCTCAAGCTGGGACAGCAGAGATTTTTCGTCCACGCGAATTCCCATCGACGAAAGCTCGAAGGCGATCCCGAGAGTTTCATACCAAACGAGAATGTCTCCGTTGAGGGTCCAGTCGTCATAGTCGGGAGCGCGGCCGTCGTGAATGTCGCCCGATTTAAGCTTTCCGCCGATTTCCCCGAGGAAAACGGCGCCGTATTTGCAGACGGCGTTTTCGCGTTCTTTTGGGGAAAGCTCGGGATATGCGTCCTCAAGCTCTTGGTGGTGACAAAATGAATTTCGTCGGGAAGCACGGGAGAAATCTCGGGATAGAGACCGAAAAAGATAAATTTCGGTGGCCTTAAGCACCTCGTAGATGCTTTTCACGGTGTCCTCGAGGGCTTCCTTGGTACGGTTTTCGTGTTCAATGACCTTTTCCCAGTCCCATTGGTCGACATAAAGGGAATGTAGGTTGTCGGTGTCCTCGTCGCGGCGTATGGCGTTCATGTCGGCGTAGAGGCCTTCGCCCGGCTCATATCCGTATTTTCCGAGAGCCCAACGCTTCCATTTCGCGAGAGAATGGACGATTTCCATGACCTCTCCGTGGATTTGACGTCAAAAAGGCGACCGGACGCTCGACACCGTTGAGGTTGTCGTTGAGACCGGAATCCTTTCTGACGAAAGAGGAGCGGAGACGCGGGTCAGATTAAGGGTCTTGGCCAGCTCGCGCTGGAAAAAGTCCTTGACCTGTTTATGGCCACCTGCGTGTCGCGAAGGGACAGCAGAGATTTATAGTTTTCGGGAATTATAAGAGACAAGGTTTTCACTCCTATCAATACTGGTTAAGATATTTTCCACTTCCCAGAAGAAACGCGGGTGCAGTATTCTCTCCACTCGTTCTTCTTGTGTTCGATATATTTTTTCGGCAATGTGGCTGCCGAGGGTTTCCATAACAAGGCTGTCCTTCTGCATTTCCTTAAGAGCCTCGTTAAGGCTTGCGGGCATTTTGTCTATTCCGGAGTTCCTTGCGCTCGTCGTGACCGAGATCGTAGACGTTGGAATTGACGGGGCGACAGGGGTGAGATTTCTCTTGAGTCCGTCAAGACCCGCCGCAAGGCAGAGAGCCAGGGTGAGGTAGGGGTTTGCCGACGGATCGGGACAACGGAGCTCGATTCTTGTTCCGGCGCCGCGGCTTGTGGGAATACGGATGAGGGGCTGCGGTTCTGTGCCGACCAGGCTATGTGAACGGGAGCCTCATATCCCGGCACAAGGCGTTTGTAAGGAATTTACAAGGGGTTGGTAACGGCGGCCATGCCCTTAACGTGCTCCATGATTCCGGCGATAAAGCTGTATGCGGCCTTGCTCAGCTGCAGGGGGTCGTTTTCGTCAAAGAAGGCGTTTTGCCGTCCTTGCCGCGGAGCGACATGTTGACGTGCATACCGGAACCCGCACGGCCGAAAAGGGGCTTTGGCATAAAGGTGGCGTAAAGGTCGTGGGCGGCGGCGGTGGTCTTTACCGCAAGCTTGAAGGTGGTGATGTTGTCGGCGGTACGCAGCGCCTCGTCATATTTAAAGTCGATTTCATGCTGCCCTCCCGCAACCTCATGGTGGGAGGCTTCGATTTCGAATCCCATTTCCTCAAGGGTCAGGCAAATGTCTCTGCGGCGCTGTTCACCGAGGTCGACGGGGCTCTGGTCGAAATATCCGCAGGTGTCGTCGGTTTTTGTGGTGGGGCGGCCCTGCTCGTCAAGTTTGAAAAGGAAGAATTCGCACTCGGGTCCCACGTCGAATTCATACCCCATGTCGTTGGCCTCTTTGATGACCTTTTCGAGTATGTAGCGGGATTGCCGGCAAAGGGCTTCATGTCGGCGCCGTAGACGTCGCATATAAGACGGGCGGTCTTGCCCTGCTTAAGTCTCGGGGAAAACCACAAAGGAGTCGATGTCGGGAACGAGGTATATCCGATTCCTCAATACGCGCAAAACCCTCGATGGAGGAGCCGTCGAACATACACTTGTTGTCAAGGGCTTTTTCAAAGCTGACTTAAGGTTATGGCGACGTTTTTCAACGAACCGAAAATGTCGGTAAACTGAAGGCGGATAAAGTTTACTTCCTGCTCTTTGGCAATGCGGATAACATCCTCTTTTTGTGTATTTAGACATTGTATGCACTCCTTGAAATTCATCCATAAAATTTGGCTTAAATTATAGCATATACAATATATATTGTCAATAAAAGGGGGCAAGAAAACTTGCATTTCCACCGAATAAAAATTCAGTTTGGGTATTTTAAACATTAACCCCTTGACTTGAAGGCCGTTTGTGGCATAATATTACCTGTACTTAAGAAAAATGCAGGTAAAAAAATATGGAGTTTAAGAAAATACCGAGACCCGCGCGGTCATAACGGCCGTATCCTCCGACGGAAACGGCATCGCAAAAATCGACGGCATGACCGTCTTTGTGCCCCAAAAAACCGCGGTGGGGGACGAGATAATTCTGCGGATAATAAAGGTCTGTAAAAATTACTGTATCGCAAAGGCCGTTTCGGTTTTAAAGCCGTCGAAATGCAGGGTCGAGCCGACTGCGAGGCATTCGGAAAATGCGGGGGCTGCGTCTTTCGCCACATTTCCTACGACGAGGAATGCCGCATAAAATACGAGCGGGTGAGAGACTGCATAAGCCGCATAGCAAAGCTTGACATAATACCGGACGGAATTATTGCCGCCGACAAAACGGACGGCTACAGAAACAAGGCTCAGCTGCCCATCGGAATTGACGAAAAGGGAGAGCCTTTTGCGGATTTTATGCAAAAAAAAGCCACCGAATTGTCAAAATCGGCAACTGCGGTCTCGAGCCTGCCGAGTTTTTCAAAAATCACCGAAATTTTTATAAATCACCTGAAAAAACGGGATTTCGGTGTATGATGAAAGCACGGGAAGGGACTTTGCCGCCATCTTTATATGCGTAAGGGCAGCGAAAGCGGTCAGATTGCGGTCTGCGCCGTCATAAACGGACAGAGTCTTAAAAATCAGCGTGAGCTTGCCGAAAAATCGTCGAAAAGGTTCCCGAAGTTGTCAGCTTTACGGTTAACATAAATCGCAACAGAAACAATGTCATAATGGGGAACGAATGTAAGACGGTTTACGGTTCCGATACCATAACCGACACCCTTTGCGGAGTGAAATTCGTGCTTTCGCCCCTTTCGTTTTATCAGGTCAATTCTTTTCAGGCACGCCGTCTTTTTGAAAAGGCAATCGAGCTTGCCGATCTTGGCGAAACCGACACCGCCGTCGATCTTTACTGCGGCGCCGGGGCTATAGGTCTCATTGCCGCGAAAAACAAAAAATCTCCGCCTTTTCGGTGTGGAAATTGTTCCCGAGGCGGTGGAAAACGCCAAACTGAACGCAAAAATAAACGGCATTGCAAACGCAGAGTTTATATGCGGAGACGCCTCCTTCGGCGCAAAGGCTCTTGCAAAGCGTAAAGTCCGTCCCGACGTCGTTTTCGTCGATCCGCCGCGAAAGGGCTGCGACCGAGAGGTGCTGGAAATTGCGGCAAATGATATGAATCCGAGAAAATCGTCTATGTTTCCTGTGACCCCGCCACCTTTGCAAGGGACGCGGCGGTGCTGCGAACTCGGATTTCGTCTTAAAAAGAGCGATACCCGTGGATCTCTTCCCTCGGACGGCTCATGTGGAAACGGTAGGTCTTTTGAAAATGAAAAATAATTCAAGGTCGGGCACCTTTTTTTGTGCTGCTTTCGGCGGTGACCTTCAGTCTTGCCGGAATACTTATCAAAATCATCGACTGGTCTCCCGTCACCATAAACGGAGTGCGCAGCATTTTGCCGCCGCGGTTATGTTTGCATTTATGAAAGCGACGGGTCACAAAATCAGGGTGAACAAAACCGTGATTTTTGCGGCGCTGTGCAATGTTGTCATGAATCTGACCTACGTCTGCGCCACAAAAAATAACCTCGGCCGCCAACGCCATCGTGCTTCAGTTCACCATGCCGATTTTTATAATAATTTTTCGGTGGTCTTTCTCAAAAAGAAACCGCGAAAGGCCGAGGTCGTCACCTGCATAACGGTTTTTGCCGGCATAATTTGCTTTTTCTTCGACGGGCTGACGGCAAAGGGCATGGCGGGAAACATACTTGCCATAATTTGGGGAGCGACCTATGCGGTCATATTTATGCAAAAGGCCATTCCCAATTCCGATTTCGAAAGCTCGGCCTTTTTCGGACAGCTTATGAGCGTTGCGATCGGCGTCCCGTTTTGTTTACCGAGAGCTCCTTTACCTCCACCGACATTTGGGCGGTGGCCGTGCTCGGAATTGTTCAGATGGGGCTTTCCTATGTGTTCCTTTCTGATAGGACTTCGCTCGGTTTCGCCCATAACCGCGTCGCTGACATCCACCGTCGAGCCCATTTTAAATCCCGTGCTTGTGGCGATTTTTTATCACGAAACGGTGGGGTGGCTGTCCCTTTCGGAGGAGCGGTTGTAATCGGCTCGGTGGCGGTTTATAATGTTTTAAAGGCAAAAGGAGGGCGTAAAAATGGATGAAAAAAACCTGTCCCGCCTTTAAAAGGTGCGGAAGCTGTCAGCTGCTTGATTTGCCCTATAACCGTCAGCTGCTTATAAAGCAGAGCAAGGTCAAAAGGCTGCTGTCGAGATATAAAAGGCCTGAAAAAAAATCGTCGGCATGAAAAATCCTTATCATTACCGAAACAAGGTTCAGGCCGCCTTCGGAGTGTCGAGGGGAAGAATAATTTCCGGGTTTATCAGTCAAGTTCCCATAAAATCGTGTCTGCGGACGGCTGTCTTCTTGAGGATAAAAAGGCCGATGAAATAATCGCCGACATCCGCAAAATGTGTCCGAATTTTAAAATAAAGGCCTATGACGAAAAGAGCGAAACGGGCAGCTCCGCCATGTGCTTGTGCGAAGGGGCTTTGAAACGGGCGAGATAATGGTGGTTCTTGTGACCGCAAGGGAGGAACTCAGGTCGGCAAACAGCTTTGTAAACGAGCTTTTGCGCCGCCACCCGGACATAACCACCGTCGTACAGAACATAAACGGCGGTTTTACAAGCCTTGTGCTGGGTGAACGGCAGAAAATTCTTTTCGGCAAGGGCTATATCGAGGACGTGCTGTGCGGCCTTAAATTCAGAATTTCCCCAAATCCTTTTATCAGGTAAATCCCGTTCAGACCAAGGTTCTTTACAACAAGGCGATAGGCTATGCCGACCTTTCGGGGAGGAAACCGTGTTTGACGCCTATTGCGGAATAGGAACCATCGGCCTTTGCGCCGCCTCCCACGCGAAAAAGGTCGTCGGAGTCGAGCTTAACAAAACGGCGGTCAGCGACGCAAAGCGCAACGCCGAGCTCAACGGTATAACCAATGCGGAATTTTATGCCGCCGATGCAGGTCTTTTATGGAAAATGCGGCGCAAAACGGGCAGAGACCCGATGTGGTTTTTATGGACCTCCGAGGGCGGGAAGCAGCATAAAATTTTTAAAATCTCTGCTAAAAACCGCTCCCGAAAAATCGTATATATTTCCTGCAACCCCGAAACAATGGCTCGGGATCTTGCATTTTTTCACGGAGGACTATGCCGTCGATAAGCTTTGCCCTGTGGATATGTTCCCCCACACCGAGCACATTGAGTGTGTGTGTGTTTTAAAACGAAAAAAAGGAGAAAAAGCGTTATGAAACTGATGATTGCCTCTGATATTCACGGTTCGAATATTATTAAAACAAATGCTTGAGGCATTTGAGCGGGAAGGTGCCGACAGGCTGCTGCTGCTCGGAGACATTCTCTATCACGGTCCGAGAAACGACCTTCCGAGGGATTATGCGCCGAAAGCGGTAATATCAATGCTCAACGGCATAAAAGACCGTGTTTTCTGCGTTCGCGGAAATTGCGACACCGAGGTCGACCAAATGGTGCTGGATTTTCCGATTTTAGCAGATTACTGCATAATCCCCGCCGAAAACGCCTGATTTATGCGACCCACGGCCATAATTTCAACATGAGCAGCCCGCCGCCCTTGCGCAAAGGGGACATATTGCTTCACGGACACACCCACATTCCCGCATGGCAGCCCTTCGGCGACGGCAATCTTTATCTCA
>VOFG01003277.1_pt1 | contig 15867 bp, 28 predicted proteins | sample 5384171 | NCBI WGS metagenome assembly VOFG01 (sample SAMN12384726, study PRJNA508395) | human gut metagenome | isolation source: healthy gut F | host: Homo sapiens
GCACAGCTCATGTAACGCGCGCAAGTGAGTCAGCATGCTTGCATGATTGACGAACGGCGAAGTTGCCGAGGAGCTATGCTCACGACATAATAGAGTGATGAAGAAAAACAAGCGCAGCCCCAGAAATGGGAGCTGCATTTGTTTTTTCTCACGCCATTAACGAACGGGCAGCCTGCGAAACAGGCAATAAAGCGCCAGCGCGAGCCCGTGAGTCTAACAGTCTGCTGGGAATAAAATTGTGCAAACCGTCTCGGTTTTAGTTGTAAATTGGGATGGTTTTTGTTATTATAGAGAGGTGAGATTTAAATAACACGAACGGGGGTATACAAAAATGAAAATTCTTGTCATAAATTGCGGAAGTTCTTCGCTGAAATTCCAGTTAATCGATTCGGAAACAGAAGAATTGACAGCGAAAGGATTATGTGAGAGAATTGGTATCGCTGGCAGCCGGATCAGCTACACACTGACCGGTCATGAAAAGCGTAAATGGGACGCTCCGATGGCAGATCATAAGGATGCTGTCCGTCTGATGCTGCAGACACTGACGAATCCGGAAGACGGCGCGGTAAAAGAACTGTCCGAGATCGGTGCAGTCGGACACCGTGTTGTACACGGCGGCGAGCATTTTTCAGAAGCAACCCTGATCACACCGCAGGTAAAAAGAAGCGATTATGGAATGTACCGTACTGGCGCCTCTTCATAATCCGGCGAACCTGCAGGGAATTGAAGATTGTGAGTTACAGCTGCCGGGTGTTCCTCAGGTAGCGGTATTTGATACTGCCTTTCATCAGACGATGGATGAAGAGGCTTATTTATATGCGATTCCTTACCGTTATTACAAACAGTTTGGAATCAGAAGATACGGTTTCCACGGCACGAGCCACCAGTACGTTTCCAGACGTGCGGCGGATATCCTGGGCAAGCCGTATGAATCGTTAAAACTGATTATCTGCCACCTTGGAAACGGTGCGTCCGTATCTGCGATAAAGGACGGCAGATGTATAGATACCTCCATGGGACTGACTCCGCTGGAAGGTCTGATTATGGGCACCAGAAGCGGTGATGTAGATCCGGGTGTACTGGAAATGATGGCAGGTAAGGATGGTAAGAACATCCACGAAGTAGTGAGAATTTTGAACAAGGAATCCGGTGTGCTTGGACTTTCAGATGGTTTTTTCCTCTGATTTCAGAGATCTGGAAGACGCTTATCTGGAAGGAAATAATCCGGCTGCGACAAGGGCGATCAAAGCGTTTGTCCTTCGGGTTGCAAAATATATCGGTGCATATGCGGCAGAATTAAATGGTGCGGATGCGATCTGCTTTACAGCGGGAATCGGCGAAAACAGCCCGGTTATCCGTGAGCTGATCTGCAGCCCGTATCTGGAACATCTTGGCGTAGAGCTGGATAAGGAAGCAAACAATATCCGGGGCAAGGAGAGAATCGTTTCGACGCCATCTGCAAAGACCAAAGTGCTTGTGATTCCGACAAATGAAGAACTGGAGATTGCCAGACATACCCTTGCGATTGTAAAGGGCAAATAAGGCGTCCAGTCAGAAAATAAAGGACGGGATCAGGAAAAATGTCAGGAATTGAAATCGGAAATTTAGAAAGTTTGCATACCTTAGTATTCAGCAGTCTGGAATTTCTGTTTCGATATCTGCCGCTTTTCCTGATCCTTTTTTACGGTTCCGAAGCGGTTTCGGATGTTTGTGTTGTTTGCGTTTAGCTTGATTTTGTATGCGCTCGGGGATCCTGCGCATGTGCTGATTTTGCTCGGAATGTCGGTTGTCAACTGGCTGTTCGGGTACGGTCTGGCGACGGAGCCGGATGCAGACGGCAAAAAGAATGTCGGGGCTTCATAGAAAAAGGAGCATCCGGGTGTGAGGGGGCTTCGCAGGAAAACCATAAACTGGAGCGAACTGCAGATTTTCGAGGAAACCGTAGATCAGAGGAAAGAGGAGCCCTATAGAAACACGGCCAACCCCAAACTGTCAAGAAGCGCAAATTCTGGCTGGCTGTCAGCGTTTTGTGCAACGCATCGCTTCTGATCTTTTTCAAGCTTTCCAATGTGTTCGAGGAAAATATGCTGCTTCCGGTGGGGATTAGTTTTTATACGTTTAAAAGCATTTCCTATTTGATTGATGTGTACAGAAGCGGGCACGCGGAGCGTTCATTTCTCCGGTTTGGCGCATATTTGTGTTGTTTCCCGCAGATCGTTTCGGGACCGATTATGCGATATGGCGAGATGGAACAGGCGCAGCAGTTCGGTGTCTGGAAGGCGGCAAGGGCAGAAGACGGGCTGAAATATATCATTGCCGGACTGGGCATGAAGGTGCTGCTGGCGGATCGGCTGGGCTTTTTGTGGAACGATATCCAGACGATCGGCTTTGAAAGCATTTCGACGCCGCTTGCATGGCTGGGCGCGGCAGCCTATTCGATGGAGCTCTATTTTGATTTCGCGGGGTATTCCCTGATTGCAGTCGGAATCGGCAGGATGATCGGACTTCCGGCGATCAAAAACTTTGACCAGCCGTATTCGTCCCGCTCTGTCAGCGAATTTTACCGTCGCTGGCACATGACGCTCGGCTCGTGGTTTCGGGACTATCTCTATATCCCGCTGGGAGGCAACCGGAAGGGAATGCTGCGCACGGTATTCAACCTATTGCTCGTATGGGCGGTGACCGGCTTCTGGCATGGCGGCGGACTGCATTTTATCCTGTGGGGATGATTTTGGGATTACTGGTCGTGATAGAAAAGCTGTGGATCGGAAAATGGCTGAAAAAAAGAGCAAAATTTTATCCCATGTATATGTACTGTTCGTGATTCCACTGACCTGGATGGTGTTTGCAATTCCGACCCTGCCGGAAATCGGCGTTTATTTTGCACGGCTGTTCCCGTTCTTTGGCGTGGGCAGCGCAGTCAATCCCGGGGATTTCGCAAAAGAACTGACATTGTTTATTCCGGAGCTTGTCGGCGGCATTTTGCTTTGCATCGCGCAGGTTTACCGGTGGTGTGAAAACACAGGAAAAATGTGATAGTAGTCGCTGCACTGTTTGTTGTTTTCTGGTACAGCGTATATCGGATGGCGAATGCGGCGAACAACCCGTTCATGTATGCAAACTTTAAAAAAGATAGGATTGTGTGTGGGTTCATTGGCACGGCAGCACCTGCAGAATGGAGAAAATATGAGCTTTTGGAAAAAAATGTCCACTGTTGGCTGCAGTGATTGTCAGCGGACTGGTGATAGAGGGAGCCGGGGTTGCCAATGGGGTAAAATCCGGCGAAATAGAAAATCCGGCGAGCTGGAAGCAGCCTGCATTGGCGTCTGTTTTTATAGATTTAAAACAGGGCGTTTATCCGTGGAGTGACAGGAGCGTACAGACGGCGGCGATGGATGCTGCAGATGTGCAAAAAGACAGAATAACGGAGGAAACTGCGCTGCAGGAAGAAGACGGCGAAGGTTCCGGTCAATCTGGAATATCTGCGGAAGCCCAAAAAACGGACTGGATATATCGGAAACCGGCGGGCAGGCGAATGCTGACCGGGATGCAGATCATAAAAACGCAACCGGAGACGAAAAATGAGGCAGGCGTAAGCGGAAATGCTGTGCCAGGTAAGGCGGCAGAAGAGAAGCAGGAAGCAGAGGAGGAGCCGCTGAATTTACCCATGTGGACAAGGAGTATTTTGCGGATGCCGTGTTTATCGGGGATTCCCGGACACAGGGACTCTACGAGTACAGTAACCTGGCAGATGTGGCGACCTTTTTACAGCAAGACATCTCTGACAGTCTATAATTTATTTGAAAAACCGAAGGATTTTATCCGGGAAGGCGATGAAAAGCTGACGCTGGAGCAGGCGCTTTCCAGACACCAGTTCAAAAAAAGTCTATCTGATGATCGGCATCAACGAGATGGGCACGGGAACGCCGGAATCATTTTTGAAACCTATGCGAGGGCGGTATATAAGATTCGGGAGCTGCAGCCGGACGCGATTATTTTCGTGCAGGGAATCATGCGCGTGGCGGGGCAGAAAAACGCTTCCGATCCAGTATTTAATAACACAAACATCAATATCCGCAATGTGGAAATCGAAACACTCGCAAACGGAAAGGATATTTTTTATATTGACGTCAACGAAGCGGTCTGCGATGAAAACGGCAATTTATACGCGGATTGGACATTTGACCAGATCCACCTGAAAGCGAAATATTATCAGGTCTGGGAGAATTTCTTGATGGAACACGGAATCGTAAAAAGTAAGCGGAAAGAATTAGTGAAAATTATCTTGACAAAGGCAAAAGGCGTCTGTATAATCGTATGAGTATGGACGAAGTCCGTTTGGATTTTGCCATGTCGTTAGGAGTATGCTATGTTAGTGAATGTGACAGATGTTTTACATCCGAAGGCAAAGTTCTTACGCAGGAGTTTGCGTGGGAGACTGCAGAGATTACACATGATGGAAGCTCTTATCCGGTAAAGAGCAGCAGTAAGCTTTTTGCTGAAGCTGACGAATACCGCGCAGGGCGAAGCACTTGTGGAAACAAAGCTGCAGTTTGTGGCAGGAATTCCCTGTGACAGATGCCTGGAAGAAGTAGAAGTTCCGTTTGATCTTTCCATCGTACAGAAGCTGGTGGCACCTGACCGTGCTGATCAGGATGCTTTGGAAGAGCAGGAAGCTTTTATGGAAGGTTACTCGCTGAATATAGATAGTCTGATCGATAATGAGATTACGACAAGCTGGCCTATGAAGGTGTTGTGCAGACCAGACTGCAAGGGACGGTGTCCTGTCTGCGGGAAGGATTTGAACACGGGAGCATGCGGCTGCGATACTTTTGTTCCCGATCCGAGGATGGCGGCAATCATGGATGTCTTTAACGCGAATAAGGAGGTGTAACGATGTCTATCTGTCCTAAGAATAAGTCTTCCAAGTCCAGAAGAGATAAGAGACGGGCAAATTGGAAAATGAGCGCACCCACTCTGGTGAAGTGCAGCAAATGCGGCGCACTGATGATGCCTCACAGAGTCTGCAAGGCCTGCGGTTCTTACAACAAGCGCGAAATCGTTAAGGTTGAGGCTTAAACAATAGAATCACACTCTGTGAGATTCTATTGTCATGAACAATAGAATACACGTTTTGTGGGCATTCTATTGTTATGAATAACAGACGAGCAAACAAAAGGGCTTCCGGAATCTTCCGGGAGCCCTCATTTTTTGCCTGAAAACGTCAGGAAAATGGACTTTTCTACGGTATTTTAGTATAGTAAAAGATGTTACAGTTCACCCACGCCATTTGCAAAGAGGCACGAACGAACTGTAACAAAAACAAGAAAGGGCAGGTGCTTTAAGATGGCAGAGCTGGTCAGAGTTGCTGTGGACGCGATGGGCGGAGACAACGCGCCGACAGAGATTATAAAAAGGTGTTGTAGAGGCAGTTCATGCAGATGAACGCGTGAAGGTTTTTCTGGTAGGACAGGAGGACGTTGTGAAAAAGGAACTCGCAGCCTATTCCTATCCGGCAGAGCGGATTGAAGTCACACGCTTCCGAAGTGATCGAGACGGGGCGAGCCTCCGGTCAATGCGATCCGCGGCAAAAAGGATTCCTCCATTGTAAAAGGTTTAGGTCTGGTGAAAAAGCGGCGAATGCGACGCGTTTGTATCTGCGGGGAAGCACCGGCGCGGTTTTAGTTGGCGGACAGGTGTTAGTCGGCAGGGCAAAGGGCGTGGAGCGTCCGCCTCTGGCCCGCTTATCCCGACAGAAAATGGCTGTTCTTTGCTGATTGACTGTGGCGCAAACGTGGATGCAAGACCTTCCAGCTGGTGCAGTTTGCAAGAATGGGGTCGATCTACATGGAAAATGTCATGGGAGTAAAGAACCCGACAGTTGCCATCGTCAATATCGGTGTGGAAGAAGAAAAAAGGCAATGCGCTGGTAAAGAAACCTATCCGATGCTGAAAGAATGCAAAGATATCAATTTTATCGGAAGTATCGAAGCACGTGATATCCCGGCAGGAAAGGCAGACGTCGTTGTGTGCGAAGCGTTTGTCGGTAATGTAATCCTGAAATTATACGAGGGTGTCGGCGCAACCCTGATCAAAAAAGTAAAGGGCGGCATGATGACAAACCTGCGTTCAAAGATTGGCGCACTTTTGGTAAAACCTGCACTGAAGCAGACTCTAAAGGCATTTGATCTGGAAGAGTATGGCGGCGCGCCGCTGCTTGGCTTGAAGGGACTTGTTGTAAAGACCCACGGAAGCTCCAAATCAGTAGAAATTAAAAAATACGATTCTGCAGTGCATCACGTTCCAGGAGCAGGATGTTGTTGGAAAAATTACAGCCAGCATTGCAGCTGCAAAGGAAGAAGGATAAGGGGTATGGAGTTTGAAAAGCTGAAACAGATCGTGGCAGAGATTTTGAGCGTAGATCCGCGGGAACTGACGGAGGAGACGAATTTTATCGACGATCTGTGTGCGGATTCCCCGGATCTTTACCAGGTCATTCAGGAAATTGAAGAGACGTTTGAAATTGCAATACCAGAAGAAGAGGCAGAAAAGATCAAAACCGTCGGAGAAGCGGTAGAGCTGATCAGAAAGACAAGGAACGAGTGAACAATATGACTGAGGAATATACGATAGGTGAGCTGGAAAAAAAGATTGGATATCAGTTCCGGGATAAGAGTCTGTTAAAACAGGCTCTTACTCACAGCTCTTTGCCAATGAACAGAGAATCAACAAATTAAAGGACTACGAGCGGCTGGAGTTTTTGGGAGATGCTGTGCTGGAGCTGATTTCCAGCGATTTTTCTTTTCCATGAGAATCCGCAGATGCCGGAAGGAAAGCTTACGAAACTGCGTTCCTCGATGGTCTGTGAGCCAGCGCTTGCGTACTGCGCACGGGATATCGAGCTGGGACGCTATATGTTGCTTGAAAGGGCGAGGAGGCGACCGGTGGACGCAACCGCGATTCGATTACCTCGGATGTGATGGAGGCGGTGATCGGCGCACTGTATTTGGACGGCGGTTTTGACGCGGCACATGATTTTATCCATCGATTCATTTTATCTGATCTGGAAAATAAAATTCTGTTCTATGACAGCAAGACGGTGCTGCAGGAAATTCTGCAGGCAGAAGGCGATGGGGAGTTTTCTTACGAACTCAAAGGAGAAGAAGGACCGGATCACAACAAATCGTTCTGGGTTGATGCAGTCAGAAACGGGGAAGTGATCGGCAGCGGGCATGGCCGTACCAAAAAGGCGGCGGAGCAGCAGGCGGCTTATGAAGCAATCCTGAAGCTTCGGAAGTGCTAAGGGAGCCTATAATATATGTATTTAAAGAGTATAGAAGTACACGGGTTTAAATCCTTTGCCAATAAAATCCTGTTTCAGTTCCACAACGGAATCACCGGTATTGTCGGACCAAACGGCAGCGGAAAGAGTAATGTTGCAGACGCCGTGCGCTGGGTGCTGGGCGAGCAGCGAATCAAGCAGCTGCGCGGCGCAACGATGCAGGACGTTATTTTTTCCGGTACCGAATTGAAAACCGCTGGGCTATGCCTATGTGGCGATTACGCTGGACAACAGCGACCATCAGCTGGCAATTGACTATGATGAAGTGACGGTGGCGAGACGCCTGTACCGTTCCGGTGAAAGCGAATATCTGATCAACGGAACACCGTGTCGTTTAAAGACGTCAACGAGCTGTTTTACGACACCGGTATCGGGAAAGAAGGCTATTCGATCATCGGACAGGGTCAGATCGACAAGATCTTGAGCGGGCGCCCGGAAGAGCGCCGCGAGCTGTTCGACGAAGCTGCAGGAATCGTAAAATACAAGCGCCGCAAGGACGCTTCCGTAAAAAACTGGAATCCGAGCAGCAGAACCTCGTGCGTGTCAACGATATTTTGTCCGAGCTGGAAAAACAGGTCGAACCGTTGGGCAAACAGGCGGAAAAGGCAAGGGTTTATTTAAAACACCGGGAAACGTTGAAAGCGCTGGACGTTAACGTATTTTTGCTGGAAAGTGAAAAACGCGGGCACAGCTTTCCGATACGGAAGAAAAATACCGGATTGCAGACGGAGATTTAAAGGATACGACGACCCGATATGAGGGTATTAAGGAAGAATATGACCGGATTGCGGCGCAGATTGAAGCACTGGAACGGCAGATGGAGCAGGCGCGGGCACAGCTGACAGATACGTCCGTCCTGCGCGGAAAGCTGGAGGGTGAAATTGCCGTCCTGCAGGAAAAAATCCGTTCCATCCGGGGCAATGAAGCACATTTGCAGAGCAGAAAAGAGACGCTGCGCAAAGGAGATTGACGCACGAAACGCCGACAAAGAAAAGCTGCTGCAGCAGCGAAACGAGATTCAAAAACGGCTCGAAAAGCTGCAGGAAGAGCGCAACAGCGCTGCAGCAGAACTGGAAATCATCCAGAGCCGGGTCGCAGGTTTAAACCAGTCGATCGAAGATGCCAAAAACGCGATTATTGATACGTTGAATGATCGTGCGGCGATCAAGACGAAGATGGGGCGCCAGGATACGATGCTGGAACAGGCTCAGATTCGAGGGCAGAGCTGAATTCCGCCTGCTGCGCGTCAAATCCGACGAGGTACAGCAGGAAGAGAGCATCAAAAAGTCTGGAAGAAGCCTTTAATACAGTGACGCAGGAAATCGCGTCGAGGAAGGAAGCTCAGACGGCGATGGAGGCGAAGTTGAACGAATTTCGGGAGACGATCGCCAAAATGGATCAGGCGTTGCGGGATGCACAGGTGCAGTATCATCAGGATAAAACAAGACTGGAAGCGGTCAGCAACCTGACGGAGCGCTATGAGGGCTACGGTGGCAGCATCCGCCGCGTCATGGAGCAGAAAGATAAAAATCCCGGCATCATCGGTGTTGTCGCGGACATCATTAAAGTAGAGAAAAATATGAAACTGCGATTGAGACGGCTCTTGGCGGCAGCATCCAGAATATCGTAACGGATAACGAAGAAACCGCCAAAGGGATGATTTCGTTTTTAAAGCAGACCAAAAGCGGACGCGCGACGTTTTTGCCGTTAAACAGCATCAAAAACGCACAGGAATTTCGGCAGAAAGAAGCCTTAAAAGGAGCCTGGGGTTTTAGGACTTGCGCATACTCTGGTACATACGGATGAAAAATACAGCGATGTCGCAAAATCGCTGCTCGGCAGAATCGTAGTCGTCGATCACGTCGATCATGCAACGCAGCTTGCCCGGAAATTCAGCTATTCGCTGCGGATTGTGACGCTGGAGGGCGAACTTATCCCCCGGTGGTTCGATCAGCGGCGGTGCGTTTAAAAACAGCAGCAACCTTCTGGGACGCAGACGCGAGATGGAAGAGCTGGAATGGAAGGTAAAGGCGCATGCCAAAGCGGTAGATGAACTGCTCGTTTCGATCGAAGACCTCAAAAAAGACCGGAACGAATGCCGGACAGAGCTGGAAAAGAGCCGCGCTGCGCTGCAAAATGCTTTTATTCGCCAGAATACTGCCCGCCTGAATATAGAAGCGGCGCAGGAGAAAAAGGATCAGACGAAAGCTGGCGTCGAAGACCTTAAAAGAAGAGATCGAGATCGAAACCCAGGTGCTGCAGATCCGAAAAGAAAAGGAAGAGACAAAGCAGGAGCTGGAACGTTCCGAGGCTCTGGAGGGCGAGAAAACGAACAGATCGAGGGCTTTACGAAGGATCTGGAAGAGGCCCGCAGGCAGGAAGCTGCGCAGACCGCTGTATTGAATGAAAAAGAACTGATGTAGATAAAATCCGGCAGCAGTTCGGATTTTATCAGGCAAACGAAGACCGTATCGCCGGAGAAATCGCACGGTATGAGGGCGAGCTGGAAGAGGTCAAAAAGAGCCTGACAGACGGCGGCAGACGCCGCCGGAAAGAAGAAAGCATCAAAAGCTGCAGGAGACCACCGACTCCTCCAAAACGACGCAGTCGGATACGCAGGATAAGCTGAATGCAGACAGCAAAAAGCGGGAAGAACTTACAGAACGGCAGAAAGGCTTTTTCACGGAGCGCGAAGAGCTGTCCGCACGGATGAGCGCGCTGGACAAAGAGGTTTACCGCTTAAATGCCCAGAAGGAAAAGCTGGAGGAGTCCATGGAGAATCAGGTCAACTACATGTGGAATGAGTATGAACTGACCCTCCGGGATGCAGCGCAGCTTCAGGATGAGACGATGAACGACCTCGCTGAGATGAAAAGCAGACGCAGACGATCAAGGAAGCGATCCGCAGACTGGGCGATGTCAATGTTAACGCCATCGAAGATTATAAAAATCTGATGGAGCGTTACACGTTTTTGAAGGCACAGCACGACGATCTGGGTGGAAGCGGAGAAAACGCTGGAACGCATCATCGTCGAGCTGGATGAGGCGATGCGAAGGCAGTTTAAGGGAGAAGTTTGCAGAGATCAGTAAGGAGTTCGATAAGGTATTTAAAGAGCTTTTCGGCGGCGGCAAGGGTACGCTGGAACTGATGGAGGATGAGGATATTCTGGAAGCAGGCATCCGCATCATCGCACAGCCCCCCGGAAAGAAGCTTCAGAACATGATGCAGCTTTCCGGTGGGGAAAAGGCGCTGACGGCAATTGCGCTATTATTTGCCATCCAGAACTTAAAACCGTCACCGTTCTGTCTGCTGGACGAAATCGAGGCGGCATTGGACGACAGCAACGTCGGAAGATTTGCCAACTACCTGCATAAGCTGACCGCCCATACACAGTTTATCGTCATTACCCACAGACGCGGCACGATGGAAGCGGCGGACCGGCTTTACGGAATCACGATGCAGGAAAAGGCGTATCGACGCTTGTAAGCGTCAACCTGATAGATAAAGATCTGACCTGATGGTAATCAGGATAAAAGGAGGTAAGCGGATGGCAGAAGAAAAGAAAAGCTTTTTTGCCAGACGATTACCGGGAGGGACTGACCAAGACCCCGCAACAATATTGTCAAAGGATTTGACTCCGTTTTTCCGGATATTCCGTTATTGACGACGAATTTTATGAAGAGCTGGAAGAGACGATGATTATGGGCGACCTGGGCGGTCGGGCGACAGAAGAGATTCTGGACCGATTAAAAGAACAGGTCAATGACCAGGGAATCTGTGATCCGCAGGACTGCCGGGAGATCTTAATCGACAGCATCCGGGAGCAGATGCATGTCGGCAAGACAGCTTATGATTTTGAAAAAGAGCAGTCCGTCGTCATGGTGATCGGCGTAAACGGTGTCGGCAAGACGACTTCGATTGGAAAACTCGCTTCCAAGTTAAAGAAGCAGGGACGCAAGGTCTTAATCGCGGCGGCGGACACGTTCCGTGCGGCAGCTGGCGATCAGCTGGAGGAATGGGCGAACCGCGCAGGTGTCGATATGATTGGCGGCGTAGAGGGCTCTGATCCGGCGAGCGTTATTTACGACGCGGTCAATGCGGCAAAAGCACGTCATGTGGACGTTCTTTTTTATGCGATACGGCGGGACGTCTCCACAATAAGAAAAACCTGATGGAAGAGCTGCGCAAGATGAACCGGATTATCGACCGGGAATTCCCTGGTGTCCATCGGGGAAAATCTGGTCGTACTGGACGGCACGACCGGACAGAACGCGCTGGTACAGGCGCGGGAATTTGCGCAGGTTATGGATCTGACCGGTATTATCCTGACCAAAATGGATGGAACCGCCAAGGGCGGTATTGCGGTAGCAATTCAGTCGGAACTGCACGTACCGGTAAAATATATCGGTGTCGGGGAGAAAATCGAGGATCTGCAGAAGTTTGATCCGGATCAGTTTGTGAATGCACTGTTTGATACAGAGAAGGATGAGGTTTACTAAAATGGAAGAAGAAAAGATGCTGACATTGGAAAAATTTGAAGAGGCTTCCGAAGTAGTGCGCAGAGTAACGCTGGAGACAAAACTTGTATACAGTGATTATTTCAGCCAGCAGACCGGTGCAAAGGTTTTTTTTAAGCCGGAAAACCTGCAGTTCACGTGCATACAAGTTAAGAGGCGCTTATTACAAAATGAGCACTCTGACCGATGAAGAGCGCGCCAAGGGACTGATCACCGCCTCTGCAGGCAACCATGCCCAGGGCGTGGCTTATGCGGCAAAAGTGTTATGGCGCGAAAGCTACAATTGTAATGCCGACAACCACGCCTCTGATCAAGGTAAACCGTACCAGAGGCTATGGAGCAGAGGTAGTACTGCATGGCGATGTCTATGATGAGGCCTGCGCAAAGGCATATGAGCTGGCAGAAGAGCACGGATATACTTTCGTACATCCCTTCGATGACCTTACCGTTGCAACAGGTCAGGAACCATTGCGATGGAAATCTTCAAAGAGCTTCCCCTGGTAGATTATATTCTGGTTCCTATCGGTGGCGGCGGACTGGCAACCGGTGTTTCCACACTGGCAAAACTGCTGAATCCGAAGATCAAGGTCATTGGCGTAGAGCCGGCAGGCGCAAACTGCATGCAGGAATCCATCAAAAACGGCAAGGTGACGACGCTTCCTTCTGTCAACACAATTGCAGACGCACCGCAGTAAAGACGCCCGGCACGAAAATTTTCCCGGATATCCAGAAGAATCTCGACGATATCATTACCGTAGAGGATGCCGAGCTTGTCGGTGCATTTCTGGATATGGTTGAAAATCACAAGCTGATCGTGGAAAACTCCGGTCTGCTGACTGTTGCAGCGTTAAAGCACCTCGACCTGAAGGGCAAGAAGGTCGTTTCGATCTTAATCGGCGGCAACATGGACGTGATCACCATGTCCTCTGTCGTACAGCAGGGTCTGATTTTAAGAGACCGTATCTTCACGGTTTTCCGTTCTGCTTCCGGACAAGCCGGGCGAACTGAGCAAGGTAGCTGCCGTCGTTGCATAAAAGAGCACGGCAATGTTATCAAGCTGTCCCACAACCAGTTTGTTTCCATTAACAGAAGCGCTGCAGTAGAGCTGCGTATTACGATGGAGAGCTTTGGTACAGAGCATAAGCAGGAAATCATTTCTGCACTGGAAAAGAGGGATATCGTCCGAAGGTTGTACAGACAAATATGTAATGGCAGCAGTTTAAGGCACGAACCAGAACCTGCATCACCACTGCGAACGGATAAATGCTTTTAACTCCTCCGCTTGTCTATTTAAAACTTCCTGATTCCGCTGCTGCGGCGCTTTTTGTGTCGAGATGTACTTTCCCGAGTGCATGGAACAGGACAAAATCGGAAAGTGCAGTCTGATAGCGGTGCAGTTTTTCCTGATAATCCGGCTCTTTGGAGACATCACAGAGTTCGAAAGGATCTTTTTTCAGGTCATAAAGACACAGTCCTGCATATTGCCGTAGACCAGAAGCTTGTAGGAATCGGAACGGAGCATGTAGCCGATCTTTGAATTCGTCTGGCTGCCAAACTGCGCCTCGGAAAAACAAACTGTCTGTGGTCGTTTCCAAGCAGCGAGCGTCCCCTGCATGGTAGGAGGGATTGGCTGTCCGCAGAGTTCAAGGACAGTCGGCGCTACGTCGATATTTTCAGAGAGGAAGGAATCTGTCTGTCCGGCGGCCTGCTGTCCGGGATATTTGACAATCAGGGGAATTTTGATAAGCGGATCGGAGAGCTGCCGAAATTGGAATCGAAGGGGGCGGCTGATCGGTATAGCCAGGTAGCAGATGCAGGAGTTCGGATCGTACATCGTACTGTAGGGTGCAGGCGGATCAAAGGGGTGGTGCGGGCTGATGTAGCCGACCATCATACAGAAGGGCTGATCGCAATTCCACTGATCAAGACGGTCCGAGCACGCTGTGTGATCCATTCGCTGGAATAAAACGGAAGATCGAGATCAGACTGACAGCATTGGCAGTCATCGAATCTGTGATCTTCTGGCGGAAGCTGAAACAGACCGGATTCGTAGTGCAGATCAAAACGGTCGATTTTACCGTGCTTCATCAGAAAATGATGATAATCGTCCTCGAAGCGTCCGCAGCCGTTTTGCTCTGCCAGCTCAAGATCGGAAAATCCGATGTCCAGATAAGTGGGAGTCATATGCATTTTTCCGACTGCGGTGGTTTGGTATCCGTTTTCACGCAGGAGCTTTGGAAAAGTCGGATAGCCGGAGGGCAATGTACAATGGTTGTCCCATGCAGCATGCTGGTGCACATACAGACTGCTGAATAGTGAATAGCGGGATGGGGTACAGACCGGATAAACCGTATAATGGTTTTGATAGGTTACGCCGTCTGCTGCCAGAGCGTCGATGTTGGGTGTCTGGATATCGGGTTGCCGTAACAGCCCAGACAGTCCTGACGCAGCTCGTCGAGATGAAGGATCAGGATGTTTGGTTGGTTCATAAATAAAACCCTTTCGTTTGCCATAGGCGGAAACCCACTACCTTTAGGTGGTGGGAGGAAAGCCTTGTAAATCTTTAATCGTTAACCCTGATTCTCAATATATTTTTGTATGGTAGTTGACGATACTTCTCAATGCTACAAGCAAAATAACCATCTGAGCAAAATTTTTTTTCTTCCAATACTGTTTAGACAGAAACGAACCATATTTGTGCTTATAAGTATTAGCAATATCGTTAACATCATCAGCGATAGAATCTTTGAGTAATTGTTTACGATATTTGGTTACTAGAACTATATGTACTTTAAGGCTGTATTTCCATCTGTTTATGACGATTGTATCTATTATCCATAATTCACGTCACCTCAAAACATTGACTTTCACTAATTATTATTATATAATATATTTAGTGAAATATCTATGAAAAGTACATATATGGAACAAATGACTATTACAGCTAAAATTCAAATAGTCGTAGATGAAACAGATAAGGTTTTTTGCTTGATGAAACTATGTCTGTTTATCATAATGCCTGCAATTATGTTTCGAACTATGTGTTTCGTACTCATGACTTAAAGCAGTTTTCGCTCAATAAGGGTTTTTATTCTACTTTACGAGAAAATTTTAACCTTAAAATCGCAAATGGCTCCAGTCTGTTTTACTGTTTCGCCAGATATAAGACCATTCTTGAAAATCAAAACGAATGGATGAAACCCTCGTTCAAAAAGCCTCAGTATGATTTGGTTTAGATTATTCCTTAACACAAAACTGCTTTTCAATCAATACGCTTAAACGGTCGTGTGAAGTTATCTTATTTTGCAGACGGAATGTCTAAGTATTTCGACCATACGATTTATAAGTTTGGTACAGCTAAACTTGTAAATAAGCATGGCAAGTATTATCTTCACATACCAGTAACCTGATGTCGAAGAAAGTAATGTTTCTGACATCTGTAATGTTGTGGGTATAGATAAATTATTAACTTTGTTATTGCCACTTATGACAGCAAAACAAGTCTGGATTTGTTGGTGGTAAGGCTATGAAGCAAAAACGTGCTAATTATTCCCAAACTTCGTAAAGAACTCCAAATGCGACAGACCTCATCTTCAAGACGAAGAATAAAAGCTATTGGTGGGCGAGAAAACCGTTGGATGCAGGATATTAACCATCAGGTATCAAAGGCACTCGTCAAAAATAACCCCAAGCACACTCTCTTTGTATTGGAAGATTTATCAGGTATTCGTAATGCTACAGAACGTGTTAAAACAAAAGACCGTTATGTTTCTATATCATGGTCTTTCTATGACCTTGAGCAAAACTAATCTACAAAGCAAAACAGAATCAATCTTCTGTTTATTAAGGTAGATCCTCGCTATACAAGTCAGTGTTGCCCTTGTTGTGGACACATTGAAAAAGGCTAACCGCAATAAGAAAGATGCATCTGTTTTTGCAAAAAAACTTTAATGATTTATAAATCTAATGATGACCACATTGGAGCTATGAATCTGTATCGTATGGGA